>Ga0256404_1007126_pt1 | contig 17900 bp, 17 predicted proteins | sample RumenRJG_01DNA_FD_185990 | JGI IMG/M metagenome (GOLD analysis project Ga0256404, IMG submission 185990) | Bovine rumen microbial communities from Lethbridge, Alberta, Canada - RJG_01 | ecosystem: Host-associated > Mammals > Digestive system > Stomach > Rumen | place: Canada: Alberta | collected...
CGCGTTACTCACCCGTCCGCCACTAAGTTAAGTTCCATCCGAAAATTTCCCTTAACCCCGTTCGACTTGCATGTGTTAGGCACGCCGCCAGCGTTCATCCTGAGCCAGGATCAAACTCTCATGTTAATAAAAGATTGTCTCACTTCGTGAGACAACTTTAAGAGCCTCGCTTCGCGAGTCTCTGGAATTCAAGTTTAATTCCAGACACAGTTCAAACGTTAACGTCTAAATCTGCTCCGTAATTTGCTTGGTTTGGTTCGTTCTGAATATTTCTTATGAAGGCCGTTCTTAAACGATCTGTCCCGGTCTTCTTTTTAGGAATATATTCAGGGTTGCATTTCTGTTAAGTTGTCATATATTCGATTGTGATGGTTCGAACATCATCTGCATGACAGTTGATGTTGAGCGGAGAAAGAGGGATTTGAACCCTCGCGCCGGTTCTCCCGACCTACTCCCTTTCCAGGGGAGCCCCTTCGGCCAGCTTGGGTATTTCTCCATGCAGATACCTACAGAGTAAGTTTCTAAATATTATCATTTTTAGTATCTGATTTCAAGAAAAATCTTAATGAATTTCTGATCTCAGAAGCGGAGAGGATGGGATTCGAACCCATGTGCCCGTGAGGACAAACGGTTTTCAAGACCGCCGCGTTATGACCACTTCGCTACCTCTCCAAAACGGTGGTGCAGCACCTTTTGTCTTGATTTGCACTCGATGTTCTCGCGCGTGCATATGATATATTATCAGAACGTTACTTCCTTGTCAATGCTCATTTTTAACCTTTTTTAAAAATCTTTTAATAGCCACTTTCCATCTATTTCAGCGTGTCGTTTAATCGGATGGGGCTTGAAAACTTGCTTGGTACAAATCATACATCCATCTTCGGTTTGAGCTGAATCCGATGGTACGTGAAAAGCTTGCTTGAGTCAAATCCTACATCCATTAAGAAGAATTCTCTGTATAGATGTAGGGTACAGCCTGAAACGCCCAGATGTGCTACATCCACCTGAAGCAATACACAAAATCCGATGGAGTCCCCGCAAGATATCGCCAAAATGCTCTACATCCTCTCGAAGCAATACACAGAATCCGATGGGGCCTCGGCATGATAACGTCCAAATGCACTACATCCATCTAAGGCAATACACAAAATCCGATGGGCCCCCCGGCTAAAAAGCCCATAATGAACACCATCCATTTTCGTACACAACCATCAACGATGGAGCACCTGTCTCCCCTGTTCGAGCATCTGACTCAGAAATACCCAAAAAAACTTCCCGGAGGACGAAATCACATCCTCCGGGAAATATATATAAGTATTACAGCAATTGCCGATTATTCGAGAACTGCCTCAAGGTCTGCCTTCAGCTCCTCCACCTTGTCCAGTCTCTCCCAGGGAAGATCCAGATCCAATCTGCCAAAGTGTCCGTAGGATGCTGTCTGCTTATAGATCGGTCTGCGAAGGTCCAGCATTTTGATGATGCCGGCGGGACGCAGGTCGAAGTGTGCACGGATGACTTCCTCGATCTTTCTGTCGGAGACATGGCCGGTGCCGAAAGTATCTGCCAGGATGGAGGTGGGCTCTGCCACGCCGATCGCATAGGAGAGCTGGATCTCAAGCCTGTCAGCATATCCCGCTGCTACCAGGTTCTTCGCTACATACCTGGCTGCATAAGCTGCGCTTCTGTCCACCTTTGTGCAGTCCTTTCCGGAGAAAGCTCCGCCGCCGTGACGTGCCATTCCGCCGTAGGTGTCGACAATGATCTTACGGCCGGTGAGCCCTGCGTCGCCAGTGGGACCGCCGATCACGAATCTGCCTGTGGGGTTGATGAAGAACTTGGTGTTCTCATCAATCATTTCAGTCGGGATGACCTCATCAAACACATATTTGCGGATATCTTCGTGGATCTGTTCCTGGCTTACGTCCTCCGTGTGCTGTGTGGAAAGGACCACTGCCTCGAGTCTGCAGGGTTTGCTGTTCTCGTCGTACTCTACAGAGACCTGTGTCTTTCCGTCGGGTCTCAGATAAGGAAGCGTTCCGTTCTTTCTTACTTCTGCCAGCTTCTTTGACAGTTTGTGGGCAAGGTAGATCGGGTAAGGCATATAACTCTCAGTCTCATTAGAAGCATAACCGAACATCATTCCCTGGTCTCCGGCGCCGGTCGCTTCGAGCTGCTCTTCTGTCATTTTGTTTTCTCTGGCCTCAAGCGCTTTGTCAACGCCCATGGCGATATCGGCGGACTGCTCATCAAGCCTGACAAGAACTGTGCTTGTCTCGTCGTCAAATTCCATAGACGGATCCGTATAGCCTATTTCACGGATCGTATCTCTCGCGATCTTCTCGTAATCTACTTTTGCTTTTGTTGTGATCTCTCCGCAGATCAGCACAAATCCTGTACAGGCGGTTGTCTCACACGCCACTCTGCTCATAGGATCCTGTTCTATGCAGGCGTCAAGGATCGCATCTGAGATCATGTCGCATACTTTGTCGGGATGTCCTTCTGTAACTGATTCGGAAGTAAAGATATAATTGCTCAAGAAATCCTCCTTTAATTTGATTATCTGAAAAAAACAATGAATATGAACATAAAACAAAAATCCGTGGGCGTCAGCGCACGGATTCGTTTCATTATCACACAAATCCCTTATTGTTCGATCGCCCTGTCCGGGTCTCTCGCTCAGGTTGGGCACCTACCTGCTCCCCGATCAAAAGATCGCGCAGGGGTTGCCGTGGCTTCAACGGTCCTATGTACCTCCACCACTCTGAATAAGAGAAAAATATAGAATTATTATATAATTAAGAGAAAACTCGTCTCTTATTTCTGCATATAATATCCCTACTTGACCAATCTGTCAATCTATATAATCACTACATTACTGTTCCTTTGCGCGATATTTTTATTGATCTTGACTGATCGAAGTTTTACATTTGCAAAAACACTCTGTATACTCTACTTAGAATATAGAAATAAAAGAGGATAAAAAATGATACAGTCACCCAGAGAAAGGCTGACGCGGACCTCCATGAGTCTGGCTGTTCTCGCTATTTTCTCTACACTAACTTTTCCTGTAGTGTTACCATATATTTTCGGATCCGTGTCACTCATGCTCGCCATTATTTCCAAAGGCGCAAGACACAGTTTTCCGCGGCGAAGCAGGACCGCCGTAATTGTCGCGTCCGTCGCACTGGCGCTCAATACGGCCCTGATCGTATCTTCTGCCCTGTACTTCCTTCGGGCCCTTCATGATCCGGTGCTGCAGGAACAATTCAACAAGATCCTGTACCAGACCTACGGGATCACTTTTGAGGATCTGATCACACAGCTGGGCCTGCAGAACGGAGTTCCCGGCTATTAATGATCGTGTTCACACGAGGTCGATATGTCTACATTTAAAGCCAATAAGAATCTAAAAGCCGATGCGCGGGAATCCCTCCTGGGGAATCTTACCACCGCAGTGGCTTCTATATTTTTTTATTCCCTCTCCACAATGCTCTTGTCGGAGATGATCGCCGGTTTCAACACAAAATCGCTGCTGGTCTCGATCCTTATCTCCCTTGTCGTCTTTTTTGTGATCAATACATGCGCTAATATGCTGCGGATCGGGCTGTCCTGTATCTTTCTCAAACTTCAGTTCCGGCAGAAAGCGAAAGTCAGCGATCTCTTCTATGCTTTTCGGAACAATTCCGACGCCGCTGTGACGATCAGTGCCTATATAGCCGCTCTTGAGCTCCTGTGCATGCTTCCGTACATTCTGTTTGCGTCATTTACATCCGGGCGCAATGCTCCCGCTTTAACTGTAATAACCATTTTCCTGATCGGGGCAGGAGTTCTGGGAACTATAGCAGTCCGTATCCGTTACGCGATATGTACTTACCTGTTCCTCGATTTTCCCGACTACAGTGCGCGTGAACTGATCCGGGGAGGCACCAGGCTGATCAGCGGACATCTCTCCCGGCTGTTCGGACTCTATATCAGTTTTATCCCGCTGTATATACTCAGCCTGATCTCGCTTGGTGTAGCAAGTCTGTGGGTGAACAGTTACACGCACGCCGCCGAGGCCGCTTTCTACAAAGATCTGATGGCTAATACCGCTTTCTGACTTTAAGCGCAGCAAAAAACGGACTCTTCAGGAGTCCGTTTTTTATTGGTCAAAATATTGTCAGCTGTAAAGCGGTGTGGAAAGATATCTGTCTCCGGAGTCAGGCAGGAGGACAACGATCCTCTTTCCCTTGTTTTCCGGTCTTGACGCCGCCTGTACGGCGGCCCAGAGAGCTGCTCCTGAGGAAATACCTGTCAGGATCCCTTCCGCGTGGGCCAGGGCTCTTCCCTCTTCAAAAGCCGCGTCGTCCGGCACCGCGATGACTTCATCGTAGATCTTCGTGTCCAGAATGGAGGGGATAAAACCCGCTCCGATTCCCTGGAGTTTGTGAGGACCCGGCTTCTTTCCCGAGAGTACAGCAGAGCCTTCAGGTTCCACTGCTATCACGCTGATCGCGGGATTCTTCTCTTTGAGATATTTTGCCGTGCCTGTCAGTGTTCCGCCCGTGCCCACCGTTGCTACAAAAATATCAAGTTCTCCGTCCGTGTCCTCCCAGATCTCGGGGCCGGTCGTATCATAATGGGACTGCGGATTGGCCGGGTTGTCGAACTGACCCAGGATCACTGACCCCGGGATGGAATCCCTGAGTTCCTCCGCCTTGCGGATCGCACCCTCCATTCCCAGCGCGCCCTCCGAGAGAACGATCTCCGCTCCGTATGCCTTGAGCAGAGTCCTTCTCTCCACACTCATGGTATCGGGCAGCGTCAGGATCGTCTTATATCCTTTGGCCGCGGCTACGCAGGCCAGGCCGATCCCTGTATTACCGCTGGTGGGTTCAATGATCGTAGCTCCGGGCTTTATAAGGCCCCTCTTCTCGGCGTCTTCGATCATCCCCAGCGCCACTCTGTCCTTGGCGCTGCCGGCGGGATTAAGAAATTCCAGTTTGGCGACGATCTCCGCCCCGGTCACTCCTTTTTTCTTCTGATAGTTTCTCAGAGACAGAAGCGGTGTTCCTCCGATCAGTTCCGTTGTGCTGTATTTGATCTTGCTCATCTTCCCCCACCTATTTTCATTCCTTGCTGCCATTCTCCGTGCTGCTTTCCTTGTCTGGAAGAAGGGTCTGTCTGTTCTTGTCTGCCACTACCGAGCGGATCTCGATCATCGGTCCTCCCTTGCCTTCTACGTAGGCGCGGGTGATGGTCACCTTTCCGATATTTTCATCCTTGGGGATCTCATACATGATATCCAGCATGAACTCCTCAATGATGGACCTCAGCGCCCTGGCGCCCGTGTCCTTTTCCAAAGCCTTTTCCGCTATCGCCGTCAGCGCGTCATCTTCAAATTCCAGCCGGACCTCATCCAATGCCAGCAATTTCTGGTACTGCTTGAGGATCGCGTTCTTGGGCTCTTTGAGGATCTTGACCAGCATCTCGACGTCAAGTCCCTGCAGAGGGCAGACAACAGGAAGTCTTCCGATGAACTCGGGGATCATACCGAATTTTCTGAGATCTTCGTTAGTAACGTAGTTCAGGATATTCTTCTCATTGTCATATTTGTCCCGGATCTCAGCCGCAAATCCGATTGATGTCTGTCTTGTAAGTCTCTCCCTGACAATGCGCTCCAGATCAGGGAAAGCGCCGCCGCAGATGAACAGAATGTTTCTTGTATTGATCGTTGTCAGCGGTACCATTGCGTTCTTGCTGTTGGCGCCCACCGGCACTTCGACGTCAGCGCCTTCGAGAAGTTTGAGCAGTCCCTGCTGTACAGACTCACCGCTGACATCTCTTGAATTGACGTTTTTCTTCTTGGCGATCTTGTCGATCTCGTCGATAAAGACGATTCCCTTTTCCGTCTTCTCTACGTCGTTGTCCGCCGCGGCGAGAAGCTTGGAGATGACACTCTCGATATCATCTCCGATATATCCGGCCTCAGTGAGGGAAGTCGCGTCCGCGATCGCAAGCGGTACATCCAGAAGCTGCGCAAGCGTCTTCACGATATAGGTCTTGCCGCAGCCGGTGGGACCCAGCAGAAGAATATTGGACTTCTCGATCTCTATGTCGTCCATCGTCCCTGTTCTTACACGCTTATAGTGGTTGTAAGCCGCCACGGAGATCACTTTTTTGGCGCGCTCCTGGCCGATCACGTATTTGTCAAGTTCTTCCTTGATCTTGTGCGGCGCCGGAATATTATCGATAGAGAATACGGGCTTGGGACCGTCCTTCTTTTTCTTCTTCACCTTAGGCTGCTGGCGGCCTCCGAAACCGCCGCCGAAAATGTCTCCCAGGTTCAGGAAACTGATGGAAGGCCTGCGGCCGTCTCCGCCGCCCTGGGATGTCCCCGCGTCCTCGTCATCGTCCTGCTCCTGTACCACTTCCGGTTTCTCAGGCTCTTCGCTCTTTACAATTTCGCCGGAAACAGGTTCCTCAGCTTTCTCTTCTGATATTGTCTGATCTTTCTTTTTCTCCGGCTCGGCCTCCTTTTTGGGTTCATTCGGAGTCATTGACCGCAGAAAAGGATTGCCCATCAGGCTCGAAAAGTCCATGGTGCTCGCCATGTCCAAAGTCTTCTGCATGCAGTCCTGACAGACCTTGAGTCCGCCCGGCAGGTAGACCATTTTGCCGGCTTTCTTGTCCGAGCGTCCGCACATGAAGCAGAACTCCCCTGAACTGCCGTCATGTCCATTTGTATTGTTTGCCATATAGCTTCCTCATTTCTATGTATCCGTATTTTTTCAATTCCCGAAGGAGAATCCGAACTGGCGGAACAGATCCGCGATGTCCTGATCTATCGTCGCATCGGATTCGCCCTGACTATTATAACCGTTCTGATCGTTCTGTCCACCCTGCTGAGGCTGATTTCCCTGCTGGGGCTGACTCCCCTGCTGGGGCTGATTGTTCTGAGGATTTGTGTTCTGAAGAGACTCTCTGGTTCCGAGAGTGACCTTAACGGCTGTCTCCGCATAAGATCCCTTTCCATCCTGCCTCTGAACTGTCAGGGTCACTTCTGTTCCGGCTTTGTAATACTGAAGCCGTCTCTGCAGTTCTTCCATACTTGAAACTGTCTGGCTGTCGATCGCCGTGATGATATCGCCTTCACGCAGTTCGGAATTTGCGGCTCCGCCATTCTCAATGATCTGTGCCACATAGACGCCCTGGGGCATGTTGTATGCTTTGGCGACGTCAGAAGTGACGGTCGCGCCGCTGATACCGATCGTTCCCTGCTCGCTCTCATCGACTTTGGAGAGGGTCTCGTGGCTCATAAGTTCTTCGATGATCGGGATGGCTCTGGAGATCGGGATGGCGAATCCCATGCCTTCCACCGCGTTCCCGCCTATTTTACTGGAGTTGATGCCGATCACATAACCGTTGATGTTTACAAGCGCGCCGCCGGAGTTGCCGGGGTTGATCGCCGCATCAGTCTGAATAAATGTGCCGGTGATGGTATCGTCGTTGATCTCTCTGTTGTTGGCACTGACGATTCCTGTTGTCACAGACTGTCCATAGCCAAGCGCGTTGCCGATTGCAATAACATCCTCGCCGATCTTGAGGCTGTCAGAATTGCCAAGTGTGGCCACTTTGATCTGATTCTGGGTCGTATCCTTGATATTGGAAAGGGAAACAGCGATCACTGCCAGATCGTTGCTGGGATCTGTTCCTTTGATCTCCGCGTCGCAAGTCTCCTGGTCGATGAACAGAACCCTGAGATGATCTGCTCCTTCCACTACGTGGTTATTAGTCACGATAAGCAGCTCATTATCAGTCTTTCCGATGATAATACCTGAACCGGTGGACTCACCCTGTCTGGTAAAGGTCTGGCCGTAGAAATTCTGGACTTCTTCCGTGAAATCATTGTAAACGGAAACGATCGAGGGCATCACTTTGTCCACAACCTTTGTGAGCTCTGTGTCAGGCGTCTCCGAGTCAGCTATGATCAGGCCTGCTTCATTTTTAATTCCTTCTCTTTCAGTCTTATCGGAAGCCTGCTGCTGTACTGGATCTGCCGACTCTGCGGCCGCAGGGGTTTCCTGCTTGTTCTCGGGAACTGCATCCTTTGCAGCCGGCTCATTCTGTTCAGCCGCTGCCGTATCATCCTGCTTGTCTTCCACAGCAGCTTCCTGCTTCTTTTCGCCTGTCAGAGAAGAGTCCTTGTTGTCCGCGGATTCGGTGATCGCTGCGTCGGCTGTGAGCCCTTTATTACCGAGATAGCGGTGTACACCCCAGAAACCGGCCCCGATACAGACGCCGAATACGATCGCCAGTACTACGACAAGGAAGCCCTTTCCTCTGCCGTTTGATCCGCCGCCGCTGCGGCCGCCTCCCATCGAGGATCCGTAATTTCCGCCCTGATAGTACTCATGCGTTGAGTTCTCATAGTTGTAGTTTCCGTTGCCGGTTGCGGATCCTTGATCAGCATGCGCATATGTGCCGCCTGCAGCCGCGTCCCGGGAGTAGTTCTCATAAGCCGCTGTATTCTGTGTTTTATACTCATAATCGTGTACAGGTTCCGATGCCCGGCTGCTTGCCTCGCTGACCACTTCAGCTGTACTGTCAATAATGTTTTTGTCATCTGTCCCGGAGGATTCTGCCGTAAACTGATTTTCAGTAGTTTCCGCATTCCATCTCTCGTCACTCATCTTATATAAACCTGCCTTTCATAAATGATCTGATCGAACTATACTTTTATCGATATTGCAAGTATAAGAAGCAATTGTGTTAAAACTGTGATAATTTGTCCCGATTTCAGGGTAAAAAAGTGAAGAAAAAGTGAAAACCGGAAAACCGCAGCTGCGGTCATCCGGTTTATCATTCAATAATATGCGTCTTCCTCTATTACCCAGATCTCAAGATAATCAAAGTCAATTTCCTCTATAAAGGCGTCCTGCGTGAATCTGCATCTGGCGTGCCTCTGAAAATCGCGGACCGACGAATCCAGCCAGATCGGCACTGCCAGGTCAAATCTTCGGCAGCCCTCTTCCAGCCCCTGCAGGACCTTGTGCGTTCTCGTATCGCGCCGGTCATTCTCCACCACCGTGTCGTGGATCAGATGATTATCTTTCCATACTTTGACCCAGAGTCTGAACATATCTCTCCTTTACCGGTTTACAGTTCGATTCCGTTCGCGCGGCAGAGTTCTCTTGCGGATTCAACAGAATCTATGCCTGTCTTATTCTTGATCGGCGCGAATTCCTTCTCGCGGAGGACTTCATAGGGGAGGCAGGTGTCCAGTTCCCTGACAAGGTCCACGGCGAGCTGCTCAAATTTATATCCGTTGGGCTCCTCAGGTTTGACTTCATTGCCGTCCTTGTCCATGTATGGGATCTTCTTCTCCACAACGTGAACAGGAAGTACGTCATTGACGATCCGCTCGAGATCCTTCTCTCTGAACAGATAGTTGAGGATGACGCCGAAATTATACGCGGGCTGTCCCTTCTCATCCTTAGCTTCGAGCAGTTCCGGAGTCATATCGTAATACTCGACGATGGAAGGCTTTCCGTCCTCAAGGCACATCGCCCCGACCTTCTCGTCCGGCGCGACCTTGCGCACGACCTTGGCGCCTGTCGCGCAGCCGCTCTCCAGCGTAGCTCCGACAAAACAGGGATCCGAGATCCTCTGCAGGACATTGTCCACAGCGAAAATATTGAGCCACTCGACTCCCAGTTCCTTCGCTCTGTCCAGAACGCCTGATTTCATCATGGACAGGAACCATCCGCCGTTTCCGTTGGGCGAAGTTGCGATCCTGTACTTGGTTTCCATGTAGACCTTGCCGTTGTAATCAACAGCAGGCGCCATATCCTGCTTGAAGAAGCGGACCATATCTCTGTCATAGCCAAAATAGTCCATCTCCTCCATGAAGCCGACAGTCTTGTCATGGTTCTTGTCGCTGGTCATGATAAACAGCGGTACCGGAACTCCGGCTTCCTTCACTACATCCATCAGGTTTTCGATCAGGCGCTGCATGATGTAGACCGGCTTCGTGATGCCGATATTATACATACATTTGGGATCGTCGGATCCCAGTCTCGTACCCATGCCGCCCGCGAGCAGCACCGCGCCGATCTTCTGTTCGCGAAGCGCTTTAAGGCCCGTCTCGGTAAAGCGTTCTTTGTTCTTCTCAATCTCGGTGATCTCCATCGCGCCCAGAGGAGTGATCTTTCCCCTGACCTGGTTGCCGTGGGGATTCTCCGCATAACGGATCACTGAGAAATCCGTCTCATCGATCTGCGCAAGAAGCGCTTCCTTCTGCTCGTCCGTGAGCTCCCCGTAATAGTCAAGGACATGGAGCTGTCCGTACTTTTCCAGTTTCTGTCTGGCTTCTTCGAAATTCATAATCTTAAGCTCCCTATTATACGTAAAATGAATAGATAAATTGATGCATAAGGCCGGTCGCGGTGTCAATCCCGTCCCATTTATTCTATCTGATTTTTACGCTTCTGTCTATTCAGATGTACCTCTCGTATCTCGCGATCAGCCTTCCCTTGCGGGTCGTCCCGTCTGTTCCGAGATAACGGAATTTCCCGTACCCTCTCACGGAGATCCTCTCCCCGGGCGAGGGCGTATAGGATGCTGACGTGATGATACGGCCGTCAGCAAATACCTTCTCCTGCTCGATCAGGCGGGATGCCTGGGATCTGGAGAGATGGAACACATGCGCGGCGAGGCAGTCTACCCTCTCTGAGGAAACGCTTCCGCTCTCCCTGCTCGTGCGCACCTCACATGGACACTCCGAAGGCGCTTTTATCTCTGCCGTCACCGTGGTATGCCTTACCCTGGTCAGCTCGCCGCAGATAAACGGGGCTGTCTCCTTCACCGCAAACACGAAAGCTTCATCTTCCCTGCAGATGATATCGCCGATCTGCTCCCGGGTGATGCCCAGGTTCATCAGGCTCCCAAGGTAGTCCCTGTGATCAGGAGGGGTCGAAAACCCGGATCTGACAGCGGCGATCCTTACACAGGTAAAGGCTCCCTCCCCCTTCATCAGTTCAGCTTCCAGGTCTTCTTCCCTCATATATGAGGGGACAAAAAAGAGCATCTTCCTGTCCGCCTCTGAAAATCCGCCGCAGAACACGCAGAAAGGTCCCGATCCGGATCGCTCCGGAATTCTGTCCTCACGGATCAGTTTGCTCGCGTAGGACTGCAGATCGAGCGGAAGAAAGCCCGTGTGATTGAGATATTCTCCCTCCAGTGTCCTGTTCCAGAGATCCCGGATCCTCCCCCTCAATACTTCTCTCTCATCCATTACTGTTTATCCTTTTATTGTCCAAAAACTTGACCAACTCCCTCTTTGGGCAATCTTTTTTCAACAATTTCCCCGAAATTATACTATAATCATTTTTGTGGCCCGGCCACATCATATCTTAATCTCAGGGCATCCCCTGATGCCTTTTCGAAAGGATCATTTCTATGCGTGTCACATGTAAATCCAGAATCAAGAAACTCAGATCCCAAAACCACCTCTCTCAGAAAGATGTCGCTGTTGCGATCAAGATCCCTCCCAGAACTTACTGCGACTATGAGACGGGAAGCGTGAAGGTCCCTCTCGACATCCTGATCCGGCTGGCCAGATACTACGATGTCGACCTCAATTACATAACCGGCATCAGCAATCTCCGCAAGGAGTTCCCTCATCTCTGACCGTTTTTCTCCGCGTGATCAGCGGATCATCACTCCCCACCCGCTTCGAGAGCGGTTGCAGCCTTGAGCATCAGCGCGCATTCAATCCTCTTCTTAAAAAGTTCGCAGCCGTACTCGTAGACACCGCTGATCCTGCCGGTAGTGTGATACGCGTTTGCCGCGCATCCGCCGGAGCAATACAGTTTCGCCCAGCAGTCCTGACATTCGGCATGGGAGTAGACATTGCAGTACTTGAACTCGTCCTGTTTCTCACAGTTGGTGACACCTTCCCAGATATCCCCGAGTTTGTAGGCGGGATCTCCCACAAACTGATGACACGGATACAGGTCTCCCCACGCGGTGACAGCCATGTATTCCGTTCCCGATCCGCAGCCGGATATCCGCTTGTAGATGCAGGGGCCGTGTTCGAGATCGATCATATAATGATAGAATGTGATCGGCTTTCCTTCTTTCTCCCTGCGCAGCATGTCTTTTGCCAGGATCTCGTACTGCTCGAAAAGGATCGGAAGATCCTCCTTCGTCAGCGCGCTGGGACTGTCAGGAGACGTGACTACAGGTTCCATGGACAGTTCCGTAAACCCGAGATCATCTGCCATGTGGAAGATATCATTGGTGAAATCGGTGTTGAAATGCGTGTAAGTGCCGCGCATGTAATAGCCCTTCTGTCCTCGGGAATCCGCGAATTTCTTAAACAGCGGGACTATGCGGTCATAACTTCCCTTTCCTTTGTAATCGACCCTGAACCGGTCGTTTACCTCTTTCCTGCCGTCGAGGCTCAGTACCACGTTGTGGCACTCCTTATTGGCCCACTCGATCACTTCATCAGTGACGCCCACGCCGTTTGTAGTCAGAGTGAAGCGGAAATTCTTTTTCTTCTCTTTCTCTATGCTTCTGGCGTAAGCGACCAGCTGCTTGCAGACCTCGAAATTCATCAGCGGCTCTCCGCCAAAAAAGTCCACTTCCAGATTCTTTCTAAAGCCTGAGTTCTCCACCAGGAAATCCAGCGCTCTTTTGCCGGTCTCAAAGCTCATAAGTCCGGATGATCCCTGGAATTTACCCTGAGACGCAAAACAATACTCGCAGTTAAGGTTGCAGGTATGAGCTACAAGGAGACAGAGCGCTTTTATGACCGTGTTCCTCTGCTTCATGTCATATTTGCTGTCTTTATATGTATCTTCCGTAAAGAGTTTGCCGTTTTCCCGCAGTTCCTCTATATCGGAGAAAATATCCGCGATATCCTCCTCCGTAATGCCGCGGTCAGAATACTGCTTTCTTAAAAGAGTTCCTGCCTGCTCCTGCGTCTTTCCCTCTTCCAGGTACCTGATCGCGTCATAAGCCGCATCGTCAGTAATATGAACACTGCCGCTGAATACGTCCAGTACGATATTATATCCGTTGAGTTTATACTGATGGATCATCTGATATTCCTTTTCTTTTAGTTTTTTATATTGTCAGACTGACCGGCTGCGCACAACAATAGCCGGAGTGCTCATGCACCCCGGCCCACCACGCGGTTTGTTTCCCGTAAGTTTCGTGTTGATTACTTACCTTCCTTGTTCTCACAAGCCTGGTTTGCAATTCCGCAGCTGGTCTTGCATGCACTCTGGCAGGAAGTCTGGCACTCGCCGCAACCGCCGTTCTGAGCGCTCTTAGCCATATCACGGGTATTCAGTGTCTGAATGTGCTTCATAATCATTTCCTTCTTTCTGACGTTGTTATGATCAATGCTATGTCTATAATACTAACGCACCGCTTCTTTTGTCAAGGCATCACTCCTCGAGGCAGGCGATCATCTTCCGATCTTCCGAATGTGTATGATGGACTCTGTTTCCATCCGATTCCGTCCTCAGGATTGCTTTCAGGTGCGGCGCCGTGATGTACTCTCCGGGCACAAGGATCGGAATTCCCGGAGGATAGGCGTACAGATATTCTCCGCAGATCCTTCCTGAACATTCTCTTAAAGGAATCATCTCGCGCGGATGATACACCGCTTCAAGAATACTGCAGGCTGTACGGACCTTCGGAACCTCCAGGGGCTCCCTTTTCTTCAGATCTGTTTCTCCGCTGCTGCTCAGGACAATGTCCATGCTTCTGAGAGCCTCAAAAAGCCTTGTGAAATTCTCCTCGCTGTCTCCGGGTCCGGTCATAGCGAGGACATTCATACCGCTGCTCATCTCGACTTCAATTCCGTATCTGCTTCTAAGGATCTGTGCCGCTCTGCTCCCTCTCATGTTTCCTTTTCGGAAACTGATCAGGATTTTGCTCCGGTCCCGTACTGACGGCTCTTTGCTTCTTCTGCGCCTGCCGCTGCCATCCAGTACCTGTATGCTGCCAAAGGATTCTGTGTCCCTGTAGAAGCGGTCCAGATTCTCTTTCCATCTGCCAAACAGTTCCGCCCCTTCATTCTGAAGGAGTCCTACACAGCTGTCTATGGAGATCATGAGGGGATAAGAGGGAGAGCTGGTCTCGAAAATCCCCAGCTGGCGCTCGATCTCCTTTTCTTCGACGAGATTCCCCTGCAGATGAAGCACTGCTGTCTGAGTCAGAGACGGCAGCGTCTTGTGCAGGCTCTGTACAACCAGATCAGCCCCGCACTTCACTGCTCCGTCAGGAAAACCTCCCGCTTCAAACAGCCCCAGGTGCGCGCCGTGCGCCTCGTCGACAATGAGCGGGATCCCCGCTTCTGTACAGATTTCCGATATTTCACGGATATCAGAGAGAACGCCCTCATATGTGGGGGACGTCAGTACCACCGCCGCGCTGCCCGGATGTCTCTTTATTGACGCATCCACCTGCTGCGGCGTGATCGCTTTGCAGATCTCATACTCCCGGTCCTGATCCGGAACCAGCCAGTGTACCTTGTATCCGCCCAGTTCGATCGCATGAAAAACCGATCTGTGACAGTTGCGCGCCGCAATGATCTCACTTCCGAACGGAGCTGCTGCCCTGATCGCCGCAAGGAGGCCGCACGTGCTCCCCCCCACCAGATACCAGGTGCGTCTGCTTCCCCACAGATCTGAGGCGCGCTCCATCGCCTCTTCCAGAATACCGCGCGCGTCATGCAGGTCGTCCGCCCCCTCAATCTCTGTAATATCCCAGTCATAAGGAAGAGCATCGGAAGGCTTCAGTCCCCTCTTGTGGCCGGGCATGTGCATGGGTACGGTGCGCGCGGTGAGTCTCTCGACCTCCTCCTGCAGCGTAAGCTGCCTGTTTATATCTCTGCTCAAAATATCGCTCTTCATGCAGTGCCACCTCCGGCCGTCGTGAGAATAATGTTTAAAAAAGCTGCCGCAGTAAGCGGCAGCTCAGGAACTCTCAGATATCACAATGCCTCAAAGGCACCGTTCACTCTGTCAAAGCTGAGATGTGCAGTGAGGGCATCTTGTTGCCTCGATCGCGATCTCGCTCTTGCAGTAAGGGCAGATCTTGGTTGTGGGCGCTGCGGGCTCTTCAGGCTTCTTGCCGATAGATGCAGCCTTGTTCATAGCCTTGATGATGCTGAAAAGAATGAATGCCATGATCAGGAAACTGATGATCGCGTTAATGAAATTACCGATGCCCAGTGCAGCCTCTCCTACCAGCGGGATCGTCCATGCGCTGAAATCCATGCTGATAAAGCAGCCCAGCAGAGGATTGATGATATCAGCCACCAGCGAATTTACGATCGCCGTGAAGGCTCCGCCGATGATGATACCAACTGCCATGTCCATAACGTTGCCGCGGGAGATGAACTCTTTGAACTCTTTCATAAATGCTTTCATAAACTATACCTCTTTTCTTTAGAAAAATAAAATTTACTCTATTGTAGCAGATTCGTTCATTACATCAATACCAAGTTTTATATTTTTTTTATGATTAGATCATTTTCTGTTTATAACCGCTCGAGTTCGCGCAGCCCTCTGACAGTGGTTTCAAACGCTGTCTCCACCGCAGGCATCTCCATCGCCGCGCTCTCGTAGTCACTGTCGCGGAGCATTTCCGTGATCCTGCACACCGGCGCGTAGAGGCCGGTAAATCCGAGATTCAGACAGACACCCTTCAGGGTATGGGCGGCTTGAAATCCCTTTTCACAGTCCTTATCGCACATTGCGGCACGTAAGTCTTCCATGCTGCCGTCACTCAGGAACAACAGCGCAAATTTCAGGATCCTTGCGTCTGTCAGGAAACGCCCCTTTACCTCCTCATAATCTCCGTTCATTATCTCATAGCATTTTTTGACGTTCATATATCGCTCTTCCTGTAGATCCGGCTGTTTTTACGCCGAACAAATCTTTTACTCCACATAGCCGTTAATGATTTCGTTGAATTCTTCGACAGCCGGTGACGGTTCGTAGTCTTCCTGACCAAACAATGTACGATGAAGTTTTTTGACATTCGTAGTCAGGTAGTAGGGAACCACGCACGACTCTCCGTTTATCGTCGCGAAGATCCGGTCTTCTTCCGTGGGAAATCCTGTGCTCTCGGTGATGTCCATCATCCGGGCTCTCAGGATGAAAAGAAGAAGTTCACCGGAACTCAGTGATGTAGCGGTTCTTCCCAGAACGGCGCCGGCCGCTGCTGCAAGTCTGAGAGGATTGGCTCTTTTGGCCTTTTCCATCGTAAGCATCAGCACAGTCCTCTGTCTCTCCGCCCGCCTGAAATCGTCTCCTTCCGTATATCTGATCCTGCAGTATGCCGTCGCCTGAATCCCGCTCAGATGCTGCATTCCCCAATCCGTCACTTCGTCGTACTCTGTGCCGATCTCGTAATACATGTCATCCATGTAGCTGTTCATGTACTCCATCTCTTCTTCGGTGATCTCAAGATCGATCCCGCCGAGCGCGTCGATCGTCTCTGCGAGTCCCTCAAATCCGACAGTGACAAAATCGGTAATGTTGAGGTCCAGATTGGAATTGAGCATCGCGACAGCCTGCTGAGGTCCGCCAAAGGCATACGCCGCGTTGCATTTACGGTAATCTCCGCCTCCTATATTCAGCAGAGTATCCCGGTAGACGGAAACCAGGCGTGTCTCTCCTGTCTTTTTATTGATCGAGCAGATCATGATCGTATCGCTCCGGTTATCTCCGCTGAGCAGGTCTTGTTCCCTCGAGTCCACGCCGAACAGCGCTATGTTCTGATATCCCGCCATCACACGGTCATCCTGTACCTGCCGGCTGATGCTGCTCTCCAATGCGTTTTCCAGATCTACGGAATCAACCGTCTGAATGAGGGATCGCATATAAATAAGGAATACTGCTGACAGGGCAGCGATCAGAACAAGGAGCAGAAGGAAGAAATTGCGAACAGGATGTTTCTTTTTCTTTCTTCTCTCGTAACTGCGCCATCGCTTTTCTTCTTCTCTTACGCGCGCCTCTTCCGCCTTCCTGTTCCTGATCCTCTCGTATTCAGCGTTCTGCCGCCGCTCGTTTTCCTCCTCGATCCGTGTCCTCCGGGCTCTGATCCCTTCCCGCTCCTCTCTGAGTCTGGCGTACTCCTCGTAATCCTCCTCTTCTCCGATCCGCTCTTCGATCAGGATATCATTCTCAATATCTTTTCTGTTTTTTGCCATATAAAGTCCTCATAACTACCGGATCAGTTCCAGACCGTTCGCCTCGCACCAGCGCTTTGCGAACTCGCTGTATACATCATCCCGGTAATTGTACCAGGCTATGAGCAGTCTCTCCTCCCTGAGCACATTTTCAAATTCCGCCGTGTTCTCTGCCGCGACGGCACTGATCATTCTTTCTTTCCATTCTGAGTTCGGAACAGCGTCCAGAAATCCGCTCATTACTTTCCGTCTGCCTTCCGCTCCGATCTGGGGGAGTTTTATAAAACTGTCGGAATGCTTTCTGACATCCTCCTCTGAGGAGATCCCGTTTACTGCCTTGCCATAGATCATTCCGTCCGCAAACATGAGAACTGTCTCCAGGGGAATGTAGTAATAATACACCGCCTCAAACGGAAAGGAGAAAGACTGCATCACATCGTCCAGTCTGATTTTCATTTTTCATCCTCTTTTTTCTATACGGTAGTGTCAAGTTCACTACCTGTTTTTAGTTCATAAGCCTTGATTTTATGGGAGATTCAAATAAAAAGAGCATTGACCTCCCTTTTTGGTATAATGTCAGCGACCAAACCTTCACTAGTCCAAAAATGAGGCAATGCTCGTGAACATTATACTTTATCTTCTTCAGTTATGCCATCAGCTTTATCAGCAAAACTGCTGGCTGATCAACTTTATCTGTAGATAT
>Ga0256404_1007128_pt1 | contig 17895 bp, 19 predicted proteins | sample RumenRJG_01DNA_FD_185990 | JGI IMG/M metagenome (GOLD analysis project Ga0256404, IMG submission 185990) | Bovine rumen microbial communities from Lethbridge, Alberta, Canada - RJG_01 | ecosystem: Host-associated > Mammals > Digestive system > Stomach > Rumen | place: Canada: Alberta | collected...
TATTCCGAAGAAGACGGACTTTAGGGGTATTTCAAGGCTATATGTCAAGAGCATCATCGAAAAATTAAACAACAGGCCAAGAAAGAAAAACGGATTTCGAAAGCCCAAAGACATGATTAAAGAAAAATAGCGTAACTTTGCACTTGCTTCTGGAATCTGCCCAACACATCGGAAATAAAAATAATTGTTAATTATTTTGTGGTTCGCTCGGTTTGCAGTACCTTTGCAGTACCAGTACGAGGGTGCCGTTGCTCTCTCTGCTTGTTAAGGGTGTACCGCAGTTCACCGTCCTTTATAAAGATGTGCCGCCGCTCATCTTTTTTTGTACCCCTATCGCTCAAACACCCAGCGGTACCTGCCGTTGCTCAAAAACACATTGGCGATGTGGAACGGCACAATGGGCGTGACGAGATTTTTCTTGTCAAACAACTCCCGTCCACCTGCACGGTACGAGGCGAAGCCTATGCCGTACTGTAAGCGCACCTTGCGCAACTGGTACTCGTTGTTCTTCTTCACATGCAGATTGATTCGAATCTTGCCGAATGGCACATATCTGATACCCAAGGCTTCATCAAGTTTGTCGGCGACAAAGAACTTTGCCTCGCTCTGGAACTGTGCCATGTTCTGCATCTGTTCGTCGTCGTACTCGTCATGTTCAAACATTATTTTGTCGATGGTGACGTGACCATTGTTGCCGATTCGGATGGTGTCGCCCTTGCCGACGACATTCCAGCCTTTGCGGATGTCGCCGTGGCCTTTTATTCCATTTTGGTCAATGGTGCGGTTGCGCTTGCGCGAGTATCTGAACAGATACGGTACGAAACCGCGATTGACCAGTTCCTCGCCACCTTTGAGGTAAAGCTCGTCTTTACCCATGCCAATCTGTATGCCGAAGTTATAGAAGGAATGAACGGAGGGCAGTCCTGTGCCTCCGAACACCGCCTGATAAAGCTCGTTGAGCCTTTTGACCTGTCGGGCGGTCATCACTCCAGCACCATACTCCGAGGCTGCTGTGAGGTAGAACTGCTGCAATTCGACCTCACGCTCGCCAGTGGCGAGGTTGTAGCCGAAAAGCATGATGCCTATTCTATCGGTGGCGATGTGGAACACGGTTGCCCCATCGACAACGCACCCTGCGCCCTGCACATTGCGCATGGCGGATTGAAGTGCGGTGATGGCGGACTTGGCGTTGGCGAGAGACTGCACCTGCGCAGCTGTCATAACTCCTGCTTTCTCATTGGTCGCGCCAGTGAGATAGGTGCTGCCGTCAAACACGAAGTCCTCACCCGTGCGCACGTCGTGCTGGGTGATCCGCAGGTTCACCCTCGACGAGTGAGGATTTCCCTGGGCTATGCCGGTCACGACATAGCCTGCGGCTTGGATGATGAACAGCTGGTTGCCATGCTGACTGCTTGCGGTCTGCAATGATGTGACCGAGGAACGCAGTTGGCTCACGGCAGCTTGCAGGGCCATGATGGTCTGAACGTGAGTGGCCGTCATCGCTCCTGCTTTCATGTCGGTTGCTCCAGCGATGGGCACCGACGATGAATAGGAGTTGCCGTTGCCAAGGTTGCGTGCCTTCAACCGCAGGAACATGTTCTGCGGGTCGGGCATATTGGCATCCGACACGTCATAGACGACATAGAACTGCGACAACATGGCTTTCCAGTCATCGAGGATTTGACGCTCTGCGTCCGTCGATGCGGTGGCGAGCAGGTCGGTGATGTCTTGAAGTATCTTGCCGACAGTTTCGGGCGAGATAGACTCCTTTTCTGTCTCGACACGGAAAGCCGAGATTAGTTCTGAGAGTTGGTTAACGTCAATCATAGTTTGCGAATTTTTTGAGCAAAGTAACTATGATTGGATGGTACGCCAAAAGACACGATTATTTGGCAAAAAATAGTACCTTTGCGGCGTAATTAGAACGATAAATCGGAATTTAGCGTTCTAATTACAAAGTAATAAACCAAACAAATTACATTATTCCTAAATGATATATGACATTAAGAAATAAACTTGTTGATATTGCATTAGAATGGCAAAAATGTTATGGAGTAGCTCCTTCAATTACAAGTGCGATTTCAGAATATGATGCAGCACTGTTAGTCGGAATGACAGAAAGGGAGTATTCTGAATATATGAAAGATAAAACCGCTGTAAGTAAAGGCTCGGATTTTGTTTTTAATCATCAAAGATACCAAGTTAAAGCGAATCGTCCAAGCGGTAAGCCTGGCAGTAAAGTCACTAAAGTAGCAAAAGCGACTAATTATCTATGGGATAAACTCATTTGGATTTTGTATGACAAAAATTATATAATGCAAGAAGCATGGGAATGGGATGTCAATAACTATGAATTAGAATTTGATGGTAAAAGCAGAATTTCTCCTGATGATTACAGAAGAGGGAAATGTCTATATCAAAAGAAATGATAAAATAAAACATGTAAATTCCAATTTATCGAATAGAAAAGCGAGGCCACTGGCTTCGCTTTTTTTAGTGATTGCGTCCAAAGTCTTTCGACAAAGCGGAGCATAGTATGCCAGTGAACGCCTTTCCGATGTTCGTTTCATAAAACTCTTTGATATTCATGACCGAAGCGTAATACTTTCGGCTGAACCACTTGCGGCGTTGCCGCACTTTGGCTCTGCCGATGTCGCCGCTGTTGCCACGGGGTGTTTCACGACCAGTGCCATAGTCTTGCCACAAGCCGTATTCGAAAAACGCTTGCGAGAGTGACACCTCGAAAAACCTGCCATCGGCACGCATGGCGACAGCCTTTGGCGAAGCCAGCAGTGCCCCGGTATCAATGACATCCAACAATGTGATTTGCTCCTGCCAAATCTTTACCATTGTGTCATTGAAAGCGGTGACGAACTTCTCTCGTTCTTTCTGCGCCTGTTGTTCGGTGATGTGGCTATTCCCATTCATCGGGATTCAATCTTAGGTCGGTGAACACATCAACGGCAACTTGGAAAAAGGCGCAAGCGCACCCGCTGAAGAAATATCGGTCAATCTCGTTGAACGATATTCGTGGGTCGAGATAGATGCAGTGGTTTTCGAGCTCGGTTTTCTCAAGTATGAGCTTCGACATAAACTGACGGAACACCTCACGCATGGTTTCCATGCAGGTGTTGCGCGCCCTCATATCATCAATCTTGTGGCGCATCGCCAAGAAGATTGTCTTCACACGGCGAGTGCGAGGTGTGTTATTCAACTCGGTGTAGCCGTTGGCGATGTCGCTCACGCAGATAAATGCCAGCGACTGCTGCATATTATCAAGTGCTTCCTCGAAGCCGTCCAATCCGCTGACCCGGCAGAAGGTGAAGCCTTCACTTTTTGCCAAGCGGTTGGTCGCGGTGAGATGTTCAAAAAAGGCGGTGGCATCCCACCTGCCCTGCGGGTAGTCATTGTTCATTTCGATGGGTATTTACGTTCAAGTTCCTCGTATTCCCTGGCTTGACAGTCGAGTTCCGTCAGGGCTCGCCAAGTGTCAAGCGAGAGAACCTGCTGCTCTTTGGTGACATCGCCTTTAGTCAAAGCCCTGATTTGGGCGTTGACGGCGTTCTGAAGCTGCTCGTATTGGGATTGCTGTTGTTCAAACATATTGCCGTCATCACCGCTTGCGTTGCTGACCGGCTGGAAGAAATGTTTGAACACTCGAGCGAAGAATGTTTTGAGCGAGGCAAACCAATAGAACACGCTGACGCGCTCGGCTTCAGTGAGCTTGATGCGCTGCGTGCCGTAGAGGTGCGCCGCCAGTTCATCGAGCAGGTTGTCCTGCTTGGTAGCGAGATAGCCTTGATAGAGGTTGTCGCAGACGATGAACGTCTCAAACGGCACACCTTGAAACTGTGCGTCGATTGCGCGGTGCGAGCCAATTTTAGCGAGTCTGACGGGCAATGTCGGCACGCTGTCGAGCCAGTCGAGCGCATGGGTGGCTCGTTCCACCTGCTCGGCAGCGAGTACGAACTGCAAGCCATCGTGCTTGCACGCCCAAACATTGCCGTAGCGGTGCAGGACTTTCAGCCCTGTCCAGCGGTGTAGGCAATAGGTCTTGACTTCGGTTGCGGTGAAGCCCTGCGCCAGCAAGGTGAAAACGTACCGAAGCTGCTTGTCACTTAAATCTTCCCATTTCTTGGGAAGTTTGAGGTCGGTGGAGATTGTTTCTTGTTGCATAAGAAAAGCGGTTATCGTACCACAAAAGTACAGTAACCGCTCATATGCGTAAAAGACAATTTCTATAAGATTATTTCTCTATGAGTGTAGCTTATTCCATAAAGCTACCATAGTATCATCTAGTTCTTCTTTATTAAGCCTATAATCGCCATTTCTGTAGTTGTTAAATAATTGTTTTGCCAATTCAATAGACCTATATTGCCCTCTTTTAATTAATTCTCCAAATGTCGCATCTTCAATTTCACAGTATCCTCCTGTATAATTTGGAACTAGACTTCCATGACGATACATTTTCAAAGCATCATTGAATGCTTGTTCGGTAATTATGCCTATCCCATACTGCACTCCCAAGTCATTAGCAATAGCCTTATCCGAGATATACTGTATATCAGGATTGATGCCAAAACCAAATATGCCCATGAAATAATTACGAAAATCTAATACTAAGTCAGCTCGAATTGATAGGTAATTAATTTTATTAATAACTGATAATGGTATCTGGTCTTCTGACACTTCTTTTACCTCCTTGTCATACATATGAATAACTCTAGAAATATATAGGTAAACACATGATAATATCTTATATAAGTCTAAATGGGGAGAATTCATCATCCCCTTTACTCCCATTAAGTATTGTAGTTCAAATATTGCTTCGGCACAACCAAGAACTCCATATTGGCTATGCCAATAAATATTTGGTGATGAAAAAACATGTTTTAATGCTTTATTTAGAAAAGTCAAACCTATATGATATTGTTTGGCTTCACAATATGGTATAGCAATTTGAGAACATATATATGGGTGGTCACAGTTCTCATATTTTTCAAGAATACTACTATAGTTTACTTCTTGATATGCTATCTTCTCTGTTATTGTTTTATAATGTTGTCGATCAGCTTTTTTAAATTTGTGATTTCTATTAGTGCAATTTAGTTTATCCTGAAGAAACTGTGATATTAAGTCTGAATCGTCAATTGTCAAGTGTTTGCTGATATAAAATATACCACTTCCATCATCCGAAGACTCTATAATGTTCTCATATTTTTCTACAACTATATTAAGCATCAAATCAATATCTGTGGAACACAAATTTGACTCCTTAAGATGTGATTTGAACATTGATATTACCTGCTTGAAATCTCTTATATCACTATTAGATATAAAAAAAGATTCCAAGCCAGGTACGTATGATATTAATTGCGAGACTTGTAATGCCTGTTCTTCTTTATTCATCAAGGAATTGGCGTGTAGTTTTCATGCATATACTTGCCAATATATAACTGCTGAAACACCTGTTTGGCCATTTCATAATTCAGATTATTAATTGGCTCAATCATATAATTGGTCATCATCGCAATTGTGTCTGTCATACTCTTGCCAGTTTGCCTAATGGCAATATAAAATAGCACACATTTGTCTTCGAGTAGTTCGAAAATATAAGAGAACTCTAGTTCTTCTTTTTTTGCCGTGTTGGATTCTGCAAGATTAGCAAGCCTCTCGTAATTTGCGAAAGTCAATGTGCCAACTGATGTGTTCGGAGATTGTTGCAGCCAATTTAATAAATTTGGTTGGATTTTTGTCATTGCCACTTCTGAGTAATGCTTCTCCATCCAAATAATACCATCATTAATTGAATTAAAATGAGGCAAGCTTCCATTATTATACTCACGCCATATGTGTTGCATTGCATATGCACGATACATCATATTAATTACAACCTTATGAGGGTATTCTGCTGTTAAGTACCGATTTCGCCATGTGCGAATATTACGCATAGCTTCATCAAAGCAAGGCTTTATATCTATCATAAAAAAACGATTAAAGGAGTGAATAATTTGAGGCCACAAAGTTACAATTATTTTTTGATGCGGCAGCATAAGTTACAATAATAATGATAAAATTTATCATTACTCGTAACATTACTCGTAACATAAACAGCTAAACATTGATGTCAGCTTTAAAAATGCTAACGTATTTTAGAGGTTAGAACCAGTAGCCATGATATTGTTTTTTGTTTTCAAAAATCGGTGGCTCAAACAACTTGTAGGTGCGTGAGGCACGGAACTCCGGGAAGTGGTCCTCATGCTTTCGCATGAAGTCCACGATGTCACGCAGCGACTGCACAGCCACATTGTTGCCCTGCAACACACTGACGATTACAGAGCGCAGCCGCTCTATAATCTGTGTGTGGCTCGTTGCCGTGAGTGAGAAATCCCACGTCATTGAGAACACCTCCTCGCGGAACACCGCCAGTTGTTCGGGCGAGACGAACTCCTCGGCGATACGCTGCTCAACGTCGATAGCCTTTGAGCGCAGTCCGAGGTAGTTTGCCCAGCGATGCTCGGTGAAGCCGCACAGGTTCGCCAAGTCGATGTTCGGGAACAGCGTCGCGGTGAACCATTGGCGAATGGCGCTCTGCCACCATTCCTCGATGCGGAACAGGTAGCCTATCAACTGCTCAATGGAATTGTCGCGGCTCGTTTCGAGCGAGGCAATCAGCCGTGCCATGCGGTCACGGCTGGCAGGGGCTACGTTCTGATTGCTCACGATGCCGAAGCCGTTGGGCGTAAGCACAAGGTCGAGACTCGGAACGGCACGCAGCATCGCCTCGTGCGCCACAACGCACGTTGCTGTCAGGCGCACTGGCTCGTTCTCGCCCATAGCGAGCAAGGACGGCTCGAATGTATCGCCGATGAACTGTTGGAACAACCACCGCTCGGCGGTTTCAAACCACGGCAGCACCTTGTCGAAGAAGGGCGGCTCGCCCTGCGCCGTGGCAAAAGCATTGGGCAGATACCTGCGCAACTGCTCATCACTGGTTATTAGTCGTGTCATTGTTATTTGGATTGATGGTTACTTCTTTTGCATCCTGATGTTCACTCAACAACGTGAGTTGGATGAAGGGGACATCGACTTTGCAGCCGCTCCACTGGTTGAAGCGGATGATCATCTGGTGGACGGTGAACAAAAGGTCGTGATAGGGCTTTTGCAAGGCTTGGGCGATCGTGTACAACTCACGTTTGTCCGAGCCGCTGTTGTTGGACTGCGACTTGCCGGGCACCGACCCGACAAGGTTGCTATGCACGCGCATAGTGAAGCAGAACATGTTCACCGCCTCCTGTATGTCGGTGGACCAGTCGCCGCCCTCCTTGTTGTCGGAGTCAATCTTGTTGATGACGACCTCGTGCTGAACCTCGCCTGTGGGCGCGACATAGAATGTGGAGAACCACACCTTGCCAGCGTTCTCAACGCCGGTGAGGAAGTCGAGGATCTGCTGCTTCTCACGGACGATGCGTTTCTGCTGCTCGCGTCGGTCGGTGATGCCCTCGCTCTTGAAAATCGAATCCCAGTACTTGTTACTGATTTCGATTTGGTACTTGATGGGTGCGTTGTTCTTGAGCTTGGCCTCTTTCGCCATGCCGATGAGCTGCTTGATGTTGTACCACTTGCCTCGGAACAGCGAGCCGTAGTAAGGGATGGGGTAATAAGTGCTGTCGGGTGTGGGAACACGTGTCAGCACTGCGAACTTGCGCGACTTGGTGCGTATGCGCTGCTTGCCGTCGTCGCCGGCGATCCTGCCCATGCGGATTGCGAGGTCGCGCCACGGCGAGTTGATGTCGAGCAGCTCGATGACCTCAATTTCCTTACGGCTGCTGACGGCACTTCGCCAGTTGGCGTACAAGACTTGTCGTATTGCGCCGTCTTTGTCCGCAGGTGAAAGTCGGCAGTAGCAAGCCTCCTTGCGGAGCAAGCGCACAATCTTGGAGCCATCTGCGTTGAGGATGATGACCGAGACGCAGAAGGCGAAGTGCTTGAAGTCCTGGCAGACACCGAGGAAATAGGAAGGCAAGGCGTTGTCGAGCAGGAAGTCCTCGACCTGCTGCTTGACCGCCGGGCCGCACTCGTCGGTGTTGTATTCCAGTCCGCTGCCGTAGCAGACTTCGGCATTGAACATCTGGCATGTGGAGAGCGTCTCGTCGCTCTCGATGAGTTCAAGGATGTTGTAGGGCATGGCGTTGTCTCCGCCCCACGGTACATAGGAAAGCGTGTCATCGATGATGACCGGCACGATGTCCGTGTCTTCCTTGAATACCTTGCCTGAGTCCACTTGGAACGCAGCACTCGCGTTCAAGTTGGGGATGGTCTCAACTGATGTAAAATTTAACTCCATAATTTTGCGAATTTCTCACCGCAAAATTATGGAGCCAGTTCCGTTGTCTAAAAGACAGGTTATTTTATATTCATATGAGAAACCTCATTGCTCAATTTTTGGTTCCCAATAAAAGCACTCTTGCAAATTGCCCAATGAGTCAAATGAATACCATATATTGTCTTTTTCTAATAAAGCAATGACATTACTTTTTATCAGTATCATTTGGGCATAATGGATTATTTCTTCTCCTTGGCCATGAAAGAAAGTCACTTCCTTGCCTCTACTATAAAGGTTTACATGCCATATACCTCCCTGCTCAAACATAATAGATGTATAATACTCAGATATTCTATCACCCCTTGAATTAAGCAGCATATATTTGTTATCATTGCAAAACAGCAAGCATCCAAATTTCAAACGCTTATTTTTAATAATTTCGCCCGATAGTTTGACTCTGCAAACTTCTCCATTATTGAAACGAACACGAAAATAACCTATATCAGGGGTTATTTCTTTAACCCATTCATCAAAAAGTAAAGTGCCATCGTTTCTCATCACATTCATACATGAGACATAATCTTTTGCCAAAAAACCACCAGGGACATCTCCACGATTGATGAGTTCGTCTTCGTTATTATCTTCTAGAATATAATAGCCCTCTTGATAATATTTGATTTTCCTCACTCCTTTCGGAAGAATCTTTTTGCCGTTCTTGTCAAGTAGATTATAAAGAGTGTGCCAATTTCCATGACTTAATGGGTCTGGAACAATTTTAAATGGTCCATCCGACTCGATGAACATTTCGTCAGGCACTAGTGTGCCATCTTCCTTTACTACTTGCCATCCCTTGTATAGAACAAATTCTCTAGGCAAATTATCAGGGAAACACTCGGCTGGTAACATGATTTCTTCACACCTTTATAAGTTAATAACACTACAAAGGTATAGCATTTTTCTCTAATAGAGGCACTTTTGAGCTACAAAAACACTTCGAGATTATTCACGCTGAAAATGCAGCAAATTCGGGCTTGCCTGATTTGGTTGCTGAACAGCAACTTGAACTGCTGCGTGCCTTTGTAGAAATTGTAGCGAAGCGGTATGCAATTTCGCCACTCCTGGATTTCACCGCTCTTGACCCACAGCTTTATATCCACTGGGTCGCCAGCTTTGAGTATCTTTCTCAATGTCGATATGTGGATTGACTGTGCCATATCAGTTATAGGTGGGATTGAAAGGAGCGGTGAAGATTCTGTCGTGGTCGACCGAGAGGTAATCAGTAGGAAGATAGGTTCTCCTGTCTTGGTACTGATAGGTGAACTTGACTGTGTTGAGCTCACCGTCCTCGTCGTGGATTTCGCAGGTGAAGTCGGTGATGAGGACAATCGGCATGTACTGCGGATTGTAATTGCCGAAATCATCTTCCGACAAGTCGTCGCGCTTGGTCGCCATGCGCACGTCGTGGGAGTAGAACAGCTGCTCAATCCACCGGGCTTGCTCCATGGTAAGCCCAGAGGACTCGACCTCGTACTGCTTCTCGTTCTGCTGGTTGTAGAACGTCGAAAGCCGATGGGTGACGGCGATTGAGCGGTCAGACTTCGCCTTGTGCGTGGTGACGGCTTGCAGGTCGCAACGCTCATAGACGTTGAAGGCATTGCGGAAGTAGAGCGAGAGCGGCGGCTCGTGATCCTGCACATAGAATGTGAAGGCACGTTGCCCGGCATGGACGCTGTATGCGTGCAGGGTGATAGCCTCGCGCGGTCTGCCGTCGGCAGGACTTTCGACAATGCCGATGAGCATTTCACAGGTAAGCTCCACCGACTTGATGCGGTCGTGGTTATACAGACCGCAGTTTTCTCTCATCTGATAGATGCGCGGCTCGCCGCCATAGACACTTGCCACCACTTGGTAGGTGATGTATTCCTGGGCGTTAGCCTCGATGAAGAAATACAGGAACTCCGTAGCCTTTGGCGATGTGAGCTTTGCCGCCATAGTGGTGAGGAAGTTGTTCCGCAAAAACTCCTCGATGTCGCCGGTGAAGTGCTGTTCGAGATAAAGCACTTGGAACGTAGCGAGGATTTGTTGCGTTCCGTTCGTGATGGATCGCAACTGGAACTCATCGAGCGAGATGTTGCGGTCGCGCAGGTAATATTCGATTACCGAGCGCAGGTCGTGTATCTTCACGCTGCGTCCGTATGGGAAATGCAGTGCCGAGAAAATGGTGTGGTCTCGACAATCGAGACACACCTCGACTTCGTTGTCATCACTCGTGGTGATCACGATGTCGGGAATTTGCGAGGAAAACATCAAGCTCCCCAGTTCTGTTTGTAGGGTTACTGCCATATTCGTTGCCGTTTGGTTTTGTTTGGCAAAGTTACTCTCATTAGTTCCACCGCTAAAAGACAACAAAAGCCACCTTGTTTGGGTGGCTTCTGCTTGGTGGGCGGTGCGATTTATCGCTCTCCTTTCTTCGCTCGCGCTACAATCTCCGAAAAGGCATTGAGTTCGAGAATTAACAACTTGGCATATTCCTCGCATTGCAGGGCAAACTCGCCCATTTTTGCACCCACAGGGCGGTACTTTGCCATTACGCTCTCGGCTTCGGCTAAATGTCCGTGCAATTTGTCTAAATCGCTTGATGTCATTTGCTCAAAAATCATAACTCGGTGGTGTTTGTGGTGGGCGATTGCTCGCCCACCGTGTTAGGCTTCTAATTACTTGCTCTCTTTCTTTGCGCTCTTGCGTGTGGCTTTCTTGGCTGGCTCAACCTTTTCGGCTACTTTGGTAGGCTCATCGCAAATGGCGACTCTCTTGCCCGCTCTCACGAGGCGAGGCAAATAGGAGTCCAGAGCATGATGCGGAAAACCTGCCATTTGTGCGGTGATGTCCTTGCGGCTTGTGCGTGTGAGGGTAATGCCCAAAACCTCGCTAATTATCTTAGCGTCAATGTCGTAAGACTCATAGAAATCGCCACAGCGGAACAGCAAAATGCTGTCGGGGTGCTTGGCTTTCATGCTTTCCCATGCCTTTGCAAGTGCGCTCGGCTCGCTTGCTTGCTCGGCTTGGGGTGCGCTCTCGCTCTCTGCGCTCGGCTCGGCTTGTGCCTTGCTTGCGCTCACGTCCGCCATTAGCTTCGTGTAAATGGCTTTCGGGATTATTCCACCGCTACGCTTGCGCAACAAAAAACAATACTTGAGGCACTTCAACGGCTCACTAAAGTAAAAATCACTCTCGGCATTCTTGGTGCCATTTTCTTGGAGATAGGCGTGCCACATTTGCGCTCCGCTCTTAACTTCTCTCTTGCTTGCTAAAATCAAATTTGCCATAATTGTAAAATTTAGGGATTTATGAATGATGTTAAATAACTCTCTTATTGCTCGCTATAGACATTGCAGTAACTAACTTGCACACCTACCGACATTGCCAACTCTGCGGCTTGCTCGCTTGCCTCGTCTGCCGTGCTTGCCTCGACCTCGAAAGTGTGAATTTCATTGTCGAAGTCAATCACATCAACCACATAATTATTGTATGCGGTAGAGCGGAAACCTTTTTTACTAACTCCGCTTGCAGCTGTGGCAGGAGTGCTGAAGAACGATGTGTTGAATGAAGCTGTCATAATCTTTTAAATTTTTAAGAGGTGAATAATCATTGTCTACGTATGTCGCGTATAACCTTTTTACGGTGCGTAATAAAGTGAGGCAGGGAAGTGAGCGACCGCAAGGCTTGCCTGAAAAATTTCTATCGCTGGCGGCTCGAAAAATTATGGGCGCAGGACTGAATTTTTTAGAAAATTTTCAAAAGGCAACTCGACATGGGCCTTGCAGTGGAACGGCTGCCCTTAACTTTGCACTGGAAAAAGTTATACATCAGCGGCAGGAGTAATGACAATGATAACCTCTTGGGAATTGATTATGGCAGCTCACACATCGTGGCACTCCAGCGAAGCAGCGAGCGGAGAAAAACAAAGCAAGGAGAAGAACGGCACCAGCCGTTTCCTCTCATTACCTTGAAAAACAGAACCGCCCTGCGGTTTCAATTCAATAAAAAGCCCCATTAGATTGAGGCTTCAAATGATTATTTATAGTTATGGAACGCCAAAAAACAAATCACAAAGCGCACCCCAATGATGAGATGCGCCATGAAGATGAAGCAGGCATTAATAAAATGATGCTCAATATGAGCGGTTGGATTCACGTTCTTTTGAGTCGCGGTAGACGTTGTTGACTTTGTTGCTACCGAAGGAATAGGAAATGCGGAATTGAACGGAATGGGAATGGATATTGTTACGGGAATAGATTTTGTAGTCTTTATAATTAGCGAAGTGCAGCCACAAGTTTGTTCCGCGCTTCTTGTGAGGATTCCACTTCGCTCTTGTCGCTCAACTTCAGCCATGTGTCCTGGAGCACATCTTGGGCTTCCTCGTCGCTTTGCAGATATCGCAATGCGATGCAGTGCAGCTTGTCGCGCAAGCCCAGAAACGAGGATGTCATCAAGTCGAGTCCCATGTCCGTTTATTACTAATACGATTGAAACGCCAAAACGTAACAGCAAAAATACGTATAATTTCAAAAACATAGTGTTTCTTGTGCTTTGTCATAGAAACAATGGTATTTCACATTAAAAATCTGCCAATCTTGGCAGATTTTTAATGTCATCCTTGCGCAATTGAATAAAACTCGTTACTTTTGCATCGTAAAAAAATGCCAAGATTGGCAAAAAATTAATATAAGCAATGGAAATAAAAAGAGATAGATATCTCCAGCAACTGATAGAAAGCCGTCAAAATGGCTTTATCAAGGTGATAACTGGAATACGCAGATGCGGCAAGTCGTACCTATTGAATGTCTTGTTCTATCACTACTTGTTAGAGAATGGCGTGGCAGATGACCACATCATCCGTGTTGATCTTGAAGACCGCATGAACAAGGAGTTGAGAGATCCAGATGTAATGCTACATTATGTTCATGATAGAATCAAAGACAATGAACTTTACTACATCATTATTGATGAGGTGCAGTTGATGGATGAGTTTGTCGATGTATTGAATAGTTTCCAGCATATTGACAATGCAGACACTTACGTGACAGGAAGTAATTCACATTTCCTATCATCCGACATTCCAACAGAGTTTCGTGGCCGAGGAGAAACAATTAATGTTTACCCACTATCATTCTCAGAGTTCTTTTCTGCCAAAGGCGGGGACAAGCAAGATGCATGGCGCGAATATTATACCTATGGTGGTTTGCCTCTTATCCAGTCTTTTGACACCGAACAAAAGAAGATAAACTATCTGAAGGACTTGTTCGAGACTGTTTATCTGGCAGATATTATTGAACGACATAATATCAAGAATGAGAATGAAATGCGTGAGTTGGTGCTTATTTTGGCATCATCTATTGGGTCTCCATGTAATCCCACAAAATTGTCAAACACATTTAAGAGTGTGAAAAATGTGAAGATTGGCAGTCAGACCATATCCAATTATCTAACATATTTGACAGAATCATTCTTAGTAGATAAGGCAATACGCTACGACATTAAAGGAAAGAAGTATATCAATACACTTTCTAAGTATTATTTCACTGACATTGGCTTGAGGAATGCCATTCTTGATATGCGCCAACAAGAAGAAACGCATATCATGGAGAACATCATTTACAATGAACTGCTAAGTCGTGGTTGCATCGTAGATGTGGGAATGGTCGAAATAAAAAAGCAGGACAAAGATGGTAAGTGGATTCGTATTCAGCTTGAAGTGGATTTCATTGCCAATCTTGGAAGCAAGAAGTATTATATACAGTCTGCATTATCCATTCCCGATAGGGAAAAGGAAATACAAGAATCTCGTTCGCTGATAAACATCAATGATTCTTTCAAAAAAATCATCGTCGTAAAAGACCACATCATGCCTCGCCGAAACGAAGAGGGAATACTTACGATAGGACTTTACGATTTCCTTCTCAAAGAGGACAGCTTGGATTTGTGAAACTGGAAAGAATGTCAGGTAATATGAGTTAATTTCCAAACAGATAAGAACGCATTATCATCGAAGCAGGCTCAGTTGTTAATATCTAACGATGGCAGAGCTGAAGATATGGAGATTATTAAAATAGTTATCAATGAATACAGATAATCATGGATATTTTTCGGCAAAGGATATTCTTCCTTTGTTAAAGCAACAAATTGACTATCTTGAAAACCAAATTGCTGAAAAATGCGGTATGAAGCTATACAAATCCTCCAATGGCTTTACTCAAGAAGAGATTTATGAGTATGCAGGTGCAAAGGATTGTGTTGCAACTTTGACATTAAGTCAAGAATCTGCAGAAGTGTATGGAGAATTGTTGACAGTTGCATTTGTGTATTATCAAAAAGAGAGAATTGCTATTGAAAAAGACAAAACAGCCCTTAATGATATAAGCAATGTAAAAGCAAAAGAACTTTTGGGAGAGCTCGACAGCAGCCTACATGCTCAATTACTGAAAGATGGTGTCCCGACAAAGGATATAGTTGAAATGATAGTTGGACCCGACACTGAGGATCAAAACACTTATGCGAGCTCTCATTTGCGTAAGCCCAAGGTTTTGGAGATTCCTATCGAAAGTAAAGGTAATGGTGATGATATTCGTTTTATGTATGGAGCTTTGTGTCACTTCATTTCTGATGGAATAGAATTGACTCCAGAAGAACATAATGAATATCTTGCCTATAAGATTGTTTTGGAACCTGAGAAACTAACTGAAAATGAAAAAGCAGAAATCTTTGATGAGAACGGTGCAATTGTTAATCAAGAAGTAGCATATTTCTGGTTGATGTGGAAGAAAAATGCAGGCAAGCTGACAGAAAAAAATGAAAAGGATCTGATGCAGTTATCTAATAATAGAATAGCAAATCGTTTCGAATTGACTGATAAAGAACTGAATAGTATGGGGTTGAGTTTTGATAAGTTAGTAAAGAATTATCCTGAGAAAGCTATCCTATTGTTCTCAAGGATTATTGACTTTCATGAACATCGCTATAATATCGCAGGTAAGCATCTACTGTATATGAGTTTTGAATCATTCCTACACATATACTTACGACATGTAAAAGAACTTACTGTTGAGAATCAGTTTGGTGAAAGAAGTAAGTTTCAATTAGCCGAAAAGGATTTAAATGCAACCATGAGTATTGTTCTTGGTGCTTTGAATGATGAGTATCAGAAATATAAAGATGAACACCCAAATAACAGGTTCTTCCGTAAAGGCAGTAAGGCATACTACTATAATGGAGACTATTATGACGTCGACATATTACCAGATGGTCAGATTGGCAGCTTCTATAAGCGTATTGATAAATAAAAATAAACCGGGGACGGAAGTTGCGCCCTCGGCTGAATGGGATGAAATTGTTTACTGTGTTGTATGTTTTGCTAAGTAAGCTATAGCTGGAATACGGATACTCTTTTCTATTCAAGATGTTTGTTGCTATAATTCTAAACTCCAAGGTTTATGTAGGTTCTCATGTCGCGGGAGCGTCAACCCGTTACTATATCTTGATTTGCATTTTGATGATGACATTTCTTGGTCTTATGCTGAAGGTAAAGAAGGATTCCGAGAGAGAGCCGAAGGAGGTGTAGCGATAGTCTGTTTCGTCAAGGAGATTGGTGGCGGTAAGAGCGAGGTCAATGCGTTTGGAAAGGAGCCAGCGGACAGAAGCATCGAGGAAAGTAATGTTGGCGGTCTGGTCAGTGGAGAAGCGCGTGTGGTAATGCTCTACACCGAAAGCAATATGCCACTTGTCGGTAGGCAGGAGTGTGACGGAGAGGTTTTGACGTAAAGCACTGTGGTGGCTGGAAACTGCATCGACCTTGTATTGATTGTTTGTGTAAGTCAGGCGATAATCAGTGGAGAGCCAGTGAGTGAATTTGCCAGTGAACTTGGGCGCAAGGGTGATGAAGGTGGAGTTGTAAGGCTGATCCACGTTCTGACGCATCATCTTGGCACTGAAGTGTCCAAAAGATGCATCAATGCCTACGGTGATTTTGGCTGACCAAAGACCTTTGCTGATGCCACCATTGAGTTGCGTGACGGAGACGTTGTTTCCAGAGGTAACAAAAGCGGTAAGAATACGTTCGCCGATAAACAGCTGGTTTTGCATCAAGGGCTGATAGTCCTGTTGATATTTGACAGAAAGATTGGCAAAGAGCGAGGTGATGGGGTTTCGGTAGCGCAGTTTGACGAAAGCCGAGAGTTGCCGTATGCTTTCTGTGGATGGAGTCTGAAAAGTGAAGTTTCGGAAGTCAGACATAACGACAGTTTGCGTGTAACTGCTTGGCGCGACTGGCTGGAGACTGTAGTTGAGATAAGCGGAAAGCTCGGTCTTGGCCGTGAGTTGGTGGCGAATATAGACCATTGGCGAGATGGTCATAAAGTGCTTTCCCATAGAGGTGTCGGCCAGTCGGTCTGCCACATAATAATAGTAGTAACCAATGGGCAGTGAGAGCGTAAGCCACCAGCGGCGGTGCTGATAGCGGGCTTCGGGCGTGGCGTAAGTTTTGAGGACGGTGAAATTTCGACGGCCATCTAAAAGATAGTCGGGCAGCATGAGACCACTGAGACTGCTTTGGAAATGGTGCAGATTGAGGTCAATGCCGCCACGGGCGTAGAACGACCAACGACGGAGTAGCCACCCATAGCGGGCTTCAGTAACAGAGCGGAAGTCGTCAGTGGTGAGGTCTTGCAGAACACTATCGGCAGTAAGCGAGTGGGGCCGATGTGAGTAATGGTTGTGCGATGAGATGGTCAGTAAGTGGCTGTTGACTCGGCGAACCAGTTGCAAATCGTTGGTGATGTCAAGGGATGGGAGGTCGGATTGTTGCCGTAGTGTTTGCGTACCGCTGACAGCAGACGTTGCACGATTCCACAGGGCATCCACGCTGAGATTGTCCTTCAGATAGTTATTGCGTCGATTCAGTTGCAGTGACCATTCGCCGTTTAGTTGGTGTTCTTGGCTGTGCATAGTGTTCTGCTCTAAGAACGAGGGTATGTTCTTGTCGAAATAGCGAGTGGTACAGGAATTGGTGAAGTCCAAGCGGTCAGCTTGATAGGTGGCATTCAGTTTGACATCAACACCGTCGGCCACATGGCAGGCATTGCTCGACTGTGCCAGAAACGAAAGATTGTCACGGATGCGCAATTCGTCAAGCGGCGCAGAGGTGGTGCCGATAGCGATATAGTTAGGCCACGGATTGTCATTATAGCCACTATTGAGGAGTGTGTTGTCAGTATGCCTCTGACCTTGGCTGCTGGGGTTCCATCCCGTGTCGTTCAGTCGCAACGTTTCCATGTTCTGCCATTTCTTGGCAATGCGCATGGCAAACAGGGATGCGTCATAGAGCAGAGGCTCGGCACCCATGCCACCATTCAGGATGCCAATCCAGCGGGCGCGGGCAGCTTCTTTAAGTTTGATGTTCAGTCCGGCTTGCTGTGAGAACTCCAGTCCTTCAAGCACCTTCACGGGCTGGTGGTTCTCCATAATCTCCACGCTGGCCACGTCGTCAGGGGAGATGTTATTGGTGGCCACGCCGT
>Ga0256404_1007129_pt1 | contig 17895 bp, 13 predicted proteins | sample RumenRJG_01DNA_FD_185990 | JGI IMG/M metagenome (GOLD analysis project Ga0256404, IMG submission 185990) | Bovine rumen microbial communities from Lethbridge, Alberta, Canada - RJG_01 | ecosystem: Host-associated > Mammals > Digestive system > Stomach > Rumen | place: Canada: Alberta | collected...
GCACCGAGCCAAGGGCAGGCGGGGCGATTGCGGAAGCCATATTAAGCGAAATGGATCATAGGGGCACGTACGGAGTCATCACTACTCATTACACGAACCTGAAGCTTTATGCTTCTGGCCCAGATACTGGGGTAATAAATGGTGCAATGCAGTTCGACGCAGCCAAGATTCAGCCACTCTTCCAATTGGAAATCGGCCTTCCTGGCAATTCTTTCGCTTTCGAACTGGCTCGTAAAATGGGCCTTCCGGAGAACATCGTGAGAGATGCAGAGGCTCGCGCTGGAGACGAGTTTGTAGGGATGGAGAGGAACCTGCGCCGCATTGTCCGTAACCGCCGCGCATTGGACGAAAAACTGCAGCATATTCGTTCTACCGATAAGGCGCTGGAGAATATTACTGGAAAATACCAGAAAGAGCTTGAAGGCATCAAGCAGATGAAGAAAGACATCATTGATGAGGCCAGGAAGCAGGCGGAAGAAATTGTGAAAGGGGCAAATAAGCAGGTGGAGAACACCATACGCACCATCAAGGAGGCGCAGGCGGAGAAGGAGAAAACTAAAGATGCTCGCAAGGAACTGCAAGATTTCATGACTGCGCTTGAAAACAAAAAAGTCCAGGACCAGAAGAATCACGATGCCTATTTAGAGTCCAAGCTGAAACAGCTGGAGGAGAGAAAAAGAAAGGCAGCGGCTAGGAAGGGCAGTAAATCCTCGGACTCCGAGCTACCAGATGAGACCATTCAGGAAACGTTCCGCGGAGGGCCGTTGAAGGTAGGAGAGAAGGTGAAGGTAAAAGAAAACGGAATGTGCGGGGAGGTCATTCGAGTTTCAAACAAAGCTGTCACGATAAGTATTGGCAGCATCACTTCGAAAATGCCTCTCGATAAGGTGGAGAGGATTTCTTCCAATGAATATAAGGCTGCAATGAAGGCCTCGGCAAAGCCTCGTTCTACGCAAGACGCCTCTGGCCTGAATGCAAGGAGGCTGAATTTCAAGCCTGAGCTGGATGTGCGAGGCGAAAGGCTTCAGGATGCATTGGACATAGTGACACATTATATAGACGACGCCATCATGCTGAACATAGGTTCTGTGCGCATCATTCACGGCAAGGGGACAGGAGTGCTGCATGAGGAATTGCAAAAGTATCTGCGGTCCATTCCTGGAATTGCGTCCGTGAGGGACGAACAACTTCAGTATGGCGGTTCAGGAGTGACGATAGTAACATTTGAATAACCAATCACTATGCAGGCGACAAACAAATTAGGGAAAAGAGGGGAAGACGAGGCCTGTGAGCTGCTTATCAAGAAAGGTCATGCTATTCTTGAACGGAACTACAGATGTGGTCATCTGGAAATAGACATTATATCCATAGATAGCGACGGTTTGCACTTCGTGGAAGTGAAAACAAGGATGGCGCCCGTCTGTGCCGAGCCGGAGGAAAATGTAACCCTTTTGAAACAAAAAAGAATAGTGAAAGCAGCTCAGACTTACTTGAATGGCATGAAAAATGCGAAATTACAAGGCGATTCAGAAGTAAATTTCGACGTGGTGGCTGTCACTTTTGACGGAGGGGAAGTCACGGCAGAATATTTTCCAAATGCATGGCTTCCTATTTTTGTCTAGAAATTTCAGGATAAGCATATATGAAGACCAATAAATATTGCGTGATAATGGCCGGAGGCTCAGGGAATAAATTCTGGCCCGTAAGCCGCGATTCAAAACCGAAACAATTCCTCGATATTGCCGGCAACGGGCAGTCATTCATTAAAGAAACTTTCGACAGGTTCGCCAAGCTTGTGCCCAAGGAGAACATCATGGTCGTAACCTTGGCCAGATACAAAGACACTGCGACCAAGCTGCTTCCAGACCTTCTGCCCGAAAATCTCCTCTTGGAGCCTTACCGCCGGAATACGGCTCCATGCATCACTTTCGCTGCCTGCAAGCTGCTAAAAAGGAACCCTGATGCGGTGATGGCGGCCTCCCCCGCCGACCATAGAATATTGGACGAGGATAAATTCCTATATGCAATTAATAGCGCCCTCGAATATGCCGACAAGGAAGATGCCTTGATGACAATAGGCATCGTCCCGACTAAACCAGAGACCAATTACGGCTACATTCAAGTCAGCGGTAAGGACAGAGGCAACGACAGGCCTCTGAAAGTAAAGACATTCACCGAGAAGCCGGACAAGACGCTGGCGGAAATATTTTACAAGAGCGGAGAGTTTTATTGGAACTCCGGCATATTCGCATGGAAAGCGCAGACCATAATGGAAGAGATGAAACGGTTGATCCCAGACGTGGCCTCCGTATTCAACGGCTGGGAGAATGCGCTGGACACTGAAAAAGAAAAAGATTTCCTTGAGAAAGTCTATTCCGAATGCCCCAAGATCTCGATTGATTATGGAGTTATGGAGAAAACAGACCGAGCCTGGCTTTTCCCAGGGCATTTCGGATGGTCAGACCTTGACAGCTGGGATACCCTCTACAAAGTAATTGATGGGAAAGACAAGAATGGCAATTTGATATTCGCCCCCAAAAACCTGACTCAAGACGACAGCGGCTCATTGGTCATTTCCAGAAACAAGAAAAAGCTCTACGTCCTGAAAGGGCTTAAGGATTACATGGTAATCGACACCGAAGATGCGCTGATGATCTGCCCGCGCAACGACGAAGATTACCAAGACATCATCTCCGACCTCGGCATGCCAGATTACGAAGACTTCCGGTAGGATATTGCCAGATTTCTGAAAAGCTCACGGGCAAAACATTCTCTACTGGCTAATTTCTTCTATGCTCTGAATGCCGTCGCGGGAGAGGGCGATGCGGAAACGTTTGTATTCGATGACGTCATCGTAACTGTACTGAAGCACTAGATTCACGTAATATTCCCTTTTGCAAAGCACGGTGCTAACCACGCCATCGGATGAAAGGGTTTTCATCGGAACGATGGGGTCGTCCATCTTCTTCGTGAAGTTCTGCACGTTCAGCCTGAGGATGTCATTGATGCCCAGGAAGTCGTAATCTGTGTTGCCTTGAAGTTTGGTTCGGTCGATGTGCACGGACTTGCGGTAGAGGATGACGCGTTCCGGATTCATGTCATCCTCCAATTCGGTGAGGTGCGAGCTGTTCCGCACCGCAAGCACGTCTGAAGGCACTTTGCTGAGGGATAGCACGTCCACTCCTTCCTTCAGCCAGCCCAGTTCCACATCCTTGTGAATTATTTTCGCCTTATTGTCGAAATACTTGCTGCCGACCTTGTGGGCGAAATAGTAGCGCGCCAGGTCTTTTATTCTATCTCTTAACATGTAGCTGACCACCATTGCGATGAACAGCAGCAGCGCCATGGAGCCGAACTGTTTCCGGAATAGAGCGCTGAGCCCCGTGGCTACGATCATGGCTATTCCAGCGGCTATGCTCAGATAAATTTGCTCTACCAGCACGCCGTCTCGCTTTTTAGGAGCCCTGAGGTACAGGACGCTTTCGATATATTTTTTTAGCACGCTGAAGCGATGCAGATAGAGCCTGTTCTGGCCTGGGTCATCTTCACGAAGCTCGGGATAGGACATATTCTTTTTATGATTCCCTATCTTTGAATATAATGCCGAGGCCTTCCGGCTCAGATCTTTCATATCCTTAGACTCCAGCCAGGCAATGAGATCCAGCAGGTGCTTGCCGGCCACATCCCCCAGGAACTCATCCCCTCGCAGATACATCTGCATGACGCCGGTTTCCACGGTAGGGACGTTGATGATGGAACGCAATTTCCCATATTCATCCAGAATTCTCTCGGCATTTTCGATGAAACCCTCGCAAAGGGCATTCGCATCAGGTTCTATGCGGTTCGTGGCAATGTGGAGTATCTCATCCCTCATCGCACTTTTCACGATGGAAGCGAACATCTTGATATGATATTCATATTCCCCTATATTCGCTTTAGTAGGGCTGGAGGCCATGGCCCCGAAGGCTTCTCGAATATTCAGCAGTGGCACGGCAGGGCCATCGACTATTTCTCGCAGAAGGAAAGTCGGGGTTATCAGCCTGATGTTCGATTTCACGTCCTGATAAAACATCTCCTTGGGATACGTCGTCCTGGTGATGTCCAGGCTGCGGGGCACGAACATCCACATCGCAAGAGAGAAATCGTTCATTCTCTGCTGCTTGCGAGTCACGAACCCGACTTTCAATTCAATCGAGTACTGGTCATGGATTTTCGTGCTGATCTCGATCATATGTTCATAAATTCAGGCCTCAATTGCCCCAATTCTTGAAAGGGTTTTTCGCCAAATAGGCATTGTAATACCGTTCATCCCCGGTCACTTCCTCACCGATCCATGCAGGTTTGTCGAAAGCCTCGTCTTCGGAGCCAAGCTCTATCTCGGCAATGACAAGCCCTTCATCCTCGCCATGAAAGACGTCCACTTCCCAAATGTGCTTCCCGTCGGTGTTCGGAACCAGATAGCGCGTCTTGTCGATGATGCCCGGCTCAGCAATGCCTAGAAGAGCCTGCGCATCTTCAGGAGCGATTCCCTTTTCCCATTCAAAGCGGGAAGTGCCAGAAGCGTTTCCGTGCCCTTTAATGGTAATGAACCCCTGGTCATCCCGGATGCGCACGCGCACCGTTCTCTCCGGCACGCTGCTGATGTAGCCCTGCTTTATCCGCACGGCACCGACAGCCAATGCCTTATATTCATTATTCTTCACCAAGAACTTTCTTTCTATTTCCTTTAATCCCATGATAATTTCCACGCCGGCTTATGTCACAGCAAATGTAATAATAATAAATATTGCCCATGAAACCAAGCGCTAGAACTGGAAGTAGATGAAGGACTGGAGGTCGGAGGTGATGAACTGGCAGATTATGAATATCGCGATGACGCAGAAGAGCACCATGACGACGAGCGGCATCTTGGCGAACCAGATGCGGTAACGCCTCTTGAAATGTTCAGGGAGCCAGTGAATCAGCATGCCGATGATGAATATCATGAGCATGCTCCTATGCTGCCAGGCAATCTGCGGCACCATAGCGAAATCCCAGTCACCTCCAATCTGGTTCACCATGTTCTTGGCCGTGCCCCATGCTTTTTCGTTGGCTTCCGCCGGATCCAGATTGGAGCCGCTACGGAAGAAAAGGCGAGTGAAAGTCACGAATATGAAAGTCATCAGCACCGACCACGCATCCTTAAGCCAAGGCAGCGAACGCCCCTTAAGCATGCTGTATAGCATCCTGACGAAAGCGCCTATGAATATAATCAACGTCCAGTAAAAGAACAGGTTGAACACCGGCGCCTCGAAAGCCATCTTCAGAACGAAGCAGAGTCCGGCAATGAGGCCTATCACCAGCACTCTCACATACACGTTGCAAGACTTCCAGAAACGATATATCAATATTCCTAAGCCGTTCAGCCCACCCCAGATCATGAAATTCCAGCTTGGCCCGTGCCAGAGACCACCCAGAAGCATGGTGTCCATCCTGTTGATGTCCGAAATCAGCTCTTTGCGAATGTTTTTTTTGAATATTATGAAGAAGGCAATGACTGCGGTCAGCAGAAGGACGGAGAAAAACACCCACCAGTTCTTAGCGAGAGCGGAAGCCATGAAAGCTATGCCTAAAATAATGGCGTAAGAGCCTATGGTGCCATTGCGATTGCCTCCCAAAGGAATATAAAGATAGTCTTGCAGCCACTTGGAAAGGGAAATATGCCAGCGTTTCCAGAACTCCGAGGCATTCTTCGCCTTATATGGCGAGTCGAAGTTCTTAGGCAGGTAGAAGCCCATCAGCATTGCTACGCCGGTGGCAATGTCCGTGTAACCGGAGAAGTCGGCATAAACCTGGAGCGAATAGCCGAATATGGCAGTAAGATTCTCGAATCCGGTGTAGAGCAAAGGATTCTCGAACACACGGTCGCAGAAATTCACAGCGATGTAGTCGCTCAGTATCAGCTTCTTTGCCAGACCGTTCATAATCCAGAACACCGCAATGCCGAATTGCTTGCGGCCAAGGAAGAATGGCTTGTGCAGCTGCGGCAGGAACTGATTCGGGCGCACGATAGGGCCTGCTACCAGCTGAGGAAAGAAGCTAAGGTAGAAACCGAAATCGAGGAAATTTCTCACCGGCTCGGACTTCCTTCTGAATATGTCAATCACGTAGCTCATCGCCTGGAACGTGAAGAAGGATATTCCCACCGGCAGGAATATGCTGTCCACGCTGAAAGCCTCCCGGCCAGCAATCATGTTTCCGAACTCAGCGATGGCATCATGCACTGCGAACGAAGTCCCGAAGAGATTATTCACGACATCGGTCAGGAAGTAGGCATATTTGTAATAGCAAAGCAGCGACAAATCCACTACCGAACTAAGAATCACGATGAAATTCCTTGCGAATTTGGTCTTTCGAGGGTAGAGCCACCAGCCAGCGAAATAGTTAAAGACTATTACAAAGACGAAAAGCATCAGGAAAAGCCCGCTGGTCTTGTAATAGAAAAAAAGGCTCACGAAGAACAGGAAGGCATTCCGCAGCAAGACCTTGTTCTTGAAGAAGCAGAGGAAGGCCATGACTATTGCGAAGAACGCCCAGAAATAGAACTGTGTGAACAGAAGCGGGTGAGCCTGATCGAAGCCGAACAGGTTCTTGAAAAAGTCAGATGCCACGTCCCAGAATCCCATAGCCTATTTCTGAATATGTTGCAAATATTTATCCATCAAAGCATTGTACAGTAAATCGCCAATCAGGTCGTAGCCCGCATTCGTGAAATGGACGCCGTCGCTCTGAATCATTCCCGCGGTTCTCCAATTGCTCACTGACCCAAGGCCGCCCATGATGTCGAACAGATCCCAGAGGCCGCCACCATATTCCTTAGAAAGATCCTTGAACGCACTCTCCACGACCGGCCCATGCTCATTCACCCTTTTGCTGCGACGACCAACCCTACGCATATTGTCGTTATTCGTTATGAATATGAAAGCGCAATCAGGGTTCACCGCACGAATCTGTGAAATCAGCCATGCGTAGCGTGACTTGAAGTCATCAACGTGAAAATCCCTTCCTGAAGCATCGTTCACGCCAATGGCGAACAGCACCAGATCCGGCTTCACGAGACAGAGATCTCTCTGGAAATCAACGCATTTCATATAAGAAGTCAAAGCAGCCCCATTCACGCCTATTCCTGTCACGGTTATCCCGGGCGAACGATTGTCGAGATAAATCCCGGTAAGCGTGAAGCAGCCGGCAGTCTCAGAAATCATAATAGTCACAGAATCGGTAAGCTGAGGTAGCGAGAAAGTCCAGCTGGATTCGCTCTCGGAATATTCGCCATGCAATGTATCGGCCTCGGAGCGTAAAATCAGAGGCTCCCTGCCGCCCCTTTCTGAATAACCCAGCACCTTCACGCAGTTGAACAAGAACTCGGGATCGTCTGGCTGAGGTTCGCGCGAGACGGTGACAACGCTCACGGAAGCTTTCTTGCTTTCGGTCGTGACAGCCATTCCAGTCAGTCCGAGACGATGGTCAGGAGAACGACCGACATTTTTCGTGGCATCCCATATTCCCGTCTTGTGCACGACGAAACTGATAGGATTGTTGGTCCTAGCCACCGAGAAAGGGAACACAAGTCCCCTGCCGCCATCGAGTCCATCGGCCAGAGAAAGCAAATTGTTCCGCAAGCGAGAGGTGAAAACCCCGGCCTGAACATGAGAACCACCGATATGCATTACGTTCAGATGCCCTTGCCCAAGGAAAACCACCGAATCAAGCTTGTCATAAACCCTCTCGAATGAGGCAGAATCACCAAGGAACTGAATCTGGTTCGCATTGAAATCGACGAAATCGTAGCCAGGGACATTTTTTTTTATGCTCTGCCCCTGCAGCCCGAAAGGAAGCAGCAGGATAAGAATGAATGAATATGCCAGATTGCGCTTCATCATATTCATTGCTCTCCGCCAGGCAAGGCACTTTGGTCTCCCGAACTATCCGACAGCATATTCATGTAATCCATGACAGCCTTGTCGGAGAGCTGCTGCCTCAGGTCATAGAAATCATCGTAGAGAAGGAAAGACCTTGCCAAGGCATTCCCAATGTGTTCGGCTCCCTTATTCGTGAAATGGATGTAGTCAGGCCCCGCATACGGCGGATTGTGTGCCACCCAGCGTTTCATGGAGCCTGCGCCGCCCATCACATTGAACGTGTCCCAGTATGCCACTCCATTATTCAGGCAGCTGGCTTTAAGAGAATCGTTCATCTCTTTCAGCAGCGGCCACGACACGATTTCTCCATCCACGCTTTTCCCCATGTCAGAAGGGCCTATGAAAAGGATTTTTGCCTTTGGCGCCACTTTTTTGAAATAGTCGAACTGTTTGACGATTCTGCCGGCATAGGCAGAGATAGCCTTCTTTGAATATATTCCCGGAATCGCATTCCCGCCGAACTGCATGAGTATCAGGCGAGTGTCCGTAGCGGCGAAACTATCTTTCATGACAGCAGGGGTTATGCTGGAGAATATGAATCCGGCGCAACCACGAAGGCCTGCATTGTCCACGGTTACTCCCGAACCGCCATCCAGCAATATTCCGTAGACATCAGCCGTTCCCGAGAACGAAATCGTCCCCTTGCTGACATTCTTGCCCAGATTCATGGAGACCAGAGTAACCCCATCCTTTGCTTTCAATGTCCTAGCCTGCTCCCGAAGCGTGTCGCACTTCACTTTAATAGTGAAATCATCGCTGTTGTATCCAAGCAGGATGCCGATTTTCGAGATTTCTTTTGCCCGCTGCTTCGAATAGCGGTTATTGGTCTTGAAAAATGAGAACGTGGCGTTGCCGCTTACAGTGCAGAACTGCGTGAGAGGCCCGTAGCGATGGTTTGAAGCCTTGTTCGTCAGCGAGTCACCCACCATGGCATAACGAGTCAGCGACCCTGATGCCTTTTGGCTGACTGACACAATTGGAATCCTCTGTATCATAGGCACCATTCCAGGGCCGCTCCCGCCGAATCTTTCCTGCAGATCCTGACGCAGGACGGAGGAAATCCTATCCATCTCGATTTGGGAGTCGCCGTAATGCAGGATTCTCACGAGAGTGCCGTTTTTATGCGCCTTCCGAGCTTCTTCGAAGAATGAATCCAAGAAATGGTAGTCGTCCCCCGGCATATAAATCCTGTTCGGATTCGTCGTTAAATAATTATAGTAATATGCCAGAGTGTCTTCCGAGCCTTTCACCATCTCATAGCTCTTGTCGACGGCTAGCAGCACGGAGTCCACATCGATTTCCGTACGCTTATCTTCGAGGCTCTTCTTGTAAGATTCATAGTTCGGGAATCTTAAATGCACGCCTGCGACTTCCACGCCCTTCGATGGAAAGGCGAACCAGATGCCGAAGAGCAAGGCGAAAATCGCAAGAAGAAATATAGTTATTTGCGCTGGTTTCATGTTATTTCCTGTAAATTATCAGTGTTTTGCCTTCTCGGATCATGTCACTGCGAAGATTATTCCATTTTCTTATGTCTGAGACCTTTACGTGGTACCGAGCAGCTATTCCGCCCAGGGTGTCTCCGCGCTTGATCCTGTAAACTGTTTTCTCCTCAGCACGTGCCTGCTGCTTGCGCAGGGAGTCAATCCTGGCTTTGTTTTTCTCTGCCTCAAGATGCCTCGCCGCTTCAAGCTCTGATTGTCTCATTTCCAGCTGACGCCCGATGTCATCAAATGCTTTCGCAGGCTTCTTCGAATACCTAGCCTCGTCTTCTTTCAGATACCTCAGGATAGGCGCATCTGCAATCTGCGCTGAATCCATGCTGGCAAATGCAACTGGGCTGGTAGCAAAAGCAATCACGGCTGAATTCCAGTCGCCATACTCGTCGAATAATTCGCTCAGCCTGCCAAGAGCTATTTTCGTTGACAGGGCAGCATCGTTCCGAATGTCCGAGTTTAGCATCGTGGTATCGTTCGGTACTTGCACCTTGATGCCGAGTTTCCTCGCCCCTCTGATCGCATCCGCTGCAGTGAGAGACCATATTCCTGCCCTATCAGTCCTCCCTCGCACTTCTGAAAGGGCATGAGGAAGGAAAAGAAACGCAGGGGGCATATTCATTGAACGCAACGTAACTTTCAATGAATCAATATATTCCTTAGACACGCCGAGTGCGCTAGGCGAGGTGGCTGCCATAAGGAAGATAATGAATATGATGCCTTGCAGCTTCTTGAACATTATCTGGAAGTCACGGAGTTCAGAAGACTGACTTTGCCTTCGTCGTAAAGCTTCACTATCAGCTCGCCGAAAAGAGTATTCGCCCAAGCGAACCAGGAACGAGTGAATTTGCCTGGGTTGTCTTTATTGAAGGACTCGTGCATGAAGCCAGTGCCGGCATCTGTGCTGAGCAGCATATTCAGGCAGTGCAGGATTTCATCATCGTCCGAAGACGTGAAAGCCCTCATTATTATGCTCATAGGCCATACCATGTCGTAGCCGATGTGAGGCCCGCCTATGCCCTCGCCGGCAGTCCCCTTGAAGAAATAGGGGTTATCCTCGCTGAGCACGAAGCGCCTGGTGTTTTTGTAGATTTTGTTCTTCGCATCCACGCATCCCAAGTATGGCAAGGCAAGCAAGCTTGGCACATTGGCATCGTCCATCATCAGGCAGTTGCCGAAGCCGTCCACTTCGAAAGCGAAAATTTTCCCATATTCAGGGTGCTTCACGACGGCATATTCATAGAGCGCTTTTTCTACTTCGTTGGCAAGGTCGGTGCATTCTCTGGCAAGCGCCTCATCGTGATTGACGGCGGACAGAATCTCTGCTGCCTTGCGCAAAGCGCTTACTGCAAAGAAGTTGTCTGGCACCAAGAACTCAAATGTAGTGGCGTCGTCAGATGGCCTGAACGCAGAGGCTATCAGCCCCACAGGTCTCACTGGGTTGCCCCAGCCGTCATTGCTCTTGGTGTCCAGCTGGCGGGTAGTCTCGCGCTCGAATTTATAGGAGCCGCGACCTCCCTTGCGCTGCTGGTCCTTGAACGTCGTCAGAATGTTCCGTATTGCTTTTAGCCACGTGTTTCCAAACACGCTCTCGTCCCCAGTCGCCTTCCAATAACCATACGCCAGCCTTATAGGGTAGCAGTCGGAGTCTATCTCCCATTTGCGCTCGAACACGTCTGGCTGCATTTTCGTGTTGTCTTTCTGCCAGCCGTCCCCGGTAGGGCCATCGTTGAACGCATTTGCGTACGGATCCTTGCATATCAGGCTGAATTGGCAGTTAATGACGCCGGCGATCAGGTTTCTCAGCGCTTCATCGCTGCCGCAAAGCTCTACGTATGGCCACACCTGAGCTCCGGAGTCCCTGAGCCACATAGCGTGGATGTCGCCTGTGTACACGAATGTCCTCGGATTGCCGTTTTCGTCTTTCCCCGGATGCACAGTAGTGTCAAGGGTATTCGGATAGCAGTTCTGGAACATCCAGCGCAAATAGGGATTGGTCAGAGCCTGGCTCACCTCCGAAATCTTGGCCTCAACCGCCTGGGAAGTGAAATTTCTCTCCGCCGGCCTCTTCGACTCATAATCAGCAGCCGAAGCCACGCCGCCCCCGGCAGCCACAGTCAATATGGATAAAACGCAAAAAAACTTTTTCATGACGTATTTTAATTATCAGGCAAAATTACGAAATCTTTCTGGGGTTTTCTTGCTATATTAGCATAAAACTATTAATCAGCATATTATGATGAGACATATCCCTTTAGCTCTCACCGCCTTTTCGGTATTGCTTTCAGCCTGCGCTTCGGGCGGGCATTTCATCACCGACGATGAATATAGAAGCCAAGTAATGGAAGATGCCACAGTGAGGTTCGAGACCAATCCGCAGCTGCAGCAATTCTATGATGCGCCGGTAGGCATATCCCTTGCCGAAAGGGAGGCGCTGGATTTCCTATATGCCTATATGCCTCTGGCAGACATGACCGACTACCCTACTGAGTTCTTCTTAATGAATATAAAATCTTCGTTACAAGCTGAAAAAGAGATGGGATGGGACGTGCCAGAACTTCTGTTCAGGCACTTCGTGCTGCCGCTGAGAGTCAATAACGAGAACCTTGACTCTTCAAGGGTGGTTTTTTACCGAGAATTGAAGCCTCGGGTACAAGGCCTGTCGATGGAAGACGCAATCCTTGAAGTCAATCACTGGTGCCACGAAAAGCTGACTTATCAGCCATCGGACGCTCGTACTCTCTCCCCGCTTTCCTGCATAAAAAGCACCCTTGGGCGCTGCGGAGAGGAAGCCACGTTCACGGTTGCCGCGCTTCGTTCCGTAGGCATCCCTGCCCGACAAGTCTACACGCCTCGCTGGGCTCACACCGATGACAATCATGCCTGGGTAGAGGCATGGGCAGACGGGAAGTGGCATTTCCTTGGTGCCTGCGAGCCAGAGCCTGTCCTGGACCTAGGCTGGTTCAACGCCCCTGCGAGCCGCGGCATGCTGATGCACACCAGGGCTTTCGGAAGATATGAGGGGCCAGAGGAGAAAGTCATGGAGGGGCCTAATTTCACTGAAATCAATCTGACCGCCAATTACGCCGAGACCGCACGCGCTGACTTTTTAGTGGTGGACGAAGCCGGCAAGCCGGTGGATAGCGCAAGGGTGGACTTCAAAATATACAATTACGCCGAGTTCTACTCTGCCCTTTCGAAATATACCGACGAGGCGGGCCGCACGTTCTTATCAGCTGGAAAAGGGGACATGCTGGCATGGGCATCGAAAAAAGGACTGTATGGATATTCAAAGGTGTCTTTCGGGAAAGATACTTTAATCACGATCACTCTGACTGACAAACATCCTTTAGATCAGCAGCAGATCACGATAGTCCCTCCGCCTGAGAAAGCGAATATTCCTGAAGTCACTCCTGAGCAAAGAACCGAGAATGACCGTCGCTTCGCCCAAGAAGACTCCATACGCAAAGCCTACATGGCCACGTTCCAGAATCCCGAAAGCGCATCAAAGTTCATGGCCAGTCATGGCTTGCCAGCTGATGAAGCCCAGCTGCTCGTGATGTCCGCTGGCAATCATCCTGTGATAGAGAAATTCCTGTCAGAGCATCCTGACAACCGTGCCATAGAACTTCTAAAGTCTTTGAGCCACAAAGACTTGAAAGACGCTACAATGAATATTCTGAATGATAGTTACGATGCCGCTTCCGCCATTCTCTGCCCAAGGGTTGAAAACGAGTTCCTGAGTCCGTACAAGTCGTATTTCACAGAAGAGTTCGCCAGAACAGATCCTGACTTCCGTCAGAATGACAATGAGGAAAGCCAGCATGACAGCAAGGGTGGTCGGAATCTAACCCCTTCGAATTTAATCAAATGGGTTGCTGATAGCATAGTCATTGACAACGATCCGAAAGCGTGGAGAATCCCTATGTCGCCGAAGGGAGTATGGAAAGCGCGAGTGACCGACCCTAGGTCAAGGAATATATTCTTCGTTGCCGTTGCCAGAACCTTAGGAATAGATGCCCGCAAAGACCCGGTGACAGGGAAAATCCAATATAGGTCCAACAGCGGCTCCGTGAACATCCCGCATGCCACCTCCCCTTGGATTGATGTTGACTTCGACGCAACCGAACAAGTTCAGGCGCCGCAGGGAAGGCTCATCCTGAAATATTCCCCGACTAGAACCGTAGACAATCCGAACTACTATACCCACTTCACCATCAGCAAGATAGCAGATGGCCGCACTCAGCTGCTGACTTTTGATGAAGGTCAGGTGGACATGGGTGGCGGAGTGACATGGGCGAACGTTTTCAAGAACGGAACATCTCTGGATGCCGGCGCATACCTCCTGTGCAGCGGAAACCGGGTTTCTGACGGATCCGTGCCAGTCACCATGCGTTTGTTCGAAATTAAAAAAGGACAGACCACCACTTTGGACCTCGTAATTCGCGAAGACACGTCAAAAGTGTCCATCATGGGCTCTTTCGACTCCGAGTCAAAATATATCCCTGCCGCTAAAGACTGGACTATCGCAGAGCCTAAGAGCGTACTATCGCAGACCGGACGCGGCTATTTCGTCCTCGGCTTCCTAAGCGTCGGGAGCGAGCCGACCAATCACGTGCTGAAAGACCTTGCGGCTGCGAAAGCAGACCTTGAAAAATGGGGCAGGCCGATGATTCTCCTCTGCAAAGACGAAAAAGAACTGAATATGCTCAAAGAACAAATCGCCGGAAATCGCTTCGGAACGCTCCCTGAGACAATTTCTTTTGGCATCGACGCCGACGGAGCGCTCTTCAGGCAAGCCATGGAGAACATGAAACTACCAACATCGAATAAGCCTGTGATTCTCATCGCAGACACTTTCAACCGAGTGTTCTTCCTCTCCCAAGGTTACACCATCGGCATCGGCACGCAGCTCACCGGCACCATAGCGAAACTATAGCCTTGCCGCCCATGCCTCCGCATCGCAGCTCAAAGGCGTCATAGCGAAACTATAGCGCGAAATAATTGCGCTGAACCCTGCATGCGTAAACTTGGTCTTGGGAAGAGGCTCCATTTCCAGAACTGCGCTCGCAAAACATACATCCACGTCCTCGCTTAGAAGAACGAGAATTTATCGGGAACGGCATAGTGCCACCGACTGGCTTATAATGAGGGACTGCGTTGCCCACCCGGTTTTCAGAACGGGGGTTGGCAACGGGGATATACGTTCTAGGGTCTTAAAATGAATATCACCGTCGCGCTTCCTTTGAAGACCGTATAGTGCATCACTACATGCTGCGGTGCCACCCTCTCTGGAGTAAGCGTCTCGCGAAACGCTGTCGAGGCAGGCTGCACGGAAGTGCGCAGGGAAGGGCATGTCCCGACATCGAGGCCTCCCAAGAGCCACGTTGTCGACCAGCACCCCTTTGCAGAGCCCCCAGAAAGCCCTGCTCCGACAGCACTTCGCGAAATTCCACCATGCTCATCCTGAACGACCAACGCTCTTCATTCTAAACAGCCACCCCGTCGTCCGGAGGCGATTCTGTTCCTGCGTTTGCAATTGGCGGACTGGCACGGTTTGCAATTGGCGGACTGGCACGGTTTGCAATTGGCGGGCAGGCATGCTTGCATCAAAAAGCGCTACGCAACATAACGGCATGCCCAGCCCAACTTCTAAAAGCACCCCTGGGCGGGCATAGGCTCATTACGTGCCACTGCAATGAATAGTGCCGTGCCTGCTTTTTGCACGGATGAATCCTCCCAACTCATAATTGTTTGTTCTCATGGCAAAAGCATCCGGACTGAGGCCAACGCATTGTCGCAGTATGCCGAGGCGAGTCGTTCGGGATGCTGATCCCCCCGAAGTCTTCTCCCCGTGGAGCTTGATTCAATGAACGTTATAGTGATTAGCAATTAACAAATCCTGTCACGGCAAAATTCGTCATGACAGGATTTGCAATAACATCTGAGTATTCCTATCGAACTACTTGTATTTGTAGAAACCTTCGCCGGCATTGACGCCGAGTTTGCCGGCATCAATCATCTCTTTCAGCCTAGTCACGATCTTGTATTCGACGGAATCCGGATTTTTTGCCGCAGGGGTGGCAGCCATAATATTATAAGCCGTTGCGATGCCCACGACATCCAGAATCTGGAACGGTCCGAAAGGGGCACCTGTAGCAAGTTTCCAAGTTAGATCAATCGTTTGAGGATCAGCAACCTCGTTAGCCCAAAGGCCCTCAGCCGCATGTAGGAATGGGACCAGCATGGTGTTCAGGATATAGCCCGGCTGTTCCTTATGAAGTTCCAGAGGAACCATTCCTATCGACTTTGCGAAGGCTGAGACAATTTTATACACATCTGGGTCAGTGCCTGCATGTCCCATAATCTCTGCCGTATTATTTTCCCAGATGTTATTGGCAAAATGTAGAGCCATGAACTTCTCTGGACGACCTGTATGAGGGGCGATGACACTAGGCAGAAGCGTAGATGAGTTCGTCGCCACTATTGTCTTCGGGGCGAAAAGCGGCTTTGCTTTCTCGTAGAACTCAATCTTCTGGTTCAAGTCTTCAGCCAGAGCCTCTATCACCAGATCAGCATCGGCAAGAGCCTTTCCTAAATCCATTTCGTACACCAGGCTGTTGTACGCCGTGTCCACGTTACGCAGGAGGGCATTGAAATCAGCAGTCTTAGGGTCGTCAGCAAGTCCCCTGCCCACATGACCGCCAGACTTGCCCGCTTCGAGCGTCTGCATATATATTCCATACAGCCTCTCAATTTTTGGCTTTGTGCGCGTGATTGTTCCCTCGGACCTCATGTAAAATTTAACATTATACCCTTTATAAGCTGTCTGAAACCCTATCTGGCTTCCAAGGACGCCTCCTCCTATGATGGTAACATTTTTTATTTCCATATTTCAATAATTTAGAATCATACAAAATTAAACAAAATATATTAAGTTCAAAATATTTTGAATATTTATCTAATAGAAAAAGGCCCAGTGCCTGCCCGCCAATTGCAATCGTAGGAATAGAGTCGGCTCTGGATGGCGGAATGGTTGGACAAAGATCCTGAATCAAGTTCAGGATGACGAGGTGGGTCGTTAAGGATGAGCGTGGTGGGTCGTTAAGGATGAGCGTGGTGGGTCGTTAAGGATGACGAGGTGGGTCGTTAAGGATGACGAGGTGGGTCGTTAAGGATGAGCGTGGTGGGTCGTTAAGGATGACGAGGTGGGTCGTTAAGGATGAGCGTGGTGGGTCGTTAAGGATGAGCGTGGTGGGATTCGCAAAGTGCTGTCGGGACATCCCTTCTGGAAACCGGGTGGGCGACGCAGTGATTGTCATAAAAGGGAAGGACCTTCGTGATAGTCTGCATCAAGCTCTGCGTATTTTCGGTCATCATATTCAGGGTGACGATAGAATTTCCGTTCGGGGTACACAATATGGAGGCATTCCTCCATGAAATCGTCGTATTTCCGATACGGATCCTTGCCGTTGCGTTCCCTCCACATGACAAAGTGCTGCAGTGCGTAATAATCCAAGCTACCGAAAACGGTTGAGTAAACCATCTCATCATCATTCTCCGCCCAGATACTCGTGTCGAGTTCGCCTCGTTCACGATTATAGTACAACCACTTCTCCCCTTTCTTCTGAAACCAATAGATGGGATAGGAAGAGGTGTCGTTTTTAAGCGGAATCAGCGGCACATCGTATGCTGTTATTTTCCGGAGAGTGGCGGCGGCTTTTTGGTTGACCGCATCAAAGGCTGCCCTGGAATCGATCATATAAGTAAGTGATGCTTAATCTATACTTTTGAAAATATAGGAATCGCAGTGGGCACGAAAACGTTCAATTTTGTCGAACTCAGAGAGGTCTTTCTCGTTGGACCAGAGTTGCTTGGGAGAGGTGATGCAGCTATATGTGACAATCCATCCGTGGGCAAGGCCTTTTATCGCTTCCTCGCGTGTTTTGCCGAGAAAATTGTCGCTGATTTCTCCGTATTCAAGATATAGACGTTTGATATATCCTTTTTCGGTGATGAGAATATCGTCGTATTCTACATCTCTCAAGGGTATAGCCAATTGATAGCCGGGTATCGTAGCCAGAAGCTTATTAACCTCAGCTAGCAAGGCCATTTTCTCATCCATTGTCAATTCTTTCATAATATATGAACATAAATGTTATGAAATTATTGTTTTAAAATCCCGTGCTCCGACACGCAGGAAGCGGAGCACGAGATTGATAATTACTTAATTTCAATGATTAACTTGAATTCTATCAACTGGTTTGCATTCAGATATCCAAAATATCCTTACTCTTCTTCTTTCTCTTGTGCGGCGTATTCGGCAAGCAGCTTGGTCTGAACATCGCCAGGCACTTGCTGATAGTCAGCAAAAGTCATGGAGAATGTCGCTGAGCCAGAAGTCAGAGAGCTGAGGGTCGTTGAATACCTGTACAGCT
>Ga0256404_1007131_pt1 | contig 17894 bp, 17 predicted proteins | sample RumenRJG_01DNA_FD_185990 | JGI IMG/M metagenome (GOLD analysis project Ga0256404, IMG submission 185990) | Bovine rumen microbial communities from Lethbridge, Alberta, Canada - RJG_01 | ecosystem: Host-associated > Mammals > Digestive system > Stomach > Rumen | place: Canada: Alberta | collected...
GTCCAGGCCCTTGAGTTTGAGCCCCGTATTGACGTCGATCACATTCAGTGTCTCCGTCTCCTCGACAAATAGGTAGCCTTCTCTTAGCGTTACCTGTTTTTTTACTGCCTTTTCCAGCTGAGACGGGATCCGGTACAGATCCTGCGCCAGGACAGACCTATCCATGTATAAACAACATTTATCCGCCAGATCCGGAAGGTAGACAGCCAACTGTTTCCCGGCCTGATCGAACATTTCCCGGTCCGTAAAGATCAGCTGAGTGATATTTTCAGAAGATATCGTGCTCAGATAACGGACTAAGATGCCGCCTCCATCGTCCAGGATCGTACCGACAGGGGCAAAAACCGCCTTGGCGCGTATCTTCTGATAACGGCTGTACAGTCTCGCTGCCTCGTCCAAAAGATCCCGGCCCGATGCCGTAACAGCACGGCTGCGTACCACATAACTTACCTGATCCAGACCCGGAAAAGACCGGGATAGTTCTGCCAAAGCCCTTCTGCGGTCCGAATCGGTGATCTTTGCCGAAATACCGGTCTTTCGCCTGCCCTGGGTCAATACCAGCAGCTGTCCCGCCACTTCCAATTGATCCGATACCTGAGGACCTTTCTGCCGATCTGCCGATTTTTTGATCTGGACGGCCATTTCCTGACCTACCTTCAGCTGCTCCAGCCTTTCCCTGGGAAGCGGAAGAAAGCCTTTCTGACTGTTTCCCAAGAGGCTCCCGAGAGAAATAAAAGCGGCGCCGAAGGCAGGACGGACCTGGTCGACCCGACCATTTACGATCATACCAACTTCGTAACCGGAGTCTTTCTGTTCGGCTTCGATCATATCTTCCCCGGCCATATATCCCAGAGGCCTATATTCCAGGAGGCGGTCCTGATCATCCAGTAAGGCACCTATCTGCCACTTCTTTCCCTGCAAAGACCTGTCGTAGATCAGGACCTTACGACCGCCAAACTTATCTGTATCCATAATATCCGGCCTGTTATTCATGCACAGGCCAATCGGAAAAATCGGACTCTTCCTGCAGGCTTCCGTCTTCTCTGCGGATATATAAGGCCACGCGATCGATGGTTTCCATGCGGGCCAGATCCATACGGTCGATCGAGCGGTATAAAGCATCCACCAGCAGATCGATCTTCAGATTTTCTTCACTTCCGCAGGCGCACAGCACTTTGAGAAGGCGTCCGTCCTCAACTTTCGCCTCATAGATCAAGGGGCGGGCGTTAACCTCGATCTTACGTTTCTGGCCATGTACTTTTCCGGTACGGGTGATCGTAACCGTGTCCTGCTGCATTAAATTATCGACAGCAGCCTTCCAATCAATACCAAAGGCTTCTTTGCCGGCAGGATCTGGCAGCAGTATCTGATACTCGGCCGCTTTGATCAGAGACATGATAGCCGGACGCGTGTCAGGCAGCGTCCGGACGGCCTTTACATGCAGCCCTTTGGGAAGCTGAGCGTTCAGGCGGTCAAATAAGTCCTGATTGCTGATGTCCTTTTCCGTCCGGATCTCCATGATTTCGTTTTCGCCTGAGCAGCCAAGGCCAAGCGGGTTGGCAAAAGTCATGTGAGGATGGGGGTTAAAGCCCTGGGTATAGGAAAGAGGGATCTTGGCCCTGTTTAATGCCCGCTGCATGGTACGCATCATATCCAGATGACCGACAAACTTCAGCAGTCCCGTTTTGGAAAAGATCAGCTGCTTTCTCATGCTCTTCTCCTTTCATAGCAGACACCGGTCTTGGCAATGCGGCGCATACCGCAGTTTGAGCACATCTCACGGCAGTTAGGAGTCGTCAGTCCTTCATGAGCTTTCATATATTCTCTGTATAAAAACTCTTTGCTGACACCTATATCGATCACATCCCAGGGGAATACCTCGTCCGGCCTGCGTTCACGGTAGTTATAAAAAGCCAGTTCCGTCCCGGTATCTTCAATGGCCTTGCGCCACATATCTTCCTTGTAATAATCGGACCAGCTGTCGAAACGGCATCCATACTTCCAGGCCGTATAGATCACCTTGCCTACCCGGCGGTCGCCACGTGATAAAAGGCCTTCCAGAGTACTCATATAAGCATCATGACAGTTATATTCGATCTTCCGGTCGCGGATCGCCTTGGTAAGATATGCCTGCTTTTCCATAAATTCTTCATAACCGGCCTGCCTGCACCATTGGAAGGGTGTAAAAGGCTTGGGAACAAAGAAGGATGTCGAAGTATTGACCCGGACATCTCTGGAACGTTCTTCTTTAGGGATCTCAAACCACTGGCTGACTACCTTCTTGGACAAGTCGGCAATAGCCTGCACATCATCCATGGTCTCGGTAGGAAGACCCAGCATAAAATAAAGTTTTACCCGGTCCCATTTACCTTCAAAGGCCAGCTTACAGCCGTTTAAAATCTCCTCCTCGGTAATATTCTTATTGATCACGTCACGAAGGCGCTGAGTGCCGGCTTCCGACGCAAAAGTCAGACCGCTCTTCTTGCCTTCCGCCAGCTCTTCCATCAATTTCAGGGAGAAAGCGTCCACACGCAGGGAAGGAAGGGATACGTTCACATGCGGGTAGCGGCGGTGCACTTCGGCCAGGATCTCGTACAGTCCCGGATAATCATTGGAACTGAGCGAAGTCAGCGACAATTCTTCATAGCCCGTGTTTTTCAGCACGTTATCGATCCACTCGAAGATCTTCTCGACCGAATGATTGCGGACCGGACGATAGGTCATACCTGCATTGCAGAAACGGCAGCCCCGGATGCAGCCCCGGAAGATTTCCATGGCAGCCCGGTCGAAAACTGTCTGCATATAGGGGATGACGGGCTTGTCCGGATAGGGAAAATCATCCAGATCTCTCATAACGGTTTTGACAGCCTTCTTTTTGATCCCCGGCAGGTTCGGTTCGATGCTTTCGATCTCGCCCGTATGGTCACAGCCGTCAGCCGGCTGGTCTTTATATGTGACAGTATAGAATTTGGGCACATACATGCAGGGGATCGTATCTACCAGGCGCAGAAAATCATCCCTGGTACCGCCCTTTTCCCTATTCTGGCGATACAATTCGAAGAGATGTTCGTATTCTGTCTCGCCCTCGCCGATATAATAAAAATCGACAAAATCAGCCATAGGCCCCGGATTGTTGGCATTGGGCCCTCCTGCCATGATCAACGGGTCGTCTTCCCCCCTGTCTTTTGCAAAAATGGGGATCCCTGCCAGATCCAGCATGTTCAGAATATTGGTATAAGACATTTCGTACTGCAGGGTAAAGCCCAGAAAATCAAATTCCTTCAAAGGCGTAAAGGTCTCGAGCGAATAAAGCGGGATATGGCGCTGTCTCATGATTTTTTCCATATCGCCCCAGGGGGCGAAAGCTCTCTCGCAGTATACTTTTTTGCAGGCATTGATGCAGGCATACAGGATCTGCAGCCCTAAATGACACATTCCAACGTCGTATACATCAGGGAAGCAGAAACAGTAATGAATATCATATTCGGAAGGGTCTTTGTAGATGGAATTGACCTCGCCCCCAATGTAGCGGGCCGGTTTTTGTACGGAGAGCAGGACCGAATCGGGAATCTGAACTTTCATTGAACTTCTCCTTAAGTTACCAAAACCTATAAAATCTGCTGCTTGAAGCAACAAAAAGGCTGCTGCTTCAAGTCAGCAGAAGGCTGCCGCTTGAAGCAACAAAAAGGCTGCTTCAAGCAGCAGCCTGGGATCTTCTGTAAAATTTATTTGTTACTGTCATTCTTGGAGTCATTCCGGTACATGAGACGCCAGTCGAGGTCTCCCCTGTCCAGACCCAGGATCAGCATTTCCGCTGTCGCCAGGTTGGTAGCGCAGGGAATATTGTTCAAATCGCAATGACGCAGAACATTGGCAAGACTCGGTTCGGTATTCTTGGTATTTTCGGGATCGCGAAGAAAGATGACCATATCGACATTGTTGTTGTCGATCTGCGCACACAGCTGCTGCTCACCAAAGGAACCGGTCAGCAGTTTATGAATAGGCAGGTTCGTCACTTCTTCTATCCTTCTGCCGGTCGTGCCGGTGGCCAGAATGTTATGCTTCATCAGAATATGATGATAAGCCACACACAGATTCTGCATTAATGTCTTTTTATTATCATGTGCGATCAGGCCGATGTTCATGACAGAAACCTCCTTACTTTCGACTCATAATTTTCCGCGTTCACCCGAAGCACCAGTCCGACCGCGGCCATGTTGGCGGTCAGAGAACTGAGTCCGTAACTGATAAAAGGAAGCGGCAGACCTGTATTGGGAAGGACGGCTATACATACCCCCATATGGATCAAAGCCTGTATGGAGATCATGACAGCACAGGACGCACACACAACCCTCCCGAAAGGTTCTTTAGCACCACCTGCTATCAGCAGAATACGGATGGACAACAAGAAATACAGTATCATGACGATACTGGCTCCTACCAGGCCAAGCTCTTCGCCGATAATGCCGAAGATAAAGTCCGTAGAAGCAATAGGGACCATTCCGGAATTATGGAATAATCCTTTACCAAAGAGGCCGCCGGCACCGATCGCGATCCGGCTCTGCATGGACTGATAAGCAGTCGTCAGTTCATAGTCTTCCGGATGCAGCCATGCCAGGATCCGTTCCGTCTGATAAGCATTCAAAAGCTTCATCGAACCGGTCAAAGCATCATGAATGACCAGATAAACGGCCAGAACAGCAAGTCCGATGACCGGCAGGATATACAGCCAGCTTACCCTTCCTGCGAAGAAACAGGTAAAGATGATAGCGACGGCAACCAAGGTAGTTGACAGATCCGGCTCCTTGTAAATGAGCAGAAGCGGGACCATCGCTAAGACCACCGCCAAGGCTATAACTCCGACATTATTCCGGTGGGACCGAAACTTGTCGAAGATCCAGGCCAGCATCAGGATCATACCGATCTTGGCAAATTCAGAGGGCTGAATCATAAGATCACCCGCAATAGGAAGCCAGCGGTTGACCTCGTCCCCCTCTTGAGCACCTCTTCCGAACCTGAGGACCAGCACCAGCAGGGCTACCGTAACCAGATAGACCGGAATAGCTGCTGCTTTCAGCCACCGGTACGGAAGCATCAGGATCACAATAATAATAAAGATGCCGATGCCGAAACCGATCAGCTGACGGACCATCAAAGGCTCCAGATAAAAGTGCTGCTGATCATATACCCAGCCATCCGCACTGCCGATCATTACCACTCCGAATAAGGTCAAAACGGTAACGAAGACGATAATATACCAGTCGAGATGCTGAAAGTTCTGTAACCGGGACATATAACCTCTTTTCTTTGTATAATTTGCACAATGCATACGTGTAAACTATACCAATTATTCAAAATATATCACAATGTTTATTTACTGTCAAGAGAAAGGCCATAATAATCTGCGACCAGATCCCTGAAAACGGGTATGGCATTGGAAGAACCGCCCCCGAAAGGTATGACTACCGAAATACTTATCTCCGGATCATCCAGCGGCGCATAGCCTGTAAATAGCGAGTGATCCGGTCTGTCTTCCCTTTCCTGGGCAGTTCCTGTTTTACCGGCCGTATGGATACCGACTGCATCCAGAACGCTCAATTCTTTGGCATGTTCATCCGTAACCATCATTCGCATGCCTTCTTTGACCGTGTCCAGTATATCCTGGCTGATACCGCTTTGGGCAGTATGGTCTTCTCTGGTCCAATCACTTCTTCCGCGCGAATCGTGCACCGCGTCGACCAGATACAGATCCCGCACAATTCCTCCGTCGGCCAGTGTATTCGTGTAACGGTTGAGGTTGGCACATGAGTAAGCCGTCGTACCCTGGCCGATACTGCTTCGCACGGCATCGGAATCCGATGCATGCGGTTCTGTTTCTGATATTTCGATTCCGGTCTTGGAAGCAAGTCCCAGCCGCTCCGCATAGGATGCCAGCGTATCCAGCCCCACATAATCCTCAAACTTATGATCCTTGTCGGGATGACACAGAAGATACCCTACATTATAAAAGAAATAGTTGCAGGAATGGTCCAAAGCGGTCACGACGTTGACGTCCCCGTGTCCTGCCTCGTTCCAGCAGCGGGGCTTATCCGGACTGTTGGCGTATTCGAACACAACGTTATCGTGAACAACCGTATCCTTAGTAATAACTCCCTGGTCCAGTCCGGCTATGGCCGTACACATTTTAAAGGTAGAACCGATGGCCCTGGTCTCGTTGACAGCCCTGAATACCAGAGGGCCTGACTGATCCGCGACGATCCGGTTGAAATAGTCCACGTCGTTCATAAACAGATTGGGATCATAGGTCGGATAACTGACCATGGCCAGTACCTCACCGGATGTCGGATCCGATACGACGACCGATCCGCTGCAGGGATCAAGATCGATATCAGCCGGAGTGATCTCATCCTGGCTGATCTTAGCTTTCAGGCAATCGATCGGAGCAAGTTCTCCGCTGTTCAATTTTTCCCGGCTGCCGTCAGCGTCGCTTATCAGGCCGTTTTCATAAAGAAGATCCATGAAATCGACAGCCGGAAAAGCTCCGCTCTCGATCAGATAATGGTAGATACGATTGCGGAACTGACTTCCCTGTTCCAGTTTATCCAATTCCATATGGATGATTTCTTCAAGAGCCTGGTCCGCATCGGTCCCTTTATCGATCCCGTACGATGAAACATCCAGATAATTATGGCTGATAGCATAGGATAAGAAGGCATAGGGGCTCATCTGGCCGGCTTTATAGGCCGGATATATTGCTTCGTCCTTCTGATAATCATAGGAAAGATGTTCGGCATCTCTCATATTTTCGATCATATAGTCATACAGATCTTTTTGGATCTCATTATAGGAACCGACAGCGACACTCTTCTGGTTAAGGATCAGATCCTGCAGGGCCTCAAGCTGGGAGACGCTTTCGCTTTGATACATGGATAAAAGCGAGGACGCATAGGGCTGACCGCTGCTTTCCAACGTCTGCGACGGTATGAAATTGTTATCGATCAAGGCAATAAGGATATCTTCCACACTGTAAGTGGACCCGTCATCGGACTTCTGACCTGTGATCTTGTCAAGAAGAAGGGACTTTATCTGTTTATACAAGGCATCATAGACCTGTTTCTGCACTTCGGAATCGATCGTTAAAAAGATGCTGTCGCCGGGGTCAGCCTGGGTCAGGTCCGTTTCGCTGACCCTTTCCATAGTATCGGCGTTCAGCTCGATCCGTTTGGTCCCGGTCTTACCCCTCAGTTTATCTTCAAAGGTCAATTCCAGCCCGGACTTGCCGATCGTATCATCGACCTCGTAGCTGCTGCCCTGCTCTTTCTTTTCTTCGAGCTCCTGATCGGAAATCTTGCCGACATAACCGACGATATGAGCAAACAGCTCTCCTTCCGGGTACTGGCGGGTATAGGTATCCTCCACGCTGAATCCGACAAAATCAGCATGCCTTTCCATGATCTTAGCTTCGGTGGATTCCGAGATCTGCCTCATGATACGGACCGGATGCGTCTGATTAAAACGGCCGCTGAAAATGGCATACCGTATCTGAGCGATTTGAAGCATTCGGTCGATATCCGTGTGCTCGATGCCGAAAGTATGGTCACAGACCTGCCAGAAGGCTTCCTCGGCCGAAACTTCTTTTTGCTGACTGGTCAGCTGATCGCGGCTGGTGCCGTAGATCTCCGCGATAAAATTATAAAGACCGATCTCATTGGTCGTTACATTGTAATCATCTTTGAAATAAAAGCCGGCATTCTCGTTATAGCCGATGGGAAACTCCTGGTCCAGCGAGATCTCCTCATGGCTTTTGGCGATCAGATCCAGCAGGAAATCAATAGACTGATTCAGATTCGGATTGACCGTGTCCGGTGTGTAAAATAATTCCCTGGTTTTTATGTTGACGGCAAGCGGACGGCCGGAACGGTCATAAATACAGCCCCTCTGACCGGTCGTCTGTACTTCCTGAAAGACATTGGCCATCGCCTTCTGCTGATAATATTCGGTTTTGGTTACCTGGATATTATACAGGCCTGCCCAGATCAGGCCGAAAGCAGCCGTCAGCACCAGAAACAGGAAAAAGACCCTGCTGGTCACTACGTGCACGATCTTATACAGTATGTCTTTCAAGCTAATGCCTTTCTCGTACTTATCTTCTGATCAAGGAACCGTAAGAAGCGGCTGAGCGCCCGTCCCAGAGGATAAAAGACGGAGGTTACGATGGCCGTATAACAGGTCTCAGGAAGGATCAGATGGACAATATAATAGGTAAGGCCCAGATCCCGAGCAAAAAAGCGCAGGATCAGGTACTGTAAAAATCCGTAGGACAGATCAAAAAGGATCACTAAATAGATGGGCAGCACTAAGTTGCTCTTATGATAATCTTTATAAAAATAGCCGCTGGCAAAAGCGATCAGAAAATACACGGCTGCATAATAACCGACTACATGCCGAAACAAAAGATCGGTCATAAGGCCTATACTGAACCCCAGGATACCGCCCCGGTCCTGCCCGGTCAGGATACCGCAGGTCACACAGAAAATAAGGGACAGATTGGGAATGACACCGGCAAAGGAAAGAGAATGCAGCCAGGTAGCTTCGGACAGAAGGGTCAGAAATGCCAGCACTTCACAGACCAGAAACTCGATCATGGCTGAGCACTGCTTTCGGAATCGTCCTGCTGACGGATCTCCTCGTTCATATCTTCCTTCCACAGCTGGGTGATGATCAAAGCCATATCCACCTGATCCAGGGAGACGGAAGGCTTGACGTAGGCAATGCTCTCGTTGGAAGTCCCGATCGGATAAATCTGGGTGACCGTACCGATCGGAAGGCCCGGAGGATAAATATCGCCCAAAGTAGAGGTTACGATCTCATCCCCTACTGCAATATCGACCTGGGTCGTATCAAAACGGATCAGGCAGATATTATCACTGATACGGCCGGTATCCTCGGATGAATAGTTATAAGCCCCCTGAACGACGACCAGATCGCCGTTTTCCCGGTTGACCTGACCGTAAATGACCGAATTGGTATCGACGACGGAAGAAACTTCACTGTAATGGTCATATACTTTACTGATATGGCCGACCAGCCCTCCCCCGGCCAAAACAGGCATATACGGTTCGATGCCGTCAGTCTTTCCTTTATCCAGGATAAAGGTATCATACCAATTATCGGGAGACAGCCCCACGACCTGGGCGCCTGTTTTAGGATAATCCTTATAAAAGGTATCCATATCGTACAGTTTCTCCAGTTCGTCAGACCGGCGAGCCTGAGCCTTCAACTGCCGGTTCTCATCGGTAAGCTGAGATACCTCCTCATTGAGTTTGTCGATTTCATCCTGCAGGTCCCGGGTCTCTTTGATAGATCCGGTCCGTTTGCCCAGCCATCCTTCCAGTTTCGTAAACCCTTTTTCGACCGGTTCCGCGATCGTAAATAAAGTTCCGCGGACAGGTTCCAGATTCTGACCCATCAGCCAGGTAACCAGCAGCAGGACAAGACAGATCCCGGCGGCGATCAGGATCTTCCATTTAGCTTTGAAACGGGGACCTTTTTCTTTCCCTTCTGTATCGTTTCTTGTCATAACTCACCAAATATCTATATCTATCTGTCTCCGGGCTTTATTCCTCCCGGAGCTTTGCAGCCGTTAACGTATTTCCAAATCTATCCGGATCTTCCAGCACCTTGCCGGTCCCGTTGACAACACAGTCAAGCGGATCGTCGGCAATAGTTACAGGAAGGCCCGTATTCTTGCGGATCATGATGTCCATCCCTCTTAAAAGGGCCCCGCCCCCGGTCAGATAGATACCATGATCGTAAATATCCGCCGACAGTTCCGGAGGGGTATCTTCCAAAGTCGTGACCACTGCCTCCACGATCTTCATGACCGGATCGTAAAGAGCCTCCGCGACCTGGAAATTTGTGATTTCGATCGTTTTAGGCAGCCCGGTCAAAATGTCCCGGCCTTTGATGGTCATCGACTCTTCTTGTGTATCGTCATCCACATATGCCGTCCCGATTGCGATCTTAATGTCCTCGGCTGTCCGCTCGCCGATGAAGATCCGGCTGGTCTTTTTAATGTAGGTTTCGATGGCATCGTCAAATGCATCACCGGCCGTTTTCAAAGACCTCGACGCTGCGATACCTCCCAGAGATATGACGGCTACTTCCGTCGTACCTCCTCCTATATCTACTACCATACTTCCGACCGGATCTTCTACCGGCAGACCGGCTCCCATTGCGGCAGCCATTGGTTCATCGATCAGATACGTACTGTTTTCGCTGCATCCGCAGCGAAGGGCTACTTCGATCAAAGCTCTTTTTTCAACTTCCGTCATTCCGAAAGGTCCGCAGATAATAAGTTCCGGCTTGAAACCGAATACCGATTTTGTCACCTTTTTGATGAAGTAACGAACCATTTCCCTGGTCGTATCAAAGTCTGCGATAACACCGTCTCTCATGGGGCGGATCGCCTTTATCCCATCCGGTGTGCGGCCGATCATTTCTTTAGCTTCGGCTCCCACTGCCAGTACTTTGCCGCTTGTTTCCTCTACAGCAACAACGGAGGGTTCGTCGACAACGATACCGGTGCCTCGAAGATATACCAGTGTATTAGCTGTTCCAAGATCGATCCCAAGCCCTCTTCTCATCTGCATTTCCTCCGATCACGGAATGAATTTATCAATAAATAAATAAAACAGGTCCTTTTTTACTCATCTTCCCCTTCGCCGCTGTCTTCCTGCAAGATCCTGCTTTCCCCCTGGGCAAAGGAGTAATAACATTTGTCCCCGATCACGATATGATCGACCAAAGGCAGCCCCATGATCTTACCCATTTTTTTCAAATGCCGGGTCAGCACCGCATCTTCTTCGCTCGGTGCAGGATCGCCGCTGGGATGATTATGAAGCAGGACAAAAGCAAAAGCACCTCTTGAAAAGCCGTTCAGGAAGATCTGCCTGGTATCTACCAGAGACTGTGTAAGAGTCCCGGTCCCCAGTTCTACATCCCCTGCCAGCTCCATCTTGGCATTCAGATATACGACCCGGGTCCTTTCTTCCTTCAGATAGCGCATCTGCTCCATATACCTGTCAGCCAGATCTTCCGGCGTGTTCAGCCTTATATGGGAAGAAACCTGCCGGTTTGACAAGCGGACAGCCAGTTCAAAAGCTGCCTTCACTTTAATCGCTTTGACTCTTCCCATCCCTTTGAAAGCCCTTAATTCTTCCAAACGTAAACTGCACAGCCGGACCAGCGGGTCCGATCCTTCCCCGGAACATTGACTCAGCAGTCTGAGAGCCATTTCGACAGAGGTCTCTCCTACTGTCCCCGACTGAAGAAGAACAGCCAGAAGCTGCGCGTCCGTTAAAGTCTGAGCTCCCTTTTCTTCCAGAAGCTCATAAGGTCTTTCTGACGGGGGAAGGTCTTTGATACGCGGTTTTCTGCCTTCGCGCTCCCCGCCTGTCATTTCTTTTTGTATCCGTTCCATAAGTCCTGTCCTTTCCGGCACAGAACTTATTTCCCAGGTTTTTGTATGTAGCTCTTTCTCAGATCTTCCGATAGATAAAGATCGCCAGACACATACCTAAAATCGAAGCCAGGTTGATGGAGATCTGAAAACCGAACGTCAGTTGGATGATACTTAAATTCAGCGTTACCGTCTGGATCCCGAAAGTTTTACCGTATGCAAGCCATTTGAGCGCATCATAACTTCCCAGCCAGTCGCCTAAAAAGCCTCCTAAAACGATACCGGCGAATAAAAACAGAAAGAAAACCAGCCAGTTCTTTCCTTTGATCGATGACATAATTGCCTCCAAGGTAATAGGAATATCAAGTTATTTTACCACGTCCGGTACCATTTGTACACGTTCATCTTTCAAAGAAGACCCTTCCTCCTTTATGAGCCTGAGGACATGGACAGGGCATTTTTCGGCACATAGACCGCATCCGTCGCAGAGGGCGTGATCGATGACCGGCAGATCGTTCTGCATTGTTATAGCTTTTTGAGGGCACTGGCGGGAGCAGATGCCGCAGCCGATACAGCCGGCCTTGCATATGTCTTTGACGTCCAAGCCTCTTTCGCAGTTGGAACAATAGACTTCTACCGCTGCCTCTTTGGATATCATGCGGATCAGGTGCTTGGGGCAGGCTTCGATACAGGCCCGGCAGCCCCGGCATTTATCCCTGTCAACCACAGCGATCCCGTTTTTGATGTGGATCGCATCAAAGAGACAGGCCTTTACACAATCTCCGAAACCTAGACACCCGTAACGGCAGGACTTGATGCTGCCTCCCGGTATGACGGATGCCTCCCTGCAGGCAGACGTACCGTAATAATGAAACCGTCTTTCTGCCTTATCCTTGGTCCCGCAGCAGGCCGTAAAGGCAACCATAGGCTGACCGGCATCAGAAGACACTCCCATGATGGCTGCCATTTTATCGGCTGTCTCTTTCCCTCCGACACCGCACCTTCCGACCGGAACTTCTCCCGCTGCAACGGCCCTGGCATAAGCATCGCAGCCGGCAAAACCGCACCCTCCGCAGTTAGCACCGGGCAGGCATTCTCTAAGCAGCTGCTGCCGGGGATCTTCTTCTTGCGCAAATTTTTTCGAGGCAAAGCCCAGTAAAAGTCCTGCCAGAATCCCGATCCCTCCCAGGATCAGGAAAGGAATGAATATCGATGCCATGATTTCCCCCTACACTCTTATATCAGTCCCTGAAATCCCAGAAATGAAATGGCCATTAGCCCCGCCGCGATCAGTGCGATCGGAAATCCCTGAAATGCTTTAGGGATCGGGTTGAATTCGATCCGTTCGCGAATGCCGGAAAAAAGAACGATACCCATCAGAAATCCCAGACCGCCGGCAAATCCGCTGAGGACGCTTTCCACTAAGTTGTAATGATTCTGCATATTCAGAACAGCGACACCCAATACTGCGCAGTTAGTCGTGATCAAAGGAAGATATACGCCCAGTGAAGCATATAATTCGGGGCTCGTCTTTCGGATAAACATCTCTACGAACTGGACCAGGGCTGCGATGACCAGTATAAAAGCAATCGTATACAGATATTGGACATGAAGCGGTACCAGGATATACTGATAGACCAGATAGGTAAAAGCAGAAGAGATCGTCATGACAAAGGTTACAGCCATGCCCATGCCTAGAGCTGAATCCATCTTTTTGGATACTCCAAGGAAGGGACAAATGCCCATAAATTTGGACATGACGAAATTATTGACAAAGATCTGTCCGATCAGTATCGTCAGAAAAACAGGCATTAAAAGGCCTCCTTTCCGCTCTCAGCCCGGTGGCTGTCTTTATCTTTTCGATTCCTGATAAAACTGAACAAGGCCATCAAAATTCCAAGAACAAAAAAGCCTCCGGGGGCCATCAGCATCATCAGGATCTTAGGAAAAGCATTCGGAAGTATGGTAAATCCGAACAGAGTACCGGATCCAAGCAGTTCCCGCACAGCTCCAAGCGCCGTTAAAGCCAAAGTAAAACCAAGGCCCATGGAAAAACCATCGACCGCGGCATCGAGAGGCCCGTGTTTGGAGGCATAAGCTTCCGCCTGTCCCAGGATGATGCAGTTGACAACGATCAGCGGAATATACAGCCCCAGACTCTGATATAAAGTGTCATAAAACAGTGCCTGCAGGATCATATCGATGACCGTTACCAGTGTTGCGATAATTACGATAAAAGCCGGTATACGGATCTTGTCAGGAACTACCTTGCGGACCAATGAAATGAGAAGATTCGATAAAGTCAGCACCACCAGGACCGACAGTCCCATTCCCAGGCCGTTGACGGCTGACGTGGTTACAGCCAGGGTCGGGCACATGCCCAGTACCTGAACGAAGGTAGGGTTTTCATCAATGACGCCGTGCTTTAGATGCCTGATAAAACTTTCCATTACTGCCCCTCCTTCAGATACTGCCTGTAATAGGCAAAAACCCGGTTGACCGCAGCAGTGACCCCGTTAGTGGTACGGGTAGCTGCTGTGATTGCGTCTATCTCATTGTCAGCCGAAGCGCCGGTTTTCGTAACTACCAGATCTTGATCGGCAGATTTGCCCACATACTGCTGACGAAAAGAAGGATCCGATGCATGGGAACCCAGGCCGGGGGATTCGCTGGAACGGATGACACTGAGGCCGGTCACGGTCCCCTGATCGTCAATGCCAACTGCCAATTCGATGGGATCGGATGCATAGCCTTTGCCGGTCACTTTGACAGCCCATCCCCCCTTGGCCTGAAATACCTGATCGATGAGGATCGGCTGGCCGTCGTTGGCCCCATCCGCTACTTCGATTTCCTTGAGCCCGTCTGTTCCTTCCGGCAGCACCTCTTCCAGCGCCGCTTTATTGACCGAATCGATTTTACTTTCGATCGGTTTCTGTGTGACCATATGGGCAAGGCCCAGGATCAGTCCGGCTATCGAGCAGATCGCAAATAAGATCAAAGCCGGGCGAAGGACCGAGTCTTCTTTTAATAAAGCTTTTGACTCACTCACGGCTTTTCACCTTCCTTAGCGTTTTTTGCGGACTTAAACAGGTGCTGTTTTCCGGTGCCGTATACCCGCCTCACCGTATAGCGGTCGATCAAAGGCGTAACGACATTCATAAAAAGGATGGAAAAAGAAGCCCCTTCCGGATAGCTTCCGAAAAAACGGATGATAACCGTCATCAGTCCGCAACCGATCCCGTAAATCAGCCGTCCTGCCGGATTCATAGGTGAAGTTGAGTAATCCGTTGCCATAAAGAAAGCTCCCAGCATTACGCCTCCGGTCAGGATCTGATACAGGCCGTCCCCTCCAAACAGGTAGGAAAGAATAAAGACTGTGCCTAAAAAACCGACCGGGATGCGCCAGTCGATGACCTTGCGGACGATCAGATACATGCCTCCTAAAAGAATTAGGATCTTCGAAGTCTCTCCGAAACTGCCGTTGATCACTCCCAGAAAACAGCTTACATAGCCGGGTGCCTGATCAAGAGCACCGGTCTTAAGATAAGCAAGCGGGGTTGCGGCGGTCATGCCGTCTACCGGAAAAGTCATCATGATCGTAGGGAATGAGACCAGCAGGAAGCAGCGGGCTGCAAGAGCCGGGTTCATAAAGTTTTTCCCGATGCCTCCGAAGAGCTGCTTGACCAGCAGGATCGCAAAAGCCGTACCGATGACCGGCAGCCACCAGGGAGCACTGACAGGCAGATTAAAAGCCAGCAGCATACCGGTAACGACTGCGCTGAAATCGGTGATGGTGATCGGCTTTTTCAATAGCTTTTCAAACAGCCACTCCCAGAAAACAGAGGATGCCACACTGATAACTGTCAGAAGCAATGCCTTCCAGCCGAAATAAAGGGTTGCAAAAATCAAAATGGGCATCAAAGCAAAAGCAACATCTCTCATGATCGAAGAGGTCGTATGGGCGGCATGATCATGAGGCGAGGAAGAGCCGTACAATCCCGTATAATCACTCATTGCCTGGTACCCCCTTTACGTCTGAGTTCGGCCGCTTTCTGTTTACCGACCCGGCAGCTCTGAGTCAGATGCCGTTTGGCCGGGCATATATAACTGCAGCAGCCGCACTCGATGCAATCTGTACCGTGCAGACGGATAAATTCTTCAAAATCTCTTCGCTCGACCAGTTCGTTCAATTTATAGGGCTGGAGGAACATAGGACATACTTCAACACATTTGCCGCAGCGAATACAGGCACTCTCTTTCGGCATCAGGGTATTACGCCGGGACTGGATCAAGATGCAGGAGGTCGTTTTGATGACCGGAACGTCCAGAGAATCCATAGTCATCCCCATCATAGGCCCCCCGCAGATCAGCATGGCCGGTTCTTTGGTCAAGCCTCCGCTTTTGTCGACCAGCTCGCGGATGGGAGTTCCGATGCGTACCCGGTAATTGCCGGGATTTCTGACACAGTCGCCTGCCAGAGTCACGATCCTTCTCTCCAGAGGTCGGCCCTGAGTGACGGCGCGTGAAATGGCTACGGAAGTATCGATATTGAGAACGATACAGCCCACATCGGCCGGAAGCCCTCCCGAAGGCACCTGACGGCCGGTCACTGCTTCGATCAGCTGCTTCTCGCCTCCCTGGGGGAATTTTGTTTTCAAAATAAGGATCCTGATCCTGTCATCGCCTTCGATATAAGGCATAAGACTGGCGGCTGCCTTCATCTTGTTGTCCTCGATGCAAAGCAGACCCTGAGCAGAATCAAATAAAGACAAGGCAATGCGAAGGCCGTTTACGACCCTCCAGGGATCCTCGATCATGACCCGATAGTCACTGGTAAGATAAGGTTCGCATTCGGATCCGTTTGTCAAAATATAATCGATGGATCTATCTTTCGGAGGTTTTAATTTGACATGGGTCGGAAAGCCTGCCCCGCCCATACCCACGATGCCGGCATAGCGGATCCTGTCCAGGATCTGGCCTTTGGTCAATTCTTTATAACTGACCGGCGGATAAGGACGCTCTATCTCCGTATAAGCATGATCGTTTTCCACGACTACGCTCATCACTTTCCTGCCGGAAGGTGTCGGCATCGGCTTTACTGCCGTTACGGTACCGGAAACGCTGGAATATATAGGCGCTCCCAGCCCTTCTGTGTCCCCGATGATCTGATCGCGAAGGACCTTGTCCCCTTTTTTGACCAAAGGACTGCAAGGCGCTCCCACATGCTGCTGCATGGGAAACACCATGGGACCGTCCGGATCCATGACCTTATCCGAAATGGGAAGATCTTCGGTTATATCTTTGTGTTCATCGGGATGGATACCCCCGCGGAAGCTGTACTTCTTTACCGCAGACCCCGGATGTTTCTTCAGAAAATTCAATGAAAACGGCATATCTGTCACCCCACGCTTCCTATAAGATACACGTCGGTAGATTGATTGATTTGATTTTACCTAATCACCTGATACTAGTCAATAAAGACGGTTATGTAAATATTTCTGAAACTTTTTTCACACCTGTCGGGTCTGTTTCTGTAAAATACGCACATAAAGCCGCCAATAAAGGTTTGAAATTCGTATATACTGATGTTATAATCGTTGTAAAGATAGGCTTCCGAGATTTTTACGGAAACTTTATAAGGAGGAATTTCCATGATTCAAATCATCGCAGGACCTTCCGGTGCCGGCAAAACCAAAACTTTGATTGATATGGCGAATGCTCTTGCCAAAACAAATAACGGACATATCGTATATGTTGACGCTGATGAAAGCCAGATCTTCCGTCTGGATTATTCGATCCGTCTGGTCCAGACAACGGAATATCCGCTGGAGACCAGCCAGGAATTTTTCGGCTTCGTATGCGGCATCCTGTCCCAGGACTATGATATCAATACCGTCTTCATCGACGGTCTTCTGAAAAACGCCAAGATCAACGCGGAAGAAATGGGCGGACTGCTCGACCGTGTAAGCGAAGTCGGCGAGCGCTACAACATTCATTTTGTCATTTCCATGAACTGCACCGAGGAGCAGATCCCTGATAAATACAAGGGCTGCCTGCTTCAGTAATACCAAAGGCGTCGGTTTTCGAAAACATTAAAACCCGGGACTTTTATTGTCCCGGGTTTTTGATTTTCCATATGTTTATATATGTCCGTTCCGGATCATATTCTGCATTATAAGCGGCCGCGGAGCGGAAATGGTTTTTCCCTCCATATAAGCCAGGACCTGGGGACATTTACCAAAAGTCACGCTGGCGGCTCGTAGCATCTGATGATATCCTTTAGAGCCCGGATTATATTTACCGTCTCCCACGATGGGATAGCCCTCATAAGCCAGCTGTGCACGAATCTGGTGGCTGCGGCCTGTCATCAGCTCGACTTGGACCAGACTGAAATCAGCAAAGGATCTGACCAGCTGTACTTTGCATTCGGCTC
>Ga0256404_1007135_pt1 | contig 17887 bp, 6 predicted proteins | sample RumenRJG_01DNA_FD_185990 | JGI IMG/M metagenome (GOLD analysis project Ga0256404, IMG submission 185990) | Bovine rumen microbial communities from Lethbridge, Alberta, Canada - RJG_01 | ecosystem: Host-associated > Mammals > Digestive system > Stomach > Rumen | place: Canada: Alberta | collected...
CGTGCAGGGCTTCTGGCAGCCGATGCCCGAAGCATGGATTAAAGGAACGCTCACCGATGGCACACTGACGTTCAACACGCCGCAGTATATTGGCGAAGTGGAGATTGACGATGACGGCTTCTTCCCACTCTTCTTCACAGCCTACGATGCACAGAACGGGACGCTGCTCAACGAGGTGTCTTTCACATACAATGCAGAGACCGACCGCTACGAACAGCAGTCGGCTCCCATCAGCATCGGCATCAATAAGGCCGTGCTGCTGACGATATCGAATGTCTACGACCTGGCGTTTGGGCCTTACGTCGTTCCGACGTCCATCACCTCTCACCTCTCACCTCTCACCTCTCATCTCTCAGTCACCTACGACCTGCAGGGACGGCGAGTCAGCCATTCATCATCATCCACCACCCATCACCCATCACCCCAAAAAGGCATCATCATCGTCCGACATGCCGACGGCTCTGTAAGCAAGCACATCGCGAAGTAGAGGCCGCAAGGTGATTCCTGGCAAGAGGTGTGTCAACGCTTCCAGTCAGGTTCGTTGGTAAACGTAAGAAGCTCTCCCGTCTTGGGATGACGAAAAGTTATTTCGGCCGCATGCAGATAGAGGCGGTCGGCAGGCTTACCGTAGAGGGCATCCCCGAGGATGGGGATGCCCAAGCCGTCTGGATGGGCGCAGTGGACACGCAGTTGATGGGTGCGACCCGTCAGCGGGAAGAGAGAGACCCTTCTCTTATCCCCCTCAAGGGGGGCCACCCTATATCTTGTCCGCGCTTCCTTTCCATAAACGGGGTCAACCAGCTGGCGGGGACGGTCGTCAAGGTCTGGACGGAGCGGAAGGGAAATCTCACCTTCTGTGGGGCGGTCGGCAGGCCATGGGCCGTCGAGGATGGCTTCATAACGTTTGCTTACCTCATGCCGCGCAAACTGCTCCTGCAACTGTTGGTGGGCCCATTTCGTGCGTGCCACCACCATCAAGCCGGATGTTTCCATATCCAGGCGATGAACGATGAGGGGATTCACCTCATCGTGCCAGCGTTCGCGCATGAACTGTTCCACCGACGGGCGGTCAATCTTCCCTGGTACACTGAGCATGCCGGCAGGTTTTACGATTACGGCGAGGTGGGAGTCTTCGTAGAGAATCGTGGGTGCGATAATCGATTCATTACTATTCTCACTCCTCTCTCCTCTCTCCTCTCTCCTCTCTTCATTTCTATTCTCGCACCTCGTACCTCGCACCTCGTACCTCGAATCATTACTACCCTCGTACCCTCGAAAACCTGAGCACATCCACCTCAGTATCGGCAGACACTTCCCGCGGCAGGGTGGATAGAAGTGCAGGTGGTGGCGTATCTCGGTCTTCGGCGGCGCTCCCCACCAGAACTCTGCCAGGCAGAGAGGCTTCAGCCCGTGGGCGAAGGCATATTGAAGGAGTTTCGGAGCGCAGCAATCGCCACTGCCAGCAGGGGGGAGGGGCCTCATCCCCAACCCCTCTCCGAGAGAGAGGGGAGTGGTTACTTCCGTTTGCGAAGGCCTATCCGTAAAGTCAGGAGAGGAGAAAATGTCAAGCAGACTCTTCCTTTCCCCTTGCTCGTTGAGCATCACGTATTGCTCGAAAAGCCAGCGTTGCAGGCTGTCAGACAATTGTTGGCGCTGTCGTTTCAGACGGAGAATGCGCTCTTCCATCTCGCGCAGGGACTGTTCTTTTTCTTTGACAAGCGCCTCCTGCTGCTTTTTGATGCGATGGAGCTCCGCTTTCATAAACTGACTCTCTTTCACCAAACGTGCATTGTCCTCGGGCGACATATTCCGCTGAAGCCGCAACATGTCGCGCAAGGCCTTGGCTTTCTCCACCTTATTCTTAAAAGACGAGACGGTCTCTTGCGCTTTTTTCACCGCTTCCTCTTGGGCTGATTTCAGTCGGGCATATTCTTCCGACTGCTCCAACTGCTCTATCTCGTGGTTGATGTCACTGATCTCTCGTTCATGCGTCTTGAAATACCCGTCGGGCTGCTGCGCATCGAAGACGGGCGGCACAAACCACGGCCAGTCGTTCCTACCGCCGAGCAGGCCGGAGTAGGCGGCAAGGAAGGTTAAGGCCCCTCCTACGCTCCTCCCAAGGGGGACTTCATTAGTATCATGCGCAGAGACATTTATAGCCCCGTTTTGGTGGGAAGAATGGGGAGCTACCACCAACACGCCAAACATCTTCCCTTCATCAGCTGCCGCCTTGACATCAGCGTTTGCAGCGATGTAGGCCTGCAACTCCTCAGCCGCCTGTTTGGCCAAGGGATGCGGGTCGTAGGTAAAAGGGTTGACCATACGCTCAGGCTTTGCTGCAACATCTGCCCGAAAAGGATGCAGGCAGACGGGATAGAGAGATTCAGGCTTTGTCATTTAGCATCGGATGATTTTTTGATGTACTTATGCCCTTTGCCGATATGGATGCCTTTCGCATCTTGATGGATTGTGATACCACCAGGATTGAAATGCAAGTCCTCATCGGTGGTAGAGGGAGACGAGATGCCGGTCGGCACAGTGCTGTCGATGCTGAAAAGCGTCGCCCCCGTAAGAATGTCGGGGTTTGCCTGTGGGGCAAAAGAATTGTCGAACGACAGGACGGGCGACAGTCGCAGCCAGCCTGCGTCAGGTTGACGACAGAGTCGGAATTCAAGTTCCTCGCCGCTCTGTTTGGTGCTGAAGACAGGCAGGAAATGCGTGCCGTCGATGCGTGAGGAAAGTCCGCGCAACTGCCCGTTGGCGAAAGCTGCGATGATGCCCTCATCATCGTCGTAGGCCGCTTCCACCCTACCTGTCAGTGTCATCACATAGCGGAAAGCATGGGCATTTAGCTGGACGGCCCCATTCGGTGTGACTATGGGTGGCAGACTCATGTCGGCCTCCGCCTTCGTAATGGCCGTTGCCACTTCGGGATAAGAAACCGTGCGTTTTGAGCGCGTATAGTAACGGTAACCGTGACCAGGAAGCAGGCGGGTGAGCGTACCGGTCCAAAGGGTTCCATCGAAGATAGCAAACCCTTGCGCTCCACACACGATGTCGCCTTGTTCTGGGTGGAAACTTTCCAAAACCATAGATAGCGAGGATGGATAGGGTGGCAGATACGACAATTTGTTCCAGCCCGTCTTCAGCGATACAGGGTTGCGGTCGGGCTGCAGTAGCAAGCCTTCAAGAGTGAAGTCAGTGATGTCGTCTGTCTTAACATCATAGTAGCCACCACTGCCAGACACCTGTACTACGTGACTTTGTGATTTGAGCCAATTTAGTATGTTAGGAATGTAGGGCGACTCGATGTTTACAGAAATACAGTTCCACCCTGGCTGCAATTGATAGAGCATGGACGTGTTCAAGGGTTCAAGCATGAACACAGGTTGCACCGTCATGTCGCCATCCATCGTGAGGCTGATTGTCTCCTCTGCTGTTGCCGTCTGCTCACCATTCACGAGCCAATGATCCAACTCAAATCCATCGGCCGGATAAGCGGTCAACGACACGGAAGAACCGTGGATGTAGAGTCCAGTATCACCTCCATACACACTGCCCTTTTGCTCATCTACGTCGATGGTCAAGGTATGGTTGCCAGGCCTGAATACGGCCGTGATGTGGTTAGTCTGCGTTGCCACGCATTCATACACAGCATTCTCTGACAACACTTCCCCATTCATGCTCCAGTATGAGAAATGATAGCCATTGTTGGGCTGTGCCTTCAGTCTGACATTTGTCCCATACTCCACCTGTAAGGAGGGAGGAGCGAGGAGGGAGGAGCGAGGAGCAAGGTTCGAAGAAGGGAGGTTCGAAGGAGTTTCCGATGTCCATGTGCCGGAATTCTCTGGCCAGATGTCCACCAGCATCTTCACCAATCCGCCTTCAAGTTGCACCCATCCCATGCTACGCCCGTTAGTACCGGCGAAACCGTCGGTGTCTTTGATTCCTGCTGTCTGAACCAGTAGCATATAGAACCCGTCGGCAGCAGTCAGTGAAGTCAGGTTGAGTCGATAGTGCCGAGGTGACAGTCGGCTGATGGTAATCTGTGACACATCAAGGGCTGTTCCTTCTAAACTCAGGCTGAGGTCTTGTGTGTTGAACGTAGCATGATCCACATCCTTGTTGAACCACACATCGGCAGTCTTCACAGGGGATGTGGCAATCTCTTCCAGTCTGGGCAACCCCGTGATGGAGTCTATCGTCAAGCTTGAGGCCGGACGGGGAGCGAACTGCAGCAGATAGGTGTCTGAGCAGGCAGCATCGATGCTGTCGGCCAGATGAAGCCTGCATTCGTAAAGTGGATCTGCCCCGTCGATAAGCGTCACGTCGGTCTGCCAACAATTAGAGAGGCTGATGTCGCCGCTATCGCTGAGGCGTGTCACACCTACCAGTTGGCCGCTGCCACCTGTCGGGTCGGGTATACTGGCATACGTCCATCCTGCTCTCAAAGTGTTCACGGTCAGCTCATATTCTGTGTTGCTGTTTTTCTTGAGGAAGGAACTGACAGCAGACGAAACGGGCTGCGTGGTGCCATCGGTCAAGTAGAGACGGTCAGGCTGATCGTCGGCATCTGCCACGTCGTTGACAAGGAATCCCCTTCGCCCGTTGGTTTCTAACGTCCTCGTCAGTTCATGGATGGCCAACGTGTCGATGAGCGAGAGGTTGGCATTACCAAAGCCCGTCAGGTGTGTTGCCTTGATGTCGTAGTCGGTGAAGTGTCCGAGCAGCGAACTCTCGAAATACCATTGTGCGTAGGCCGCCGAATGGGCAGGGATGTTTCCGAATTCAGTGGCGATGCTGCCGCCCAACGGCAGGTCTTTCTCCTGCCCGTTAAGCATGGAGTACAGGAGCTGGAAGTCAACAAGCAATCCTTTCTCATTCTCCACAATCTGCGGCTTTTGAGTCGTCATCCGCACATTGTTGGCATCGCCGAAGCCTTTGTTACTGATGAGCAAAGAGAACTCCGCGGGCAGGGAGGGCTCGACGACATCCATCGTGAGCGGGTCGTCGCCGTAGACATCTCGCTGCATGAAATAGTTCAATTCCAGGCGTGGCGAGGGGTTGACCGTCAGGGTGACTGGTGCGATATAGCGGGTCACTTCAAGGTCGGTGTAGGGGTCGGTGTATGTCAAAGTGCCGCCGAAGGCATAATCTATGGGTACTGTCTCTGCGGCGTACTTCGTTGGGATAAACTGAATGACGGCTTTTCCCTTTTGTTGCGCCCCTAACAGCCAGCTGCTGCCAACGGTATGCTCTCCTTCGAAACCTTCCAACCGCTCCACATTGATTTGGAACTCACGCTCCGTGGCCACTGTGCCGTCTGGTGCTGTAACTGTTAGGTTCAGGCGAGCGTTGACCATCGGTTTTTCCTCGTTGCCGTTCAAGACGGTGAGCGTTCCATTGAAAGCCTGGCGTGTCAATGCCATCGTCTGTGGGAACTCCAAGCGGATGGATGCACAAACGCTGCGCTGTTTCTCGCGAAGCAGATTGTACATTTCCGTCATGCCATTCTCGAAAAAGTCGTCAACACTCTCGTAACCGGCTTCCTGCAATGCATTGGCTGCCGCAGTCATCTTGTCCCACACTGCTTGGATGCTATCTATCGTCTCCGACGGCACCTGTCCGAGGGCTGCCTGTTGGCGACGGTTGAAGAAACTGCGATAGGACGACAGCGACAACTCCTCGGGTTTCCAACGCAATGCCTCTTCGAAGGACATTGTGGCGAAATCTACGCTATCGATGATGTCGAGCTGCTCTTGCAGCGATACATCCATCCAGTCTTCCTCAGCACCCCAGAACAGATTGTCCATCTCTATGAGGCTCTCCATCATGTCAACCACATGGAGAGAAGTTTCGTTCACGTTGCTGATGAAGTCAGTTTCCGCCTTGAGAGGTGAATAGTAAGGACGGTCGTTGTTTTCATCATCGATATAGGGGCCGTTGAGGTGGTCGCAGGCATGGTATAAGTTCTTTAGGCACCGGACAGCCTCGTCCAACATCTTCTTCATCTTGACGAAGCTTTCCGTGGCCTTATGAATTTTGGCAAGTTTTGAACCTGGCAAATAATGTCCGATAATCTTCGAAGTGATATCGCCCGTTACCACATCGATGGCCTTGCTGACGCCATCGTAGCAGTCGAAAAACTTGTCAGGATTATCCACGAGGCCGGTGAAGCAGCCCTTCATGCTCTCGTAGCATTTCCATATATTCTTTCCCATGGCATACGCATTGAACACATCCTTGAAGACATATTCCTTCTGGTAGAATTTCAGTTGCCGATCGTGGTTCTCGTCCCAATAGCCCTCCATTTCTGACTTGGCGCCATTGTATCTGAAAAACTCACTGGTCTTCTCAGAACCTTCCACCTTGAAGCCCCACATCTCCATGTCGCCATTGTTGTAGACGGTCAGTTGAGCATCCTCCAGGCCTTTCTTGATGGCTTTCACACCATTCTCTCCAGCGTCCTCCAAATCTTCTTCATCACCCATCAGGAGATACTTGTATAGCTCTGCCATAGCCGACAGGACGGGATGGCCGCTGCAGACGATGTGGAACACACACTCGCCCAGCGTCATGAGCATACCATTTTGGCAAGGCTCGCAATCGCTGAAATCCTCTTCAGACAATAAAACGTCAGCCCAGTGGTCGATGGTATCAAAGATGTCGTTGGTTTGATTGGGTGTTGGGTGATGAGTGTTGGGTGATGATCCATTCCCCTTTCCTCCGGAGTTATTCCAGCCGAAGCCGAAGCCAAAGCCTCCGTCGCCGCCTCCCGTCGCATCACGCTTACAGCGCTTGATTCGGATGGGCTTCTCGTAGCGGTGCCACTGACGGTCGTAGCCACAATCCCAGAACCAGGTGGTTTCCTGGCTCACCCAACAATCGGGCCCTTCCTCCTCTTCTCCCTCTGCGGGCTTTTCGAGGGTACGAGGGTACGGAGGTACGAGGGTGCGAGAATAGTCTTGTGGAAGGCGAAGAAGGTAATCTCGCACCCCCGTACCCCGTACCCCCGCACCCTCGAATCCCGGCACCTTCGCAGCCTCTGTTGTCCTTGTCACCTTCACGGGAATGACGACACTTTGCTGCGGCAGGACCTCAAAGGGTCCTTCTTTGAGTGCCTCGAAGATGAACCCTTTTGCATGTGGAGTAGAGAGCGTTGTTTCCTGGGCGGTGATCAATCCCTTGTTGGTGAGCACGACATAATAAATGAGCGACTCATTGAGCGCCAACTCGTCGGCTGGGATCTCATCGGGCGCCTGCACGACGATGATCGGTTCGGGAACATTGGTCTCGTACGCTACTTCGGTCACAATGTTGTAGACATCCTCAACGGTTGTTTCCTCCACCTGCCAGTCCACAGTGATTGCATCATAGCTGAGGTTGACGGTCTTTCGCAGTTCTTTTCCCGGGTCAATCAGAATGGTGCTTTGATGGCTACTGTGTTTGTCGGCGGTGACAATCAGGTTGTAGTATCCCTCTGGCAACACCTTTTGGAAGATGCCTTGGCCATTGGTTGTTCCTTGTGTCACAACAGCTCCTGTGGACATATTTTTCACATAGACGATGGCATCAGCCACATGGGGAGCTTCGGCAGTATAATAAGTGTACTCGTCGCAGACATCGACGACGAGCGTACCATTCTGTTCCGACACGGGCGTAATGCTAAAGCCAACAGAGAGTCCTTTGCCATTGTCGCAATTCATCGCGATGTTTCCAGTGACGGGAACATTGAGTGGCATATCGTCGGAAGGCGTGAACCTCAACACGACCGTCGTGCTTTCTCCTGACTGCAGAGAAGCCATTTCCCTTGGCGTGGCGGTGTCCATCCATCCATTGCCAGGCAGTGCGAGCAGAATCTTCCCCGTCGCGCCCTTTCCGATGTTCTTGATGGTGAATGGATAGTCGCGCGACTGCCCCTTGGTCATTGTCGTATGGATGCTCTGGACGCTCGCCACCAACTCACCCTTCTGCGAGCGACAATAGTAATAGAGTCGCAAAGGGAGTGTTTCCCCCTGCTGTGTCGTCACCTTCGCATCGATGATTTCCCACTCGTTTCCTTCCGTGGGTACTGTTCCGATGATCTGGCAAACAACATTGCTTTCCTGCCCAGCCTTGATTGTTGCAGGAATGTTCATGTTGACTTGACAGTCAGCCGGTTTCGACAACACTTGCACGGTTGCCCCTGTCAGGTTCTTGATTCCAGGATTGTAAAGTGGTATGGCGGTCGTGAATGTCTCTCCGACGGTCGTCTCACAGGTGATGGGATCGCCTGTTGCCCGTCGCAGTCCGTAGACATCGAAAGATGCTTGCTCGGTGCGCAATCCCTCACCAGGACAACATGCCCCCACGATGAAATGACCAGCCTGCCGCTCATAAGGTGTGAAGGAGGCAGAGAAGTGACCATTGTCGTCTGTCTTTGTGGAAATCGTCTGCCGTGTTCCTTCGTTAAGGATGTAGATTTCGACCATCGTCTGCACACCTTTAGGTCCGATGGCACTACCTGAAATATTGACCATCTCACCTTTCTTATAGAGTGCTTTATCGGTACTGACTGTGGTGGTGAAGTTCGGCGCTATCGTGAGCGAGAGTTTCTCCGACATGTTGTTGACGCTATTCAGTTCACTCACTTTATTTTCGCCATTCACGACAGTCCAGATGCTGTATTCACCCGGTTTGTCGGGCAGTGGGATGGAGCGTATGACCGTCTCTGAGCCTCCCTCTTGAATATCCTCGTTGGTATAGGTTGCCAGGGCTGTTTCCCCGTTCAACAGGACTTCAACCTTGACCGGAGCCTTGAGCGGTGCTATTCCCGTATTGCCGACTGTAACGTTCACCTGCACCGTATCGCGAGCTACGAAGGATGATTGTTGGCTGAAGGAGAATTGCCTGATGATGGCATCGGGCAATGTGCGGTCACTGACGGCTACCCAGCATGTCCCTTCGGTATGGCCATTGGCAGAGACGGTGAACGTAACAGTTCTCCCGTCGCCCTGAACATCGTTACGCTTGACGGTAAGCGGGACATCTACGGATGACTTTCCTTTGGGAATTGTCGCTGTATGGTTGAAAGTCAGCATGTCATCGCAGTTGCTGCTAATGGCGACAGACAAAGCCGAGGTGGTAGCGGTGTTACGAGAAATGGTCAGGAAGTTGCCGGTACTTCCCTCTTGCATCGTCCCTGTCGAGGGAACGACAGCGAGCGAAGGTCCGTCGTCGTCGAGCAGTCGGATGGTTTGCGAGACACTGCCTCGCGAAGAGCCACTGGCAGAGCACCCACATGAGGAGAGGTAGATGGCGGCTTTCACATTGATGTCCATTTCCCCATCTACGGTCGCGTTGTCCACAACTCCGATGCTGAACGCCACTTCTTCCATGCCTGCGGGCATGACAATGCGCTGCTTGCCATAGTACAGTCGGCCATTGCTGTCGTCGCTGAGATCGACCGTTATCTTGCTTTCTTGATGGTTTTGCTTCCGGATTTTGCCGTAGATGGCATTGATGCCAGCAGCTTCGCTTACTGCCAATGGAGTCAGTTCGAGCGAGATGTCAGGCAGATCGTTGTCTGCCAGCAGCAAGACACACTGCCCCTTTTCGTGACGAGTGGCCATAGCTGTGAAAGCGATGGAGAGTGTGTCTGTAACCTCGTCGTTTTCTTTTGCTGTTATTTCCACGCTGACGGACTTCTTTCCAGCAGGAATCGTTGCTGTAGAAGGAAACTGGAAACGCTCCGCCTGCTCACAGGCCAGTCTTATCTCCTGAGCCTGTCCGGAAACTTTCGGCCGGGAAATGGTCAGCGTGCATGACTGTCCTTCGTCCAGGATGCTTTTCGAACTGTTCAACGAGAGTTGAGGCAGTTCGTTGTCTACCATGATGAGCGTATCGCGAACAGCGGAGTATTGTGCGCCTACAGCAGTGATGATGAAAAGCGAATCGTTGTCGAGCGACTGGTTGTCGGTAGCCCTCAGATAGAGGTAGGTGGCGGATTGCCCGCTCTTGATGGTGGCCGTTGCGGGAACTTGCAATCGGCTGTCGCCTTGCTTGCTGATGGTGAAGGTCTCCTCGTCGTTCCAACTTCCGCTTCGCATCAGTTTGTAAGTGATGGTACCGTTAGCCTCGTCATAGCGCCAAGGCATTTCAGTGAATAGTTTTTTCTGTAGCTGGAACACCTGTTGACAGAAGGTTGTGTTATTGTCCTGGTATTCGGGCATCTCCCCAGAGTCGCTGTTTGGTACAATCTTTACCATCAACTGAACATCACCTTCCATTCCTGGCAGCTGCGGCACGACGACCGTTTCCTGTCTGTTGACAGAGCCTCCTGACGGCAGCTTCACATCTTGATAGAAAGTGGCCAGCAGTTGGTTGCGTCCGTTCCCCACGAGCATCACATGCTCGCTCCATCCGCCTCGAGCCGCAGCATTGCCTTGATTCTTTACCGTGTAGGAGAGAGGGAGTGAAGAAAGAGGAGAGAGGAGAGAGAATTCGAGGTACGAGGTACGAGGTACGAGGTGCGAGAGGAGTGAAGTGACGATAAAGTCGGGTGAAGGCTCTATCTTGAGCTGTCCGCAGCTATAGTCCGTGACGACATTCACCCCCGTCGAATCGCTGAGAATGACTTGCTGCATGCCGAAGTCGTAGGCATGCTCTGCCAGAAAGTCTCGTCCCACATGAGCTTTCATGGTGAAGAGAATACCGCTGTTTCCTCTGACAGGCCTATTGTCAGGCGAGAAGACCATCACGCGATAACGGTTGCCGTTGAGCTTGATGTTCACTGCATGTCCGTCGCCACGGTTGCTCATGGTGCCAGAAGTCTCGTCGATGGTTACGCCTTGTGGAACAGTCAGTTCAAACTGTGCTGCCACGATGCTACTCGTGTTCTTCAGATAGACGGGCAGCGACACTGTCGTCTCGGGCAGGGCACTGATATCTGGCAGATAGATGATATTCTGCGCCTTCAGTCCGGCTGGGGCTGCCAGAAGGAAGATATAGAGGAATAACCCTGTAAAGAGCGATATATGGTATTTCATTGACTTTTATTTAGAAGAAACAAACTTTTTGCCACGTTTGATGTAAACACCACGTGAGGGCGTGCTCACTTGGATGCCTTCCGGAGTATAATAGTGGTCATCGACCTCGGCATTCTGCATTTCGCTGATTCCAGTCGGTGTCGCGGAGTCGTCAGCCACAGCGATGGGCTGTGCCTCTTTGTCGACCATCATCACCCTCAGCACTTCCGATTGCTCACCGTCGATGGCGGCCAAAACCGTCTCGCCAGCGGGTATCATCTTACCATTAAGCGAATAATGGATGAAATGGACGTACCCTTCACCCTCACGACTGCTCAACAGGTAGCCATCGCTGCGAGGAACCCACTGTATGTGCTGCCCGGCCTGCTTGCTGAGGACGATGTCGATGGCGGCTACGGGTTGCATGGTCGTCAGGATGAGCTTGCCATCGCGAATTGTCAGCCATGCAGATCCGTCTTCGCAGGAGCGGGGATAATCGCGGGTGCGGAGGTGCGGAGATGCGAGGGAAGGAGGCGAGAGGAGCAGGTTGACAAGCTGGACAATGTCGAGAACGTTGACGACATCGTCGGCCATGAGGTTGGCTGCGGTGAAGTTATAGACTCCCGTGAGATTGTCGTCCATGGCGAAATTGACAGTGTGCTGCAGGTCGGCCACGTTGGTATCGTAATCGAAGTTGACGTCACCCGTGTTGAAGTCGACGACCATCTCCATCTGATGGCCCTGTCGGGTATCGATGGCCGTGACGCGCTGACCGCTCTGTTGACTGTAGACCGCTCGCCGACTGGCAGCAACCCGCCAATAGTCGGCGGATGCATTCAATTGTGCACCCCATCCGTCGGTGTTACTCAGTCCGAGGCTGAACTCATCGCTATAGGCTGGCTCTTGCCCATGCCTGTAGCAAACAATGCTTGGCACAGCTTCTGCCCTGTCGCTATAGACCGAGCTCATGACAAGCGGACGGTCGAAGACCTGATGATCGATATGCAGTTCTGTGATTGTCGCAGGCAAGGCGGGTGTCAGTTCGCTGAAATGATTGTAGCTGACATTGAGTTTCGTCAGCGCGGGACAGTCTTGCACAATCGTGGTCACATTGCCGCTGAGGGCGTTGTGCGAGAGGTCGAGTTCGCGCATTTGCGACAATTGCAACATGCCGTTTTGCATTTGACCACTGAGGTTATTGTTGCTTAAGTGGATGGCTTTCACGTGGCTGTTGCGCATGAGCACACCATAGAGCGAGTCGGTCTCTGCCGGCGTGTTGCCAAACTCCCATTGCTGCTTCCAAGCATTACCATCATGGTGTGCGCACCATGTTTTGAGCATATTCCATTCTGTCGCATTCATCGGCAGTTCGTTATCGACGATGGAGAGCTGCATCGTTCCGTTGTTGTGGCGTTGTGCCTCAACGGTGAAGGTCACGAGTGTGGGCTTGTTGTAGCGCTCGTCGTCGATAGTCTGTATGCTGACGGCCACGCTGTCTTTGCCGGCAGGTATCTTCACACGGGCAGGAATCCGGAAACGGTCGGGCTGGTCGCAGCTCAGGTTGATGGTTGCGGCAGCCTGCGTCATGCGGTTGCGGCTGACGATGAGCGTGGCCTGTTCGCCTTCGGTGATGGTTGTCGGTGCGGGCATGGTGGCCATTTTGACAGCCAAGTCGGGAGTAACCCATTGGCTATAAACATAATCGAGCGTATAGTTGCCATTGGTAGCCATGTCGTGAAGCGCAATATAATACGTGGTGGAGTCGGCCGCTTCGAAACCTCCGAAGAGCGTTGTAGCTCCATCCTGAGCATGATACACCACATCGCCATTGGGTGTGAACACGTCAAGCATGCACTGCCTTGACGACCGCAGGGTGAGACTGTCGCCAGGATTCATGCTGATCTTGTACCAATGCACCTCGTCAGCGGCGGGCTTGTTGCGGGTGTGGTTAGGCTCGGAAAGTAGCTCTCCCATGGTTTCAACCTGCTGGCTCACCTCAGGATCGATATAGTCGCAGATGGTTTCGGTGCTTCGTCCCGCCTTGTTGTGGAACCGTAGGTGAAGCTGGTTTTTGGCAAACATCATCGCACGTTTGTCAGAGGTGATGCAGAAATGGAACGACTTGGTGCGCAATGGCTGCCGCCCGACATCGATTGTCTCGGTGAGTCTCAGTGGGTTGACAGGCGTCGAAAGACTTACCGACTGCATCTCCCCATCCAAATCGTTTACCCAAATGTCGTAAGCCGTGATGCCGTTGCCACCCTCAGGCACTTTCAGGAAGAACGCCGTATGCGTCTCTGTCTGAACACCCGTTCCGTCGCTCAGATAGTATGTCAGCTTGTGCAATCCTTCGCGCAGCGATGTCACGTCGAGGTCGATGTGGTAAGCGTTGCCTTCAGATGCCAATTGCGTGTTGGTCTGCCCACTATATAGTCCGTCGTCGACTGTCCACATCAACTGCAGCTGCCGATACTCACTGACGGTAGCCGTTCGGATGAACCATGCGTCGTAGGAAGAAGTCAGTTTGCCATCGGGCATCAGCACTTGCACCTGCAGTTTATGCAGTCCCTGCTTCACTTCGTTGACATCCAAGGGCCAGTTGACGACGCCACCGGCAGCCGGCAACTCCTCGCGCATGAACTCCTCGCCATCGATATGGCAGACACAGGTCAGATGGTCAATCAGGTTGAGGGCAGGCACTTTCACAAAAGGCCGCGATACCACCGCGGTGCGCCAATCGCCATCGGTTGTTTGCAGGTGGAGCGTATGGAATCCGTCGGGGAGCGTTGACACATCGATGCTGAACGATCCGCTCATCAGTGTCGACTGCGCCTGCTGCTCGTCGCCATCGAACCAATAGCGGCTTTGTCCCTGCGAGCTCAGCGTTCTGACAAAATATCGCTTCACAGGTACACTGGCCCTTCCATCCTGACCGATGGCTTGGACGTGCAAGCTATGGAGTCCAGGCTGAAGCCCCTTCACATTGGCTTTGAAGTGGCGGGAGGAGGTGACGATGGCGCGTGCGTCGTCCTCGTCTAACCAGTATTTGATTTTCTGTCCCGACGCTGTCGTGCTGATGCCACAAAGCAAGAGTACGACACCTACGATACGAAGGATTCGTGTCATCTTAGTTGCTCACTTCTATGTCGATACTGAGTTTCCCGTCGGCAGTCGACTTGGGCGCCACAACGCAACGGGTGATGCGTGGGTTGGAGGTGGTGGGGTCGAAGGGGAACGAGCCGCCGTACATACCTACCTCAGTGCCGTCGGTGCCTTTGTATTTCTGCTTGGCAGCATCGGTCAGCTCATAGGTGACGTTGTCGGCATAGGTGCCTTTGAAGTTCTGGAACACCTCTTCCACGTCGTTGACCAGCGTGTTGGAAGTATTGGCGATGTTCTGGAACACGTTGATGCTGTCGTGTACGATGACGCAGTTGTTGGCTGTGTTGTTGGCGCTGTACAGCGCATTGTCTGTGCGCGTGGAGTAGATGATGCAGTTGTTGAAGGTTGAGTTTTGAGCCCGGCTTCCGTTCATGTCCCAGAGGACGCAATTCAGGAAGTCGAAGTTCGAGTTCATTCGATCATATTCCTCTCTATCGTCAATCTTCCCGACGAAACAATTGATGAGCGAAACGCTACTGTATCTGGCGATACGCAATAAATCCTTGATATAGCAATGGAGGAAAGTGCCGTTCACAATTCTTGAATGCCAGTCACTATTATTACTATAATAGTAGCATGTACAGAAATTCTTGAACCTACACTTCATGAATGTTGGGTTTTTCAAAGTTTTATAGCTCGAGATCTCGATATTGCCGTTATGATAGATGCCTTCTATCTCCAGTCGCTCGGTCACTTCGTTGGGGATATTGATGCTGAAGTCGTTGACGATGACGGTAGCGGCATCAGTATTCTCGCCGACACCCATGCCGGCACCATGAATGCTGACAGCTTTCTCAATGTTCTTGGCAAGGAACTGCCCCGCGGAGAGGGTGATGACATCACCATGTGTGGCTGCATCGAGGGCTGCTTGATAGGCACTGGCCCCATAGAATGTCTGGATGGTGTCGTTGTGGTTGAGTGTCGCCAGGACGGAGCCTTGGGCTTTTGCTATTGTCGCAATGGCGATAAAAGCTACGAAGAAGAGGATGCTTTTTTTCATATTTCTGGAATGCTTGTTTTGATGGATGAAAATTTCTGCAAAGATAACGAAAAAGAAAGTAACCACAAAACAATTATCTGTTTTTCTGATAAAAAATCCCGAGCCTCAAGGGTGAGACTCGGGATGTTCTTTCATGTAGAAACGTACGATGCTAAGATGAGCTTCTATAAGTCGAACATGTCGTGATGGCCAAAAAGAATAGAAACGCAAAAAAAATCAGATGTACTTCTTTGCCTTCCCTTTTGTAGGCTTGAAGATGCTCACACCTTTCTGAGGTGAAGCCACCTGTACGCCATCCGCCCTATAGACACGACAAGTTGCCGTTACGCTACCTTCATTCACTTCCCGGATTCCAGTATCTGCGGCCGATGGAACTTTTATCATTGAGAATTCCTCGTCCTCGTATTTGAACAGTCCTTTGTCTGTTGCCATGTAGACGATGTCTCCGTCAATGAGAATGCTGCGCTTGTTGCCTGTCTCGTAAGGACAGGGGCATTCCACCAACTCATCATGATCCGTTATTCTGTACAACATGTTTTCTGTCAGCAGCCACACGTTACCTGACGCGTCGGTTTCCAAATCCCTGATGTAATAATAGGTGTTTCCCTCGTCCTTAAGGCCGATGTCGTTCCCATCAAAGACCAACTGCCATTGATCATTTCCATCAAACTTGTACACCTCATCTTCATAGCCTGTTCTCGCATACCAAATGTTGCCATTCCCATCAATGGCCATACACGACGATGTTTCCGGCACTACTCTCGTTCCTTCTTTGTTGTAGAAATAGCTTTCAGCCCCATATTCGTTTTCGTGCGCTATCTCGTCAGTCAGCTTGTAGAGATAGCCGCGCCAATCACCTTTGGCATCCTGAAGCACCCCACCACTAATCCATAGCGCCCCATCCTGGTCGTATCTGAAATCGGAAATCATCTCACGTGAAAAGCTGTAAATGGTTTCACTCGTCAAAGGATAAGAAATATACTCTACCTTTTCGTTCTGATAGTCGTAGAGAACCGCCCAGGTGTCGTAAACTGTATACCAGAGGCAATGTTCATGATTCTGATCGAAAAACACTCGTGGCCAATAACCATTTCCCGTGGACAGTGGCCATTTTGACAACTGGTATTTCGGCGCATAACAGTCTGACAGTTCGTTCTCATCCACATGTATGGTTACCGAAGAACCCGCCTCCAGATCCAATAATTCTACCCAATCGTTCCACAAGAAATGTATTGCAGAGCCATCTCTTGTGTAGCCACCTGCGAGGGCTAACATGTTGCCATTAACCTGTACATCGCTGAGGTGATTGTGCCTGATCTTTCCATGTTCCTCATTGAAGAAGGTCTGCTTACCTGTTTCCTTATCCACAATGACCAACCCATGCTCTTCTGTGGCAAGATAGAGGTTGTTCTCGTCACATGCCATCCGCATAATAGGCCACACTTCGTCTTCTGCCTTAGTAAAACTACACATCGTGCAGAATACAATGGTCAAGGCGTAAAAAATTCTTGTATTCATAATGTATATTTTTAAATTACTTTATTTGTATTTTCTTTTCAAAGACTTCTCCATATTTTACAAGTGTGACTACATAAAAGCCTGAGCAGCAGGAGGAGGATGCAAGGCGTCAGCCTGCGGGTGGTTATGTTGTTTGACATGATAATAGTCTATTTCGACCGCAAAGATACTGCTTTTCAGCGAGCCGCGCAACTTTTTCACCTGTTTTCTTGCCTTTTGACCGAGAAACACAGTATTCTGACGGAAGGACGGGAGGACAAAAAGTGGAGGGAGCCAAGTATTTCCGTACAGAAAAATTGCTTTTTTTACTTCTACCTCTACTAAATCATGGCCATTTGCCTGCAAAGTTGCCTATTTTACTGGGGTCTTGCGCATGTCTCTTCTTATTTTTACTTCTACTTAACCTCTACTATTCCTCTACTTATCCTCTACCAATCCTCTATCTTTCCTCTACCTAATCTCTACAGAACAAACAGACGTTCTTCAGTCGATTGCCTTTATTCCCAACATGGGAATGCTTCATTCTCAATAAGGGAATACTTTGTTCCCAATGTGGGAATGTCTTATTCCCAATAAGGGAATACTCCGTTCCCAACGTGGGAATGCGTGCTATCTGTAGTTTAAACGATTTCTGTTGACTACTTGTGGTCTTACTTCATTCTTAATTCTTTATTGCCTACATTGCCTACATGCTTGCCTACATAGACTAAGATACTACAAGTCAACCTGTTAGTCTTTAATGTAGGCAATGTAGGCAACTTTTAAAACTTTTCTATTAAAATCATCATTTCATGTAGAACCGTTCGGTCGACTCAGCCCACCCTTCCCTGATTATTCAGAAACACGTTATCTAATGAACTGCATTCCTGCATTTTCGCCTACCTGACAGCGCGCCAGTCCTCCAAGCGGTGGGTCTTCGTCGAGAAGCAGGCCCGCGAGCAGATGAGTCCGCGTTTCGGCGGTCCCCGCAATGGTGGTGGCGGTCGCCCTAATGGTGGCGGTCGTCCCGGCGGCTTCGGCGGCGGACGTCCCCGGATGTTCTAAACAGAACGCAGAGACACAAAGACACAGAGGTTTTTAATTATTATACTCTGTGTCTTTGTGTCTCTACCGTTCAGCCGAATTTCGAAATTCGGCTGCCGTGAATCAGGGATTTGTAATCCCCACTGTCCTCCTGCGGGCAAATTCTTGCTCTTGCAAG
>Ga0256404_1007136_pt1 | contig 17887 bp, 18 predicted proteins | sample RumenRJG_01DNA_FD_185990 | JGI IMG/M metagenome (GOLD analysis project Ga0256404, IMG submission 185990) | Bovine rumen microbial communities from Lethbridge, Alberta, Canada - RJG_01 | ecosystem: Host-associated > Mammals > Digestive system > Stomach > Rumen | place: Canada: Alberta | collected...
TCCATCCTTGGCGCATTCAAGGCCGGCGCTACCGTCTACGAGCACGTTACCGGCCGTCGCTTCGACGTTGGCTACGACGGAACGGACTTCAGCCACGGTCTGGTTAGCTTCCGCGCCTACCAGCGCTTTGTGCTGGCTGTTGAGTACCCGGCAGCGTTCACCAAGTACACGGTGTCCGGCCAGTCCGGCCTCTCGGCGTAATGGAGGTATGAGATGAACGTCATCGCATTGGTGGACTTCCACGACAACCTCAAAGACGTTGACCGCAGGCGCGGCGAGCAGTTCATCGTGTCAAAGGAGCGCTTCGAGGAGATCAACGCCGTGGGCCAGGAGCGCATCGGCGGGCCGATTATCGGCGAAGTCGAGGTCAAGCATGCGCCAGAAGAGCGCGGCGAGAGGGCCAAGGCAAAGAGGCGCACGGCGAGGAAGGCTCAGTAGATGGCGCTCATCGACGACATAAAACTGTCGCTCAGGGTAACCACCGACGCCCTAGACGCCGAGGTGCAGGCTTACATCGACGCTGCGCTTTACGACATGGAGCGGGTCGGGGTAGACCTTGACCTGCTCACGTCGGACAACGCGTTCGTGAAGACGGCGATCATCGCCTACTGCAAGGCACAGTTCGGCTACGACAACTCCGAAGCCCGTAGGTTCGACGAAGCGTACAGGCGCATCGTCTGCGACCTGCTCAACTCTTCGGAGAACATCGCGGCCATCGTCGCTGAAAGCGGTGAGTGATGCGCTGGAACGAAACGTGTGTACTCGTGGACAAGTCCTACGAGCCCGACAACGAGGGGGTCTTGCAGCCAACGGACACCCGCAAGCAGGTGTTCTGCAACCCCCGCGCAGTCGGTGCGCACACGTGGTCTTCGATGTACGAGATTGGCATTTCGTGCGATGCGCAGATTCAGGTGCGCACGTGCGATTACGACGAGCAGCTGGACGTCTTCTACCGTGGCAAGTGGTTCTCGGTCGAGGTCGTTCAGGAGCGTGGCGATTTCTCGACGCTGACGCTCAGGCATCAGAAGTCGGACACGGATGACATGGAAGGAGGCGGCTAAATGGCGCATGCGAGAAGCATAACGTGCGACATTGACGCCTTTGCCATGGGCATCAATGAGCTCATAGGCGACATCCCCATGGAATGCTCCGACGCCGTCGAGAAGGCGACCGTCAGGTCTGTCCGAAAGGGCGCGAAGACCGTGAAGGGGTACGCATCGAAAGGCGGCATCCACGAGTGGTCTGAGCGGTATGTTGGCGGTTTTCACAGTCATGTCGACAGGGGAGGGCTCGTAACCATTGGTGAAATCGGCAACAAGGACGAGCCAGGTCTTGTTCACCTTCTCGAAAAAGGCCACGCAACCCCAGCGGGCAGGCGTACTCGCTCGTTCCCCCACATGGCTCCCGCCTTTGACGAGATTCAGCAGGACTTCGTCAAGCAGGCAACGCGTGCGGTGATGGAGGCGATCTCATGAGCCACGAGAGCGTTTACTCGGTTGTCTCTGAGTTCGTCCCATGCTGTCACATGGAATGGCCGATGGGCAAGGAGCCGACAATACCGTTCGCCTGCTACCTGCTCGATTACGACAAGCCTATCACCGCTGGGGACGAGCAGATCGCCGTCCGCCACAAGTGGATGGTGGAGCTCTACGAGAAGCGCCGCGACGCGCAACTCGAAATCGCCCTGAGCGACGCGCTCCGAGAAAGGTTCGGGGCCGTTAGTAGGGACGAACTTTGGATAGAGAACGACAACCTCTTGGAAGTCGTTTACACGTTTTACGAGATTGAAGGAGTTTTCGATGGCTAGGAAAGTACGCTTCGGACTCAAGAACACCAAATACGCCATTTGGGACAGCACGACTAGCACCTATGGCGAACTGAAGAACCTGCCCTGGGCTGTTGCTCTGAGCCTGTCCACCGAGGGCGGTGACGGTTCCGACTTCTACGCGGACGATGGTATTTGCTTCTCGTTCGCTGGTACCAATGGCGGCTACTCCGGTGACCTGGAGATGTCCAACTTGCCCGACGTGGCACGCCAAGACTTGCTTAACGAGATTCTCGACGAAACGACCGGCGTCCAGTTCGAAACGACCGACGTCGAGCCGCCCGAGTTCGCGCTCATAACGGAGATGCAGACCGACGAGGGCCCCATCGCGTTCGTGTTCTACAACTGCAAGGCATCTCGCCCCGAAATCAGCGCTAACACCAAGAACGACAACCCCGACGTGGACACCGAGTCGCTGCCCCTGCGCATCGCGTCACGTTCATTCGTGTATGGCAATGCTACGAAGCGCTTCGTCCAGGGCCACATCCAGAAGACAAGCTCCAACACGGCCAAGTACACGGCGTTCTTCGAGGCAGTCGTCACACCTGGCGCATCCGAGTCTGGCCTGAGCGCATAAGGGGGCACCGATGTTCACGTTCCAAGCAAACGGCAAGAACTACGAAGCAAAGGCCACGTTCTACACTGCCTACATCTACGAGATGGAGTTTCGTAGCGATCTAATCAGAGACCTGTTCGGAGTCCAGACGGCAGAGCAGGCGCTTGAAATCGAACGCACAGGTGATGGCGAAGACGATTACCGCATCGTGAAGATCGATTTCACCAAGGTCAATTGGACTGTCGTGGCTAAGGCTCTTTGGGCCGCTGTGAAGACCGCAGACCCGTCGACGCCGTCATATTCGGAATGGATGAAGAAGACGGCGGGCGTGAACCTCTGGCTTGTCCAAGAGGAGCTTGGTAACGAGATTTCGGAGTGCTTCTTTCGTCCCGAAGCTGCCCGAGAGGAAGCATAGGGGAAAGCACCAACCAAACGATTCCGTCAGGCCGTACACGCATATGATGCTGTGCGGCCTTGACGCTGGTTTGACCATGCGTGACATGTGCGAAATGAAGTTCACGCATTTGATGCAGACTCTCTACGAATGGGAGGACATGCACGACGCCGACGTCGAAGAGGTGGTGGAAGCATCGTCTGCCGACGTGAAGGCGCTCATGAGGTTGTAAGGAGGACAGAATGGCCGATGCATTCAGGGGCTTGACGCTAAGGATTGGCGCTGATGCGAGACCGCTGCAATCGGCCATTGGTGCTATTACGCGCTCAGCTTCTCAGGCCCAAAAACAGATCAACCGCTTGAACAAGGCTCTTAATTTTGATGGCACGAACGTAGCGGCAATGGGCAATAAGCTAGACCTCATTGGAGACAAAGCATACCATTCTGCCCGTGCCGTCTCCAAAATAGAGACTGCGATGGCACAGGCTGTTGCCGAGACGAAAGAATTCGACCTAAGAAAAGCTGCCGACAGCACCAGGTACGCTTATAGCGAAACCCAGAAACTACGCGAAGAGTACAACCATGTTGACGCGTCGCTTCAACATATCTATGACGCGGTCGGACGTGTTGCCAACAGGTCGAAAGAGCTTTCGAAGAACGACGAGGTTCTCGCCAAGGTCGCGCAACGGATGGAGAAGCTGTCCGAGAACGACGCGGTTGCGTACATCAGGAAGCTCAAAGAGCAGATGAACGGCACTGGCAAGGCCGCTGAAAAAGCATCCGAGCAGTTCAAGCAAATCGTAAAGGGCGTAGAGCTCCAAGACACGATTGACTATGTCAAGCGTCTCAAAGACCAGATGAAGGGAATGGGCAACAACGCCGATCAAGCCGCAGACGAATTCAGGCGCTTGCTTTCCATCGCATCGAAAGAGACTGGCATCAATGAGCTGTTCGGCCAGCAAAAGGGCGATGTCCAAGCCCTTATCACGGAGATGAACCTCCTTATCTCAAGGCATAAATCTCTCAATTCCCAATACGAAGACATGGGGAAGATACAGGGCTTCCGAGCGATGAGGGCGGAAGTCGAGGTATTCAAATCCGAGGTCAGGCAAGCTGCTGCCGAAGCTGCGAAACTGCGCACCGAAATGCACTCACTTGGCACTGGCGGCAGCTTGCGAAACGACATTAACAGCATCAACCAACTCAGCGGCGTGAGCGAGAAGGCGGTTGCCAGCGCCCACCAGATGATTGATGTCTACAGGGCTATGCCAAATAGTCTTGAGCGCCTTGAAGCAAAAACGCTTGCAGTTAGAACTGCGGAAGCAACGCTTGCTGCTGAAGCTGGCAAAATCAGGGCTGCGCTGAGGAAGATAGAAGCAGATCCCGCATTCGACAAAGTCGCTGCATCTTCTGAGAAGGCGTATCTAGAAGCGCTCAAAGTCGAAAACCAGTACACCGACCTCACGACCGAGATGAAACTTGCGGAGGCCGAGGCAGACCAGCTCAGGCAAACGCTCAAGGCCATGAGCGTGAAAGGTGGACAAGAAGAGGCAGATGAATATCGCAGGCTAACCACGGCTCTCGTAAAGGCCGACAACAAGGTCGAGAAGCTGAAGGATAACATCGCTGCGTTAGATGACTCGCATGCCACTGCCGCGCTCACCGTTCAGCAGCGCGAGCTCAGTGACAGGCTTGCGAAGAACATATCGTTGGCAAAAGACCTGCATTCCCAGGTCAGCAGGCTGAATGGCCTTGCCACGGCTGGTAAGGGTCTGAGGAACTTCGGCTTCGGCATGTATGCATCAGTGACGCCAGCAGCGATGATGCTCGGTCGTTACATGCTCCAGACAGCAGAAGACACCGATGCTGCGTACCGAGACATGCGCAAGACCGTAAACGGCACCGAAGAGGAATTCGAACACCTCAAGGATGCTGCCATCGAGTTCTCCACCACGCACGTTACGACGGCTGAGGATATTCTCGGAATCGAAGCGATCGGCGGTCAGCTCGGTATTCAAGTGGAAAACCTCGAAGCATTCGCGCGAACCGTTTCTAACCTTGATATCGCAACAAACATGGACGCAGAAGACATCGCCACCGACCTCGGCAAGATGGCTACCGTTCTCGGCATCAACGAGAAGCAGTACGACCTATTCGGTGACGCGCTGGTTCGACTTGGCAACAACATGCCAGTCATGGAAAACGACATCATGAACCTCACGAATAGGTTCATGGGCATGGGCAAGGTCGTCGGTATGCAGCCGGACGAGATGCTCGCGTGGGCTGCTGCCGCTTCGGCAACGGGCATGAAGGCAGAAGCCGCAGGTTCGTCCATGCAGCGCTACATCTCCAAGATGGAAACGGCTGTTGTGTCTGGTGGCGAAGACCTGGAAGCGTGGGCAAAAGTTGCGGGCATGAGCGGGGAAGAGTTCGCAAACCTGTTCAACGAGGACGCAAGCTCGGCGATGTACGAGTTTGTCGAAGGTCTCGGCGAGATTCAGAAGAGCGGCGGCTCCGTCAACCAGACCCTCATGGAGCTCGGTATAAACAACGTCCGCGACAAGCAGCTCCTCGAAGGCCTTGCAAACCAGATGGCGAACGGAACAGCCGAGTCGAATACGCTGTCCGAAGCCCTGAGAATGGCGAATGACGCATACAACGGGCTGAGCACCGACTTCGGAAACGGAAGGATCGAGCTTGCGGGTGACGCAATGCGCGAAGCCGAGAAGAAGTCGGAAGGCTTTTCCGGCGCTATGGGCAAGATGCGCAACCAGGCGAAATCGATGCTCATGGAGCTTGCGGAGGGCGCAGCCCCGCTTGTATCCGACCTCGGCTCTCTCTTTGGCGACCTTGCGAAAAAGTTCCGCGAAATGCCCGACAGCATGAAGACGTTCGTCGTCGAGTGCATAGCAGTTGCCGCAGCAATCGGCCCCGTTACCGTGGGCCTTGGCACCATGTTGCAGTCCGTAGCAATCATCGGCAAGTCAATGACGAAGGCATCTGGTGCTATCGTCAAGTTCGGCGCAGCCATAGGAAAGCTCGGCCCAGCCGGTGGCACGTTCTCGAAACTTGGTTCGAGCATCGCAGCTCTCGGCACAAGCGCAGCGGCGTTTCCAGCTGCCATTGCCGCAATTGGCATTGGCGCGCTTGCATATGGCATCTTTGACGCATACAAGAAAACGCAGAACTTCATCAAGGCGACTGATGGTGCAGTTGAAGCTGCCAAAAAGCTCGCGAGCCTTGGAAGTGGCGATGGCAGCATAGGGGAGTATGGCGAAAAGACGGAAGTCGCGGCGAAGTCGAACGAGGAACTTGCCCGAAGGATCAGCGAAGTAACCGACGCAAACAACGAACGCGCCGAATCCGCCGAGCACGATATCGGCGCGCTGATGCAGGCGCAGGAAATCATCGACAAGTATGCCAACACCGACTTGAGTGGGAACATCAGCGCCCAGGCAGAGCTCAAGACAGCCGTCGAGATGGTCAACGACGTGTGCGGTACGCAATGGCAGATAATCGACATCGTCAATGGCAAGTTGGCCGACGAACGCGGCCAACTGCTCGACACCGCTGGCGCAGTCGACGAATACATCCAGAAGAAGATAGACGCGACCAAGGCAGACGCGCTAACCGAATCCCTCGCAGCCCAGTGGGAAGTCGAGAATGATGCCATGGTCACGTACTTCGACAACCTCAAGAAGCAGCAGGATTACTACAACGAGCATCAAAAAGGTATTGAAGCAGGAGACAAGCTGGGCAACTGGGAGTACCAAGAATACGCCAAGCTCGAAGAAGCGACGAACAAGTCAAAAGAGCTGTGGCAATCCCAGAGCGAAGCATCCGAGATCATGGAGGGCCAGCTTGAGAACCTGGTGTCTACGAGCGAGTCGGCTACCTCGACGGTCAAAAATCTCGCAATGGGTAATTCTCAGTTATTCGCCTTGTCACAGGCCGGTCTCCTCGACCTGGAAACGTTTGCAGCCAACATCGAAGCTGCTGGCATTACCGTAGACGAGTTCACGTCGCTGAGCAAGGACGACATAGAAGCGATGGCCGAAGCCTACGTGATGGGCGGAAATGACATCGATGCGGCGCTCCAGGCCGTTGGTCTTACGGCACGCTCGCTGAGCGAGCAGTACAAAGCGGAAATGGAGAATGCAGTTGGTTCGACCGATACATGGGCGGCTGCACTTGAAAGAACAAAACTTGGGGAAGACGAACTTGCGACAAGCCTTAACCAAGCTGGCATCGGCGCCGTTGAATTCGCCAACATAGGCGCAAGCTCCTTCGACGCCCTCTACACGGCAGCAAACGGAGACTTCAACCTCATCCGTCAGGAGATAGACCTGCTTGAAGCTGGCGGGCTCGACCTTGGCTCAGTCACCATCAACGATGACGGATTGCTCCAGGTTGGCGATAAGGTCATCGAGCTCAACGGCGACCTTGCGATGATTGACGGCCAAGAGTACAGGATCAGCGCTAACGGCGAGGGCTTCGAACCTGTGAAGGCCGACATAGAGGAAGTTGACGCAGAAGCCGAAGAGGGTGCCGAATACGATGTCACTGGTGAATTCGAGGGCGATGACGAGCTCTACGAATACGCTGATGAGATTGAAGAGATTCCCGAAGAGGTTGATACGAACCTAAACATCAACTACGACACGGAAGAGCTTCAATCCGTTCTTGGCGAAATGCTCTCGTCTGGTGACATGGCCGTAAACGCGACCGTGAACTTCGAGAGCAGCGGTTCCGAGGAAGTCAGCTCGACGTGGGAATCCCTCAAATCGAGCGTCGCGGAGGGTGCGCAGGGCACACTCACATTCGACACCTCTTCCATGGAGCAGGCAATCGAGGTGTCTGGCAACCTCAAGACGGCAATCGAGAACATCCCAGAATCGCGCGGAATATACATCACCGTCGTTGGTGATGCGCTCAGCACCATCAGCTCGATATGGTGGTCTCTCGCATCCCTTCCCACGTACAAGGAAATCGAGATTCGAACCATACGCTCGGAGGCGGAACGTGCGACTGGCGGCATCTTCACGAAGTTCGCCGCTGGCGGGATGATCCCGAGTCATGCCCAGGGTGCGCTCAACGGAATCGTGCGCAGCGCCACACTCACGAACATCGGATGGGTAGGCGAAGCTGGGGCCGAAGCCATCATGCACATGCGCAACGCAGGCGGTGCCGTGGTTCCGCTCACCAATAGGCGCTACGTGCGTCCGTTCGCACGTGCCGTCGCCTACGAAGCGATGGATATGGGCGGCTACGGGATGCGCGGGGGCGATACCTACAACACGACGATTAACACCACCGGCAGCGGAGACGAGCTTGCAAGGACGCTCACGGGTGCGCTCAACACGTACTCAAGGCTCCATGGGCGCGGTAGGAGGCGTTAGAACATGGCAACTAAAATCACGAGAAAACCGAGCCCCGCACCCGCAAACTTGCGGATGTCGCTTGACTCGGAAAACAACAACGCCTCGGTCAAGGCAGAATGGGGCGTGCCAGCCGATGCGCTCTGGGATACGAACCATGCATGGAGCGCGCTCGATGAATACTGGGACTTTAATGCAAGCAAGAACATGAGCAAGACTAGAATCCAGCAGCGCGGAGAAGGTCATGTTACTGCTGATCATATATGGGTCAGAGATAAAGGTAGGGAACATGAGTCAAATACGATGTGGTACGACCGCTCAAAATACCACCCCGTTACGAAAGAACGTTACCTACATAGCATTACTTGCCAACTTCGAGCAATGAATGGCAGGGGCGTTACGACGATAAGCAAGACGCTTATACCATCCGTCCCACCAAAACCGAAGGTCGAAGTTGAATTTGACCCCAGCACTGGAATCCTTACGTGGACTCTTACTCGTCCTGACCTTTCTGGCAATCAGGAGATGTACGACATGTACTTCTTTGTCACTAGGCAAGACAACAATTGGAACGCTAATTACAAGACGGAAAAGCGTGACGGTAGCGCAATCAGCTCAACACAGGACGAATACGTTGTCACTAGGAACAATTGGGCCGGTTCTATACCATTTGATGCCTATATACGATGGAAGCTAAAGGCTGTTTCTCGCGGTGTCAAAGGCGAAAGTGTAGAAGCTGTAAGCCAATTTGTTTTTGCATATCCAGCCAAAGCCCAGATAAACAAAATCTCAAAAACAAGCTGGGACTCTGATGCGGCAATTCGCATAAACATCGCCACGAACCACAACAAAGACGAGCACCCAGTCGATTCTGTAAAACTGCAAAGATTGTACAACACAGCTATTACAAGCGCGGCAAGCGCTGGTTTGTCAAACGAATGGCAGGATGTCGACGGTGCTGTAGATGACGCAAACTGTACTGGTCTATGTGACATCTTGCAATATGCCCTTCCAGATGTTGGCAAGCATACGTGGTACAGGCTTGTTACTGAGCATGCTGGGTTTGAAAGGGTTGGCACCCCTGTAATGGCTAGTTGCCTAGACCGCACAAAAGACAGGTTGGCTAACGATAAGGTTCGATTTGAAACGGTAAATAGCGGCACCGATGGTGAATCTGTCGACATGCTTATTGCCTGGAAAAACGATGATTCAACTACTACTGAAGTTTCGTGGAGCACGCACGAAAACGCGTGGCAGTCAAACGAACAGGCTGATTCGATGCCAATTACCTGGCAAGACAGTACATCTCAGGTTTCAGGGTGGGCACATAGCGCACATGTAACGATACGTGGAATCGAGCAAGGAAAACCACTTTATGTAAGAGCTCGTCGTGTTCTTGACGAAGGTGTGACGAACCCTCAATACGGGCCGTGGTGCTATCCCAATGCGAACAAATATCCAATCACGCCAAATATGCCACCCGAAAATGTTGTGCTGACCGTCCCAGAGTCGGTGGAGCGCGGCAAGGGCATCAACTGCATGTGGACGTTCACAGGCGGTGAGCAGACCTCGTGGACTGTGTACAACACAGTTGGATCAAAAAAGACGGTCATGGCATCTGGTGTTGGTAGCGAGGGTGGATGCGTTATACCCGCAAACAAACTCATAAACAAGACAAGCGTCAACCTGTCCGTATCGGTATCCACTGGTGGTGACTCTGTTTTTTCAAACAGCTTAGTCGTTAACATAATGGATAGACCGATTCTGGATGTTTCAGTAAATCAGTCACTTGTTGCGCAACCGTTAGTGATTAATCTTACTGGAAGCTCATCGGTTGCATCAGTTGGTCTATGGGTAACATCTCATGGCGTTGGGCCAAATAACCCTATGGCAGATAACGACCAACCAGCAGGCGATATTTTGTGGTCGACGGTGCTAATCCCCGAGTGGGTTTCGAATGATGCGAGTGGCTCATCGTGGAGTGCGTCTGTTACTGCTCCCTTAAATATCGATTTTAGAGATGGAGCAGGATATACGGTAACGGCAATATCTACAGTTGGTGGCCTATCGTCAGATGAGGTTTCTGCCGATTTTGTTATTGCATGGGCTCATCAAGCGGTGTTCCCAGATGAATCATCAAACATCGTGCCAAATCAAGGAGATTTGACGGCAACTATCGTACCGGTCGCCCCAGTTGACGCAGCTGAAACTGATGTATGTGATATTTACAGAGGAACGCCAGATGGATATTACCTTATTGCTGAAGGTGTCCAATTTGGCTCTACTGTAGTTGACCCATATGCTCCGTTTAGCAATCTCCCAGATGCCGTAACTTCATACCTACTGTGTACCCGAACAATAGACGGCGATATTGAGTGGCGCGAAGTCGAATACGAAATGAAAGCTTCCATTCTCAGGCTCGACTGGGATGGCACCAGTGTTGAACTTCCGTACAACGTGACGAATACAACAAGTTTCGAGAAGCAGTTTGAGTTACAGCGCAGGCTCGACGGATCACAAATAGGCGGATGGGATGCCGGCGCTTCGAGGACTGAGCAGATAACCCTCGACCTCGCACGCAATAGCATGTGGGACGAAGCTAAACTCATTCGCCAGCTTGGAAAATACAGCGGGCCGTGCTTTGTGCGCAGTCATGACGGATGTGCTTACGAGGCAGACGTTCAGGTCGACAGCATGGAACTATCGTACAACAGTGGTTCTGTTCCAATCAGTCTGAGAATCCAGGAAATAGAGCTAACTGATGAGTTCAAACAGCAGCAAACCAACGCCGAGGACGGTGACTAGTGTCATATCAAGGAAACATAGACTGGGGAAGTTCGGTCTCACATAAGTGGCGTCTGGTTGTTGTCAATCAACCAACATGGACTGATGGTGCGGTGGTTTCAGGAGCCATGGAGGTTTCGGTTACTCGTGATCGTGATGGAGACCTGCTTGAAAGCGGCTCAGCAACAATAGCCATGGGGATTGAAGAGGTTCCTAATGAGTTTATTGGCCGTATAGAGGTACTCGCCGAACAGGGCATTACCGTAGAGCGCCACCCTGTTTCAACCATGAGATTTATTCCAGGGCGGTCGATTATCCATGCTGGGCGCAAGGTTGTAGATTATGATTGCTTTTCGGTACTCAGACCGGCCGACACAAGGAAGATGGAGGCTGGAGCTTACGTTCCAAAAGGCACCGACGGCGCAGCGTGGATAGTAAAAATGCTGAGTGAGTGCATGAGGGCACCCGTATCTGCAACAGGGTCGTTCATGCTAACAGAACACTACGACTTTGATGGCAATTCAAGCAGGTTGGCGTCTGTGTGGGAAGTACTCAACTCTATCGGTTGGTGTCTACGAGTGACCGAGCTTGGCGAAGTTGTGGTTATGCCACTTCCTACGGAGCCAGCACTCATACTCGACAATGCGAATGCGAGCCTACTCGATCCCGAGCTTGAATCGGACGATTGCCTTGCAGATACGGTGAACTACTGGGTTGCTGTTGATGGCGACAACAGGGCTGAGGCCGTAGACTACTCTGATTTGCCGACGAGCTTTGCGCAGCGCGGCTATTACGTCGAGGAGTTCGAGGAATCACCTGCTCGGCTTGACGGCGAGACGCTTCAGGCATACGTGAACCGCAGGCTTGAAGAGTCTATGAGTGTAGTTGGTACGCGAACGTATTCACGCGCGTGGGTTCCAGACGTGCTCCCGTTTGACATTGTGCGAGGTTCCATTGCAAGTGTTGGTCTCAACTGCGATATGAGAATAAAAAGTCAGACACTCACCCTTGGGGCGTCAGCAATGGTTTCTGAAGTGTCGGAGGTGATTAGATGACGATTGAGATTAGTAAAAATGCAATGGCACAACTCGTCAGCGCAATCAACTCAAAACAAAATGTGAAAGGTAGTTCAAGTTACACTGCCACGGTTTTACGCACTGACAATGATGGCACCATTTGGGTACACATTCCAGGCGGGGCAAACGAAACACCAGTGCACTCAACTACAGCGGATGCCCAACCAGGAGACACCGTAACCGTCGCCATAACAAACGGACGAGCAACCATTAGTGGGAACGCAACAAGCCCAGCGCCCACTGGACGCACTGTCGAAGTCGTGCATGAAGCTGCGATCGAATCACTTGTTATGGCCAACCAAGCTGAAGCTGCTGCTGAAATCGCTGAATCAGCGGCTTCAAATGCCGTTCAAAACGCATCTGTTGCTGCTACAGCTGCTAGCGCAGCGCAAGATAGCGCAGATAAAGCAATACGAGATGCGTTGATTGCAAACGACCAGGCATCTTCCGCAAAGAGCAGCGCCACGCAGGCAAACTCGTATGCAATTGGCGCGCTTATGAGCCTCTCTGACATAGAAAAAGTTGTTGGAACGCTCAATTGGATTTCTGATCATGGAATTTACTTTCAGACAAACGACGAAACGGTTCAGCCGGGGAAACAGTATTACGTTGTCGAAGGCGGTGTTTACTTTCCAGAGCCAGACCCGTCAGATGACAAACTCTTTGATTACGAGTTGACACAAGACCAATCTATCGACCCCGACAAAACCTACTACGTTCGCGTAGTCTCGTATGAGTACGTGCAAACGAGCGACATTGAGGTAGACCAAAGCAAAACATATTACGAGAAAATCGTATCGTACACATATGAGCCAACTCAAGACGTGGCAATTGATTCATCTAAGACTTATTACATACTGGTCGATGATGAATATGTGGTTGTAAACGAACCAAACATCGAAGACATAGCGACGTACTACGAGCGAATCGACGATACATCGTATATCGTGGTGCTGAGTCCTACAGATGATGGCTTGCCCAGTTATTACGAACGCGTCGATCTCACATCGTTCGTGCCTGTTGCAGAACCGAGTGTTGAGGAAATTAGCACATACTACGAACGCACGGTTCTTTATTACGAACTTGCTATTGACGAATCTATACAGGGATATGTCGCCAACCATGTGTCAATGACAGACGAGGGATTGAACCTTGTCGCGGATACGAACAAGTACCGCGCAATCCTTGCCACCGATGGGCTTAGAATCCTCGATTCACAGGGGCGGATAGTCGGTCTTCACGGCGAGGAGATTCAGCTCGGGAGTACAGACGGCATCTATTTCTCAGCCACGTCTAGCATATTGGCATTTCGCACTCATGATGACCCAATTGCGTGGTTCGGCCTCAACGATGATGGTATCTGGGAGATGCACATACAAAACACCTACGCAGAGGACATGGTGCGCTTTGGTGATTATGCATTTATCAAGCGTCAAAACGGAAATATGAGCCTCAAGTGGCTAGGTGAGGAGGCGTAATGGCAAGCACGGTTAAAATCACAGCGAGCTATCCATATACGGTAAGCTCAGGTAGTGGTACCGCCACTGTAAAGTATATAGATTTCGTTCTCACATGTTCGTTGAGTTCTACCAACACCACGACCACTCTGACGTTTAACACGATTAGGGCAACTAAGCCGTCTGATTTCTCTGGGTCGAACCCATCGTGCACGGTTATTTCTGATGGGAAGGTGGTCGTTCAGGCCGTCCCTGGATATAACTATACGTTCTCCGACAAAACATCATCGTGGTCTCGGGGTACGTCTGACGCAACAAAGGTCGTTAACTTCACCGTATCTGGCCCCAATGGCGGGTCTACAGGCAGCGCGAACATAACAGTACCGAAACTTCCAACTTATGCAGTCAAATACAACGCAAACGGTGGTGCTGGCGCTCCATCGCAGCAAACGAAATACTACGGAAAAGCGCTTGTGTTGTCTTCCTCGAAGCCTACGAGAACGAATTACGTTTTCAAGAACTGGAACACAGCAAGCGGCGGCACTGGCACGAGTTACAACCCAGGTGGGAGCTATACAGCGAATGCTGCGGCTACATTATACGCTCAATGGTATGCACCGTACACTGTGACGTACAACGCCAATGGCGGGACGAATGGGCCGTCTTCGCAAATCAAGGTTTACAACAAGCCATTAGCTCTCACTACGAGCACTCCAACCAGAACAGGATATGCATTCGTAAAGTGGAACACCAATAGTAGCGGAACCGGTACATCGTACAATCCCGGTGATACGTACAGCGCAAATGCAAATATCGCACTGTATGCAATTTGGGCTCCAATGCCATCTATCAGCTCTCTTTCCGTTATCCGATGTGACGCGTCTGGAAACTACGATGACGAGGGAACCAGAGCAGAGGTGAAGTGCGTATGGTCGTGCGTTTCAAACGCAACGATATACGGAACGTACACGGCTCAGACTGGTGGAGATACGTGGTCTTTCACGTTTTCGAGTGGGAGCAGCGGATCTGGGACTGTAACGTCCACGACACTAATTGGTGGAAGCCTCGACGTGGACATGCAATACACCGTAAAGGTAATCGTTACCTGTACAACAGGCGATGTAACGAAGTCAACGTCTCGTAGCGCACTTTTAACCAGGGCATTCTTTACTCTCGACTTCAAAGCTGGCGGAAAGTCAGTTGGTATAGGACGAGCAGCGCCCAGAGATGGCGGGTTGGACGTGGGGTTCCCGACTGTGTTTGACCAAACTGTAGAAACATACGGGGCAATCACGTCTCACGGTAGCATCTTTACAAAAACTGATGCAATCGACGTTGATGGAAACCTTCCGTCAGCACTTCAATACTCACGCTGGTTTCAGTGTAGCGACAAAGATGATGACAGGCTTGCTGTTTTTGGCGCGGCACGTGAGCTCGACGGTAGAGTGCGCGGCTTCTTCTATGCTTACAACAAGAACAGCGGCGGGAGCCTGGTCAACAACCACATGAACTTCTACGTGGACAAGAGCGGCAACTGCTCATATGGGTTGAGCGACCCTGGCGCGTTCCGCGAAGCGCTTCGCATGCGCAGCGGGGTCGTCTCCGCCAGGTCGGTTTCTGCTGGGAGCTCGACGTCCGTGGACGTGACGTTCAGCCCCGCATTGTCGTCAGCCCCGAACGTGGTGTGCGGCTTGCAATCCACACAGACGCAGCTCATGGGGCAGTGCTCGTGCGTGGTAACGGCGTGCAGCGCTACGGGCTTCACCGTGGCGCTAGTCAACAATTCGACGAGCAGCCGTAACCTCGGATGCTACTGGATCGCGATGTAAGGAGGTGCACGATGGAGAGTTTTCAGGTCATGGTGGACGCCGTGCTCGTGGCGATCGCGACCGGCACGCTCAGCTACCTGGTCAAGTTCGTCAAGGAGCAGCGGCGCGTGAACGCTGCCAACGAGCAGGCCAACAGGGCGATGCAACGCGACGTGATCTTGCGCTACTTCGCAAAGGCGGTCGAGCACAAGGAGCAGTTGAGCGTCCAGGAAATGGAATGCCTGGAAGCCACATATTCGGCGTACAGCGCAAACCATGGGAACGGGACGGCAAAGCTCATGTACGAGCGAATCAAAGAGCATGCAAGGGTCAAGACCTCGATGGATTAAGGAGGACGATATGGAGACGTATTGGAAGAAGTTCTGGCGGGCGGCGATAATCCGCGCGGTGCGCACCTTCGCGCAGGCGCTCATAGCGGTCATCCCCGTGGGCATCGCAATCAATCAAATCGGGTGGGCCGACGCACTGGGAATCGCGGCGACCGCTGCGGTGCTGTCCATCCTGACCAGCCTGGCCACGAAGCTGCCCGAGGTGGACGAATGAGAATCAAGGAGAACATCGTCTCGTGGGGGCACGGCTCGCTCTCGCCGAGCTACATCTGCATCCACGAGACCGCGAACCCAGGAGCGACGGCCTGGAACCACGTCTGCTATTGGAGCGGCGACGACACGTACGCCGTCCACTACGTCATGGACTGGGACGGCATCGCATACCACTGCGTGCCAGACAACAGGCTCTGCTGGCAGGTGGGCAACGGCAACGCCTACGTGCTGGGCATCGAGCTGTGCCACGCCACCAGTGCCGCGCAGTTCCAGGCGGTGTGGGACAACGCCGTGGAGTGGGCGGCGGTCATGCTCAAGCGCTACGGCTGGGGCACGGCGCGCCTGATAAGCCACGCCCAGGCCTCGCAGTGGTGGGGCGGCTCCGACCACACCGACCCGATAGGCTACTTCGCGGCGTACGGGAAGAGCTGGGAGCAGTTCGTCGCGGCGGTCGCGAAGCGAATGAAGGAGGGGAAGCCCGTGAACAAGCAGGAACCGGGGCAGCCGGTCAACAATTCGGGCCTGTACTACCGCGCCCACGTGAGCAACCTCGGGTGGCTGTCCTCGGTGCGCGACGGCCAGGTGGCGGGCACCATCGGCAACGCATATGCCATGGAGGCGCTCAAGATAAAGCCCCCCGAGGGCATGGAGCTGACCGTCAAGGCGCACGTGAGCAACGTGGGCTGGCGCACGTGGACGGGCATCGACGGCTCTGAGAACAGCGGCGAGGGCAGCAGCCCGCACGACCCCATCATCGGGAGCGTGGGCAAGTCCCAGGGCATCGAGGCCATCGAAATCGACGTGACGAAGAACCCCAAGAAGCTCAAGGTGAGCTACAGGGTGCACGTCGGCGGGCACGGATGGGGGCCGTGGATCCACGCGGGTTACGCCGCGGGCACCACGGGCATCGGCGCGGCAATCGAGGCGATCCAGATAAAGGCGGTGTAACATGGCAATCGAAATCGGCAAGAAGGGCTTGGCGGAGGTCAACCTGGTCATCCCGCAAGGCGCGTCGCTGGCGTTCGCCATCGTCCACAAGGACGCGGCGGGCGAGGTAATAGACCATTCACAGTCCACCATCAGGATGGCGCTGCAATCGCGCAACGGAGTGAACACCTACGACATGTCGGAGTACTGCGCGGGAAGCGCCGAGCAGATCGCGGTGAGCATCCCTCCCGAGGTGACCGCCGAGCTGCCCAAGGGGGCGCTTGTGTGGGACATCTTCGCGGAGATGCAGGGCGACGTGTCGATACGGCTCGCGTACGGCTCCGCGAACGTGGTGGACACCTATGCGCTGGACGGTGAGTAGCATGGCAGTGGACGTGAACGCCAACGGCGATACGGTCATCGTGCAGGAAACCGAGAACACGCTTGAAATGGCATCTGGCACCTACATCCCCGTCCCTGGCCCACGTGGCCCACAGGGCCCACAGGGGCCGCAAGGCGAGCAGGGGCCGCAGGGAATCCAAGGCCCCAAGGGCGACAAGGGCGACAAGGGAGCAACAGGCCCACAAGGGCCGACAGGTGCCACTGGTGCCACGGGCGCGACAGGCCCGCAGGGGCCAGCAGGCCCCAAAGGTGACACGGGCGCAACGGGGGCCACGGGGCCGCAGGGGCCTAAAGGCGACACTGGCGAGACTGGCGCTACTGGGCCGCAGGGGCCGAAAGGGGACACGGGCGCTACTGGCCCGCAAGGCCCCAAGGGCGATACGGGCGCTACTGGCCCGCAGGGGCCGCAGGGCGATGACTACGTGCTCACGGCGGCGGACAAGGCCGAAATCGCCGATACCGTGTACCATGAGCTTGTCGATTTGTCGGGAGGTGCTTACTGATGGCACTTGGATACCTTGACGATTCGAAGCTCTACGCCATCGCGAGCGCAATCCGCGCGAAGACGGGCGACAGCGCAACCATGAGCGTTGACGACATGCCCGACGAGATAGGCAGCATCAGCGGCGGCGGGGGCGGTGGGCGCGACCCGTTCAACGACGGCAAGAGCCATATCGTCATCAGCATTCCAAATGACGATTATGGCGATTTTCACAT
>Ga0256404_1007137_pt1 | contig 17884 bp, 13 predicted proteins | sample RumenRJG_01DNA_FD_185990 | JGI IMG/M metagenome (GOLD analysis project Ga0256404, IMG submission 185990) | Bovine rumen microbial communities from Lethbridge, Alberta, Canada - RJG_01 | ecosystem: Host-associated > Mammals > Digestive system > Stomach > Rumen | place: Canada: Alberta | collected...
TCTGCAGTCTGCGGCACATCCTCAAAGATCGCTCTCTCGGTGAGGATCGTCGGGAATCCCTTGTATTCCTTCAGGTCTCTCATGACAAAGCTGTTCTTCAGAAGCTCTTCGTAGTACGAAAGGGTCTTTGCGCTGAAGTCTCCCACCTCATGGGCACGAAGCACGGCCTCGGCAGCCAGACGTCCGGATTCAATGGCAAAGTCCATGCCCCGTACGGTAAAGCCGAGATTGACGCAGAATCCTGCCGCATCACCGGTGACCAGAACGCCGTCCCGTACCAGCTCCGGAATCATGCCGTAGCCTTCCTCCGGAACCAGATGGCCGGAGTACTCGATGGGAGTGCCTCCCTCGAGATAGGGCGCGATGGACGGATGGGCCATAAACCGGTCAAGCATCTGGGGAACCGAAAGGTCCGAATGGCCGATATCGCTCAGGGTTGCCACGATGCCGACGGAGACGGAATCCTTGTTGGTATAGAGAAGTCCGCCGCCGAAGTTTCCGTCCGAGGGAGCGCCGGCGGAAAGCCATGCCATACCCTCATTGCCGTTCAGGCCAAAGCGCTGATTGATGACGTCCTCTCCCAGCTTGATGACCATCTTGGCGCCGACCGCCACCTGGTTCGGCTCCAGTTCCTTTTTCATGCCCAGCTGCTGGGCCAGCAGGGAGTTGACGCCGTCGGCGAGAATCACGCAGTCCGCGTACATTTCCTCACCGGTGGCTTCCACGCCGACCACCTTCCCGTCTTCCACGAGAATCTTATCTACCACAATGCCCGGAATGATCTCCGCGCCGGCTTCCTCGGCCTGTTCGGCAAGCCACCGGTCGAACTTTGCCCGAAGAACCGTATAGGATGCGGATTCCGGAGCAGCGGAAAGCTTTGCGGAATGATATCCGATATCCAGGGATCCGTCTTCGGTCATCAGAGAGATCTTTTCCTTTTTGACGACTCTCTCGATGGGCGCAATTTCTGCAAAATTCGGAATAATCTTCTCCAGGCTGTGGCCGTAAAGCCGTCCGCCCGTCATATTCTTCGCGCCGCAGTAATCGCCGCGCTCAATCATAAGCACTTCTTTGCCGGCTCTGGCCAGCACGATGGCTGCAGAACATCCGGCAAGACCGCCGCCCACGATTATGGCGTCAAATCTGTCATCGCTCATATTGTTCTATCCTCCTCTTTACTGTATTCACTTTACGCCCGTCACCTGCGTCCGCTTACCAGCACACAGGCGCCGAACATGCGGCTTTTTGCGCGGATATCCGAAAGTCCTGCTCCCCCAAACAGTGCCTCCAGGTCTCTCCTTCCGAGAAAGTCCCTTGTGGACTCATACAGCCACTGATACTCCCTCCGGAAGCTCTTTCCGCCGCCCAGAAGCGGCATCACCTGCCGGAAATACAACCGGTAGAAAGGCTTTATCACTCTGTTTTCGGGTACCAGGGACTCCAGGCAGTATACCCTGCCGCCCCTCCGGACCACGCGTTTCATCTCCTGCACTGTTTTTTCATAGTCTGCCGTGTTGCGCAGGCCGAATGAAATCACAGCCGCATCAAAACAGGCATCTCCGAAGGGCAGGTCCAGGGCATTGCCACGGAGAAAGCGCACATTCTTTCTGTGTTTTCTCCGATGCTCTGCTTCCCGCAGCATGGCGGGCGAAAAATCCAGTCCCGTCACCTGTATATCCCGTCCGGCATCGGCCAGCATCAGGGATATATCCCCGGTTCCGCAGCAGACATCCAGAACCTTCGCTCCTTCCGGAAGACTTCGGATAACCTTATCTGTCAGCATTTTTTTCCAGCGCTTCTGCAGGCCGAGACTGATAAATGCATTGGACCGGTCATAGCGGCCTGCAATTCTCTGGAAAATTCCATATACTTTTGTCTCTTTTTCCGTTCTCTCAGACACGGGACACCTCCGCTATCATCTTCACCAGCAGGGTGAGGATCAGGGCGCCGTTTCCGAACAGGTTCGCCGCGGCAATCCCCTTCATCTGAAGGATTCTCTGCTCCGGCAAAAGCCCAAGTCCGAGAATACGGCGAAAGTGCCTTCCTCCGAAGAGGATGAGCAGCACCAGGCATACGAATCCGAACTGCCCGGCAAGAAGGAACGCCATAAGCACCAGCAGCAGAATCCAGAGAACCACCAGGCTCCTATAAAGAGCCAGGGTCTTCTTTCTTCCGAGTACGGTCGGAAGGGTTCTCCGCCCGGCCAGGATATCTTTCTCAATATCGCAGCCGTTGTTGCTCATCATGATCAGCGCGATGCCGCAGATGAGAGGCAGACTGTAAAACAGAATGTCCCAGTGCAGCCGTCCGTCCGCACAGGCTGCCGTTCCCAGGGGAATCAGGCCGCCCATCACGAAACCGGAGACCAGCTCGCCCACAGGGAGTGAGCTGACCGGCAGCGGTCCTCCGGAATAGAGCAGTACCACTGCGCCTCCCACGGCTCCGATAAGAATCGGGGCGGGACCATTTCCCAGGCTCGCCAGAAGGCCGAAGAACAGGCCTGCCAGGAGATATCCGATTCCCAGATTTCTCGCGGCTTTAGGACGTATCCCGCTGTAGATGAGCACCGCATCGGACACTTCCACGTTATCCTCCGCGCTGTCCGTTCCTTTTACAAAATCCACATAGTCATTGAGCGTATTCACCGCGCTCTGCAGAAAGATGCAGGCCAGAAGCACCAGCCATGCCTTTCCCGGTCCCAGAGGAAATCCCCTGAGCCTGCAGAAGCAGATGCCGAACAGGGACGGACATACGGAAGCAGCCCATGTGTGCGGCGCCGCAAGCTGCAGCGCATGCTTTGCGGTGAGTCTCGTTTTGTTATTATATTGCATCCAGCTTACCAATCAGTTTCCCGATCTGCGCCATCGGCGCACTGTCTTTATACGGCTCTGTCAGTTCATAAGCCAGCCCGGCATACCGGTGAATCTCCTGCTTTGCCTTTTCGGTGCCGAAGTTAAGAACCACTCCGGTCATCTGCGCGATGTCTTCCTCCGAGAGAGTGCCTTCTCTGCTCTTTTTCATAAACGGCAGAAGGGCCTTTCTGCCCTCTTCGCTCTCCGCACTCAGAAGCACCGGCAGCGTGTAGATTCCCTCCCGGAAATCCTTCTGGGTGTCCTTTCCCTGCAGGGCCTCCGTGGACATAAAATCCATCAGATCATCCCGGAACTGGAACATAATCCCGATATATTCACCGAGCTGTCCCAATGCCATAGCCTCCGCTTCCGGACATCCCGCCTCACTGGCTCCCAGATAGCAGGCCGTGCGGAACAGGGCAGCTGTCTTTCCTCTGATATTGTCAAGATACTTCTCCGGGGTGACATCCTCCCGGTATCTGCATGCAGCCTGGCCAATCTCACCGAGGCACATCTTCTCCACGGTTTCCGAGAGTATGGCGCCGGCCGCAAAAAGCTTTTCCTTCGCCAGATGGTAATTCACCCGGGAAATCAGGAAATCCCCCGCATAGACCGCGGCATCTTTTCCGTACTTTTTCTGGATCGATATCTGTCCTCTCCTGATTTCGGCCTCATCCACGATATCATCATGAATGAGCGATGCCGTGTGGGTGAGCTCCACCATGGCCGCCAGCATGCAGATTCGTTCAAACCGTTCTTCCCGGTCCGGCCCGAGGGCGCTCGATAAAAGCATAAGCCTCGGCCGGATCATTTTCCCGGAGGTGCCCAGCGCATCATCCAGAACGGCTCCCGTTTCCGTGCCCCCTAACGAGTGGGCGGCAAATCTGCCGATGTATTCCTTTACCCGGCCAAGTTCCGCCTCTCCTGCCACTTCACAGGGTTTGCTGTATCCGGTCATACGGCCCTCCTTACGGGCATCAGATAAGTCCTCTCTTTTCCGCCAGAATCTCTGCGGTATGCTTTACCTTGACATCGATTCCTCTGGCATCGAGGCCGCCGCGAATCTGCATCATGCAGCCCGGGCAGTCCATGGCCACCGTGTCGGCGCCGGAGTTCACGATATTCTGAATCTTTTTCTCCAGGATCGGTGCGGAAATCTCCGGATAGAGAACACTGTAGGAACCGCCGAATCCGCAGCAGTTGTCATGGTCTTCCATCTCCACCAGGGATACCCCTTTGGTGTGACGGAGCAGTTCTCTCTGTTCCTCGGTTACCCGCAGGCTTCTGCACAGGTGGCAGGAATCATGGTACGTCACTTTGGTTTCCTTGCCGTCACCCTCATCCTTAAGGCCGCCCAGGTCGTAGAACAGCTTGCAGAAATCGAAAGTCTTGTCCGCAAGAATCTTCGCCCGGTTATACATCTCACTGCCTTCCTCGAAGAAGTTCGGATAGCTCTTCAGCTGGTGTGTGCAGGACGGACATGCGGAAACGATATAATCGTAGTTCTCCGCCTGCATGCCCTCAATATTAATCTCGGCTTCCTTTGCCGCATTCTCCAGATCACCCATATTGGAAGCGGGACATCCGCAGCAGGCCTGTCCCATGGGGAAGTCTACCTTATAGCCGATGGAATTCAGGTCAACAATAACGTCTCTTGCCAGGTCCGGATATACGAAGTCAAGCAGACATCCTGCAAACAGGGCGATGGTTCCCTTCTGCTCTCCCTCGATTCTCTGCGGGATCATCGGGAAAATGTCGCGGAACGGCACCTTCGCAATGTTCGGGAAGCTTCTTCCCTCGGTCAGTCCCGACAGGAACATCGGAAGATGGCGGATCATCGGTGCGCCCTTGGCAAATGGTCCCTGTGCCACGGAAGCAATGCGCAGCATGGAGTGGAACAGCTTTCTGTCCGTCACGGCATCCAGCGCAAACTTCTTCACCGCATCCGGATGCTCTTCCATGCTCTTCTCGCGGAGCTTCAGGATCAGGTCGGTGATCTTGATGCCGCCGCCGCAGACTTCCTTACATCTGCCGCACTGCAGGCAGATGCTCTGAATCTGCTCTGCTCTGTCCTCGGACACCAGGAAGTGGGTCAGCAGGGTGCCGATACCGCCGGTGTATACCTTGGAGCCGTATACATGGCCGCCTACCAGCGCAAAGGCCGGACAGACATCCAGACATGCACCGCAGCGGATGCAGTCAAATACCTGACGGAAATCCTCTTCCGCAAGAATCGCACGGCGTCCCGGATCGTCCAGAATCACTGCGTAGAATTCCTTCTTCTCTTTTGTATCATTTTCCTTATCCGATACGACATCGCAGGCACCCGTATACATGGAAATATAGGAGGTGATCCGCTGGCCTGTGCCGTTTCTCGGAAGGGCCTTGAAGATCGGTGCCGCATCCTTTAAGGACTTGACGAACTTTTCAATTCCGAAGATATAGAGATGAATCTTCGGCAGGGTTCCCACCATGCGGCCGTTGCCTTCATTGGTCATGGTGAAGAGGGTTCCGGTCTCGGCCACCGCCACGTTGGCGCCGGACACGCCCATGTCCGCATGGGTGAACCGGTCTCTCATGACCCGTCTCGCCGTCTTTACCTCCTCAGAGATAATCGGCTCATTCTTTTCCTTGGTATAGTCCGTGAAGAGGTCTGCCACCTGCTCCTTGTTCAGATGCAGCGCCGGCATAACCATGTGGACCGGTGTATTGCCTTCCAGGGCAATGATGAATTCTCCCAGGTCCGTCTCCTGGACCAGGACGCCGTCATCCCCCAGAACCTTATTAAAATGAATCTCCTCGGAAGCCATGGATTTGGACTTGACGATGGATTTTACCCCCTTCTCCTTTACCAGGTTCCGAATCCACTCCATTGCCTCTTCGGTGCTGTGGGCATGGAAAACCTTACCTCCCCGCTTCTCACAGTTTGCCGTGAATTCCTCGATCATCTCATCCACATGATCGGCAGCGTAGGTTTTGGCTTCCTTAATCTTTTCACGGGTTGCCTCGAAATCAACTCCTGCATAGGCATTCTCTCTCTTTGCCGGGTAGGTCTTGCAGAAGTTTCCCAGTGTTCTCGCCAGGGTGGAATTATCCAGAGCGGAACGTATTTCCTGTTTCAGTTCATTGCTGGCCATATCTGTTCCCTCCTTTCCGATTATCTGTCATCCACAACGATGGCGGTCAGTCTGATGGGACCGTGCACGCCGACGGTGCCGACGCACTCGATATCCGCCGTGCGGCTGGGTCCTGTGACAAAGCCCACAAAATTCGGCATCTCGGGGAGATTTGCCAGCAGCTCAAACATATCATCATATTCGGGGACGATGGTGGATCCTTTGACGATACCGAAGTAGGATTCCGACATGGTAGCCACGATTCTCTCATCCACCACGTCATGTCCCTGTACCAGGGTTCCCAGCTCGGCAATGCCGTACTGTGCCTCGGAGACGCCGCCCTTTGCCGTCTCCCCGTGCAGACGGATATGGTCGGTATAAACCGTAATTCCCGCTTCCTCAAGAGCTGCCTTCACGCCGGTCTCCTCAAGCAGCGGAGTCTCGGCCAGGCAGGTGTCCGGAATGTCAAGTTCCTTCATCAGACCGGCCAGGGTCTTTCCCAGGTCCTCTGCAGAGGAACGGACGCAGCGGCCGTCCACCTTTTCCAGATTCGTTTTGAATCTCTCATACAATTCATCGGTAATTTTATTCATTGTTAACTCCTTCCCGGAGGTTATGCATATCCCTTCTCTGTAAAATGCCCCGGGCAGTGATGCGGCACTTCCGCAATGCCCGGGGCATTATTCACATATCAGAGATCACTTTCTGCATTTCACGTCTTATTTCACGCCCAGCCAGTTTGCGATAACCATCTTCTGGACTTCCGAGGTTCCCTCATAGATCTCGGTGATCTTCGCATCGCGCATCATCCGCTCGATGGGATAATCTCTTGTGTAGCCGTAGCCGCCATAGAGCTGCAGGCAGCGGCGGGTAACATCGCTGGCGTTCTGTGCAGCCACAAGCTTTGCCATAGCGGCAAGATGGCTGTAGTTCTCTCCATTGTCCTTCGCGCAGGCTGCCTGATAAACCAGAAGCTTTGCAGCCTCGGTGTTGGCCGCCATCTGCGCCAGCTCAAACTGGGTGTTCTGGAACTGGGAAATGCGCTTGCCGAACTGTACACGGCTGTTGACGTATTCCACGGTCTCCTTGATGGCGCCCTCCGCGATACCCAGAGCCTGTGCGGCGATACCGATACGTCCGCCGTCCAGCGTCATCATGGCTACCTTGAAGCCCTTGTTCAGCTCGCCCAGCATGTTCTCCTTCGGAACCTTCACATCCTCAAGAACCAGTTCTGCCGTTGCGGATCCGCGGATTCCCATCTTCTCCTCGTGCTTTCCGATGGAGAAGCCTTCCATATCCTTCTCAACGATGAAAGCGGTAATGCCCTTATTGCCCTTTTCCTTGTCGGTCATGGCAAATACGACATAAATCTCTGCCGGGCCGGCGTTGGTGATGAAGATCTTGGTTCCGTTCAGAAGCCAGTAATCGCCCTTATCCACAGCGGTGGTCTTCTGGCCTGCCGCATCGGTTCCTGCGTTCGGCTCGGTAAGGCCGAAAGCGCCCAGCTTCTCACCGGAAGCCAGGGGAACCAGATACTTCTGCTTCTGCTCCTCGGTACCGAAGTGATAGATCGGCCATGCGCAGAGAGAGGTATGTGCGGATACGGTTACGCCTGTGGAAGCGCAGACCTTGGAGAGCTCTTCAATGCACTGCACATAGGAAAGGTTATCCATGCCGGTTCCGCCGTATTCCTCCGGGAACGGGATTCCCAGCATACCAAGCTCGCCCAGCTGTGCCACAGTCTCTTCCGGGAATCTCTCTTCCTTATCGAGGTCCGCTGCGATGGGCTTCACGGTATTCTCGGCAAAATCTCTGTACAGGGAAATCAGTTCCTGGTGGGTATCATCAATCTGAAACATGTGTTTCTCCTTTCACTTATGCTTTTTTCTTCCGGAACTCTTCAATCATCAGCGGAAGAATCTTCTTCACATCTCCCACGATGCCGAGGTCGGCGATGGAGAAGATGGGAGCTTCCTCATCCTTATTGATTGCGATAATATACTTGCTGCCCGACATTCCGGAAATGTGCTGTGTCGCACCGGAAACGCCGCAGGCAATGTAAAGCTCCGGAGCAACGATCTTGCCGGACTGTCCTACCTGCTGCACTCTCGGAAGCCAGCCATTCTCAATAACGGGACGGGTACCGCCGACAGCTCCGCCAAGAACCTCTGCCAGCTCCTTGCACAGTCCCAGATTCTCCTCGGAACCGATGCCGCGTCCGCCGGTTACGATAACCTTCGCATCTTCGAGGTTGACGGCCTCTCCCGCTTCCGCGATGAGCTCCACAACTTTAGCGCGAAGCTCCGCATCAGAGGAAAGCTCTTCGATGTCCGGAACGGTCTCCGGTGCAGGATAGCTTGCGCCGCGGACACTCACAACCGCAGCCTTTGTCTCCACCTGCAGGGTCTCCTGGATGGTGCCGCCGTATACCGGACGGGTCACCTGGAGCTTGCCGTCTTCGCAGGCAAGGGCAATGGCATCATTCACAGAGCCGGCGCCGATTCTTGCGGCAATACGCGCGCAGACCAGCTTTCCGATGGGCGTTGCTGCCAGAAGCACCAGGTCAGCTCCGCACTCCTGTGCCTTCTTTGCTACGGCATCAGTAATGACATCTTCCATAAGAGCGCCTTCTGCGGGAGCTACGGATACAGCTACGGCTTCCGCGCCCAGTGCCTGTGCGGCGGAAAAGAGCTCAAGACTTGCGCCTACAGGAGAGCCATCCTTCTTTTCAACAAAAATCAAAGCTTTCATTGTCAACCCTCCTTATCACAGAACCTTGTCAGCAGCCAGAACCTCGAAGGCCTTTGCCAGAGCTGCTTCCGGATCTTCTTCCTGAATCTTCACGCCTGCGGTCCTCTTCGGGGGCTCCTTGTAGGAAATATGGGAAATCTTTACGTCAGCATCTCCGTCTCCCAGCGCAAGTGCATCCTTTCCGATGGTCGGGATTACTGCACGGCGGGCTGCCAGCTTGCTCTTGATGCTCGGATAACGGGGATCATAATTCGGTTTGGAGATGGTCATGATGCAGGGAAGTGCAGCTTCCACCATCGCATATCCGGTCTCCAGCTCCTTCTTCAGCGTAACCTTTCCCTCTCCGGGCGTTACTTCCACGACGTCTGTGACGAAAGGCAGTCCCAGCTTCTCGGCCAGGATCTCTCCGACTTCTCCGCCGATATAATCGGTGGACTCTCTGCCGCAGAGCACCATGTCAAACTGCTTTCCTGCGTCAGCTTCTATCTTCTTAATACCGGCCGCCAGAAATGCTGCCGTCACGGATGCATCCGCTTTCTCCGGTCCTTCAATCTGTGCGGCATTCTTTGCGCCTACAGCCAGGGAATTCTTCAGGCAGACCTTATCCGCCTCTGTTCCTACGGTAGCAACGGTGATGGTTCCGCCATTGGCCTCCACAAAACGCGTTGCAAGTTCAAGCGCATAGGTGTCAAAGGCGTTTCCCTGCGGCTCCGCCTGAGACAGATCCGGTTCTCCGGAAGTCCCAAGGCGGATTTCCACAGAATCATCCGGAACCTGTTTCATACATACGAGAATTTCCATACAGCATACCTCCTCTTTGGTTTTCTGTTACAGCGTATAGCAGACTTTACCCGGGTTCAGAATCATATTCGGGTCAAAGACCTTCTTAATGCCCTCCATGAGCGCCATATTCACCGGTCCTACGGACTCTGCAAGATACTTCACCTTGCCCCGTCCGATGCCGTGCTCGCCGGAAACCTGTCCTCCGCAGGAAACAGCGTGCTCATACAGCTTCATGAAGTATTTATCTACACGGCGCTTGAACTCTTCCTCTTCCAGGTCATTGCTGCACTGGTAAATATGAAGGTTTCCGTCGCCGGCATGGCCGAAACTCTTGATGATAAGACCGCACTCCTCGCCGTACTCCTTGGCAAAGGTCAGGAAGGAAGCGATATTGTTGACCGGAACGACCACATCGCACTCATCGAGCAGTTTCGTCTCGGCTTCAATGGCCTCCAGGAAGCTGGAGCGTGCAGCCCAAGCATCCTTGATCTTGGCGGGCGTATCCGCCACCAGAACATCGAGAGCGCCTTCCTCCAGCACCATCTCGCTGCACTTCTCCACCATGTCGAGAAGGGTGTCCTCATCCTCGGCATCAAAGGTAATCAGCAGATAGGCACCGGCAGTCACTCCCTCAATGACCTGCGGGAATACGGAACGGCCGATGTAGCGCTCACTGGAAAGAACAATCTCCCTCTCCATGAACTCCAGGGCCTGGGGTCCGAGATTGGCCTTTTTGATCTTCGGGACCGTGGAGATTGCCGTTTCCAGATCCTCAAAGGGAACAACCAGACTGATAACCTTCTTCGGTGCGGGAATAATCTTCAGCGTCAGCTCTGTGATGATGCCCAGGGTTCCTTCACTGCCGATCATCAGGTTCAGCAGGCTGTATCCGGAACTGGTCTTGCTGACAGCGGCGCCGAAGCGGGTGATCTCGCCGCTCGGAAGAACCACCTTCATGGAAAGCACATAATCTCTGGTGGTGCCGTACTTGACGGCGCGCATGCCGCCGGCATTCGTCGACACGTTGCCGCCCACGGTAGCCAGCTTTTCACCGGGATCCGGCGGATAGAGATATCCCTGCTTCTGGCAGTCCTCGGCAAGGTCCTGCAGAAGAACGCCGGGTTCGATGGTGACCGTGAAGTTCTCAAAATCATAGCTGAGAATCCGTTTCATTCTGGTGGTATCGATAACGACGCCCCCCAGTACCGGAACGCATCCGCCGGCCAGTCCCGTGCCTGCGCCTCTGGGCGTCACGGGAATCAGATTCTCATTGCATATCTTCATGACCGCCGCAATCTCTTCTGTGGACGTGGCCATGAGCAGTGCCTCCGGGGCATGTTTTCCGTAGATGGGCATCTCGTCGTGGGAATAATCCTCATTGATATCCTCTCCCGTCAGAAGATGTCCCGGCGCCGCCTGCTTCAGAAGCTCAATCAGCTCCGGTGTCAGAGTGTTGTAAGTTGCCATCGGGTTTCTCCTTTCTTAATCCGGTTTCTTATTCCTGTCTTTTCATTTACATCAGATAACTGTGCCTCAGAAGAGCATGGGCATCAGATAACATACAAGTCCGCCGATAACGGTGAACAGCACGCAGTACTTGATGACTCCCTGAAGGATAAGGCTTTCCTTGCCGGGCATTCCCACCGCTGCAAGTCCGATGGCGATGGACTGGGGGCTGATCATCTTGCCGATGCCGGCGCCCATAACATTCGCCGCCGCAAGCCAGGCAGGATCCGCACCGATCTCCGCGGCTGTCATGGCCTGCATGCTTCCGAAGAGAACGCAGGTACTGGTTCCGCTTCCGGTGATAAATGCACCGAGAACGCCAATCAGCGGAGATACCAGCGGGAAGAAGGAGCCGGTCTGTGCCAGCAGGGTGGAAATATCCTTCGTCATGCCGCTGTGGTCCATGATCTTTGCCGTTGCCACAACACAGCAGATAGTGAAAACTGTCTTCCAGTTGGATTTCAGTGTCTTTCCGTAGACCTTCATGATTCTCGCGGGACTTGCCTTCTGGATAAGACCGCCCAGGAATGCAGCCACAAAGATGATGACACCGGGGGTATTCACCCAGGGGAAGGTCAGCGCTGATGTTCCTTCCACCGGATACACATGTACCGAGGTCTTGATGGCGGACAGCGGGTCATGTACTGCCGGCACCAGTGAAGTAATCAGAAGGAAAATCAGAATCAGGATAAAGGGCGCCCATGCCACCAGAGCATCATTCGCCGTAATCGGGGCATCATCGCCCGCCGCGGATGTGGTCCGGTACTCTTCCGGAATCGGAGTGCCTTTTCTCATCCGGCACAGGGCAATCAGGACGCCGAGGCAGATGACGGAACCGATAACATCCGGAAGCTGCGGTCCGACAAACTTCGCTGTCAGGAACTCCGGAACAACGAAGGAAACCGCTGCAGCTGCAGTGATGCCGAAGACGCCCTTCAGTGCCTTCGGGCCTCCGCCGAAAATCATGATCATAAAGAACGGGGAGATCAGGAACAGCAGGCACTCAATGGTAGCAATAGCGCCGCAGAGGGGAAGAATCTCTACGCCGGAAACGGCACTCAGGGTCATCGCCGGAACGCCTACCGAACCGAACGCTGTGGGCATGGCGTTGATAACGAGACAGGCAACGATGGTCTTCACCGGGTCAAAACCCAGAGCCACAAGAATACCGGCCGGAATAGCAACTGCGGTACCGAAGCCCGCCATGCCTTCCATAAAGTGACCGAATCCCCAGGCGATAATCAGCATCTGGATTCGTCCGTCCGCGGAAACACCGGCCAGCATTTTTTTAATTTTTTCCATGGCGCCGGTTTCCAATGTCAGATTATAAGTGAAAAGGGCGGAAATAATGACCAGACAGATTGGCCAGAGAGCATTCAGCGTTCCCTCCAGAGCAGCTGCACCGGTGAGGAAAAGAGCATGCTTCCAGAAGAAGGTTGCAAGAACGGCAGCAATTACGGCAGCGATGCCGCATGCCTTGAAGCCCGGCATTTTAAGTCCTGCCAGTGCAACCATAAGCCAGAAAATCGGCAGCATTGCGAGCAAAAAGTTGATGACAATCATAAATATCTCCTTGTCTGGTATGAAAATAAGTTCCGAACGGTATGGTTGAAAACCACCATCGATCTGTTTAATATTCTACCGCAAACATTGGTATTTTTCAACAAACAAGTGTCATGAAAGCATCGTTATATTATGAGGTTCTGCTAAAGCATCACAAATTTTTCATTGACGCAAAAATGCCTGTGTATCATCCGGCGGGATGAGACACAGGCATCTGAAAATCATAGTTAAAGCAGAGCGTCCGGGCAGGCCGGTTTTTCAGAGTTCCGTCCGGTTCCAGTACTCTCGCCCCCGGAAATACAGCACCAGGCAGATGGCCACGGAGAGAAGTGACCCCATGGGCGCCGCAAGTCCCATGGGAAACAGAGTTTCCGGGAACAGCTTTGATGCAAGGTAAGCTCCCGGAATACGCACCAGCAGAACACTGGCCATGTTGTGGGCAAAGGAATACATGGCCTTCCGGTAGGCGCTGAAGAATCCGCTGAAGCAGAAATGGATTCCCGCAATCATGCAGTCCGCCGAGTAAGACCGCAGATACTGGCCGCCCAGCCGCACCACATTCGGGTCATTTTTTACAAAGCAGGACACCATCGGCTCCGCGGCAAACTGGCACAGGACAAAGATAACAAATCCGAAACCGATGATGATGCGGATGCCGAAACGCAGCGCCTCCGCGCTTCGGTTATGGTACCCGGCCCCCGCATTCTGGGCTGCCACAGAAGAAACTGCAGCCGACATGGCAGAGGGCACCAGAAACAGGAAACAGATGATCTTTTCCACGATACCCACCGCAGCAGCCACACTGACACCCCGGGCATTGGCAATCGCCGTGATCACCAGAAAGGATATCTGAATCAGTCCCTCCTGAAATGCGATGGGAATTCCCACCGCAAGAATTCCGTGTATCGTGTTCTGTTCGAAGGCAAGGTCTTCTTTTCCGGCCTTTACGCCCATATGAAACCTTTTGAGCGCCAGGAAGGCCATCCCCACGCTCAGTCCCTGGGCTGCCACCGTAGCCAGAGCCGCTCCGGCGGCCCCCATGGCGAAGGGACCGATGAGCACATAATCCAGCACAATGTTGAACACACCGGCGATGGCCACAAAGTACATGGGACTCTTCGTATCCCCCAGTCCCCGGAAGATGCTGCTGATGACATTATAGGCAATGATAAAGGGAACTCCAGCAAAGCAGATAAAAAGATACCGCCGCGCCTCCTCGTAAGCCTCCGGCGGCACCGCCAGAAGCCGGAGAATCAGGTTCAGTCCCATCAGAAGCAGCACTGTCGACGCCGCTGCCACTGCCGCGAACAGCGTCACGGAATTCCCGACGCTCCGCGCCGTTCTCGGACCATCCTTTGCCCCCACCGCATGGCTGATCGATACCGTGGAGCCCATGGCAAGGCCCACGATGACTACGGTCAGCATGTGCATTACCTGGCTTCCCACCGCCACGGCGGAGATGGTGCCTGCCCCGTTGTACTGCCCGGTGATGAACATGTCCGCCAGACCGTAAAAGGTCTGCAGGAAGCTCGCCACCAGATACGGCCCGGAAAACCGCAAAAGTATTCGCGTAATATTTCCCTGTGTCAGATCCTGCTGCATAGTATCTCCATTTCCATTCCCTTTTTCGTCCAAACCGTTACATTATAGTATAAACCGCCCCGGTCCACAAGCGCTTTCTGCCATTATCGCTGTAAAGTGTCGTCCCGTCTTCTTCCCTTTCTCCCCCGCAGAAAAACCCGGAAGAAACTCTCTGTATCGAGAGCTTCTCCCGGGTTTTCACAATCCCTCAGGGAAACATTATATATGGATGTATCAGAACTTTCCTGCTTTCGCTGCTTCTTCAATAGAAACTGCGGTAGCCACGGTCATGCCGACCATCGGGTTGTTTCCTGCGCCGATAAGGCCCATCATCTCCACGTGCGCCGGTACGGAGGAGGAACCTGCGAACTGGGCGTCACTGTGCATGCGGCCCATGGTATCGGTCATACCGTAGGAAGCCGGTCCTGCTGCCATGTTGTCCGGATGAAGGGTACGGCCTGTGCCGCCGCCGGATGCCACGGAGAAGTACTTCTTTCCTGCCTCGGTGCGCTCCTTCTTGTAGGTGCCGGCCACCGGATGCTGGAAACGGGTCGGATTGGTGGAGTTGCCGGTGATGGAGACATCCACGTTCTCCTTCCACATGATGGCAACGCCTTCCTGAACGTCATTGGCGCCGTAGCAGTTGACCTTCGCGCGCGGGGAGGACGGATCCTTGGAATAGCACTTGCGGAATACTTCCTTCAGCTCGCCGGTGAAATAGTCATACTCGGTCTCCACGTAGGTGAAGCCGTTGATTCTGGAGATGATCTGGGCAGCGTCCTTGCCGAGGCCGTTCAGGATGACCCGGAGGGGCTTCTGACGGACCTTGTTGGCCTTTTCTGCAATACCGATGGCACCCTCAGCGGCTGCGAAGGACTCATGTCCTGCCAGGAATGCGAAGCACTCGGTATCCTCTTCCAGAAGCATCTTGCCCAGATTGCCGTGGCCGAGACCGACTTTTCTGCGGTCTGCAACGGAACCCGGAATGCAGAAGGCCTGCAGGCCCTCGCCGATGGCTGCAGCGGCCTCAGATGCCTTGCGGCAGCCCTTCTTGATGGCGATGGCCGCGCCGATGGTGTAAGCCCACTTTGCGTTCTCAAAACAGATGGGCTGAATACCCTCAATCAGATGATATACGTCCAGTCCTGCGTCCTTGGTAATCTTCTCCGCCTCTTCGATAGAGCCGATGCCATACTCGGCAAGCTTTTCAAGGATCTGTTTCTCTCTTCTCTCGTATGATTCAAATAAAGCCATCTCGTTATCCTCCCTCTATCATTCCTTGCGCGGATCGATGAATCTTACCGCATCAGCCACACGGCCGTACTGGCCGGAAGCCTTCTTCAGCGCCGTGTTCGCATCATCGCCGGCCTTGATGAAGTCCATCATCTTGCCGAAGTTCACATACTTGTAGCCGATGATTTCATCATTCTCATCCAGCGCCAGATCCGTGATATAGCCGTCGGTCAGCTCCAGATAACGAGGTCCCTTGGACAGGGTTCCGTAGGTTGTTCCGATCATGGAGCGGGTTCCCTTGCCCAGGTCTTCCAGTCCTGCGCCGATCTGAAGTCCGTCCTCAGAGAATGCACTCTGGGAACGTCCATAGACGATCTGGAGGAAAAGCTCACGCATGGCAGTGTTGATGGCGTCACAGACAAGGTCCGTGTTCAGCGCCTCCATTACGGTCAGACCCGGAAGAATCTCGGATGCCATGGCTGCGGAATGGGTCATACCGGAACATCCGATCGTTTCCACCAGTGCTTCCTGGATGATGCCGTCCTTCACGTTCAGGGACAGCTTGCAGGTTCCCTGCTGGGGAGCACACCAGCCGATACCATGGGTATAGCCGGAGATGTCCTTGATTTCCTTAGCCTTCACCCACTTTGCTTCCTCCGGAATCGGAGCTGCGCCGTGGTGAACACCCTGCGTCACGGGACACATGTTGTTGACTTCTGCAGAATAAATCATACCTTTTTCCTCCTGGATGTTATTTACAGGCCTTTCGCCGGCTCTCCGGCGCCGGGCCTCTCAGGTACTTACATTACAGTATATGACTGACCACATACTCTGTATATTATCGCATTGCCCGGGAAAGTAGTCAAGACTGACCGATGGCACCCATCGATATTTACCTCTGCAGCCACTCATCCTTCACCGGGTCGTATTCGAAGATATAATTCCAGTTCCGCACCGCGAAGCGGACCTCTGCCGTGAATTTCTCCGCACTGTCGGTCCCCAGGGCGACAGCCCTGCATTCGGCGCCGAAAACCTCCACCGTACCTTCATCCATCACGGTCATGCCCTGATCCAGGTATTTCTTCGATGTCTCATTGTATTCCAGGATGCTGCAGACCTCTTCAAAATCCGGAATATACGGTTCATCAAAGGTTACGCCCTCCGGCAGGCCGTCGGCCCCGATGGGTCTTACCGTGTTGCTGATATCCATGGTCTTTTCGTCCCAGCAGGTGAATTCCGCCTTTGCCGGATCCGTGCCGGCATAGTTGTAATTTATGCTGGTATCCAGCGTTCCGGGAATCGGAATCGTCTCCCCGCTCAGGTCAAACAGTTCCGTCGGGAAGGATACGTCCCCGGTGGGCACATTCATATAGAGCCAGTCCTTCCCGTTTACATGCACCAGATACCCGTCCGGCTCGTACATGTAGGTGGAACAGATGGCCGCATCCCCGGCGTTAATCTGCACTCTGCAGTACATCTCATCCGGATTGTCCTCCAAAACCTCCATGGAAAAGGTTCTTCCGGCATCATCCAGGATGTATTTCTCACCGCATCCAACCCAGTACATATAGTCCTCAGGGATCTCCCGATACTCTTCCTTCACCAGGTCCGGATACTCCGCAAAGGACAGGGGCACATCCACCCCGCCCATCCTGGAGGTAAGGTATCCGTCATCCGCAAAGATGCGAAGTTCATGATATCCGAGGTTAAAGCCGAAGCCTTCCGCCGGCTCGCTGCTCACGGCAAAGCTCTTTACCTTTTCCTCCATATCCGAATCAAATCTAAGGTCCGGATATGCCTTCCGGATGGCCTCCGCGATGACGGCCCCGGCCTTCTCCGGGTCCATGAGGACCTGGGATACCGCCATTTCCTTTCCGGTGGCCGGATCGTAGCAGAAGCCCTTCTTCTCATGAACTTCCGTATGACTGTCAGGATAAAAGCTGTAAAACTCCATCAGGCTCAGCACCCGGTCGTCCGCCCGGACCGGGACAACCGACATATGGGCAGTGCAATTATCATAGTAACCTTCCTGACCTGCCAGGAACTCATCATAATACTCCCTGAGTTCCTTTTTGGCCTTATCCATCCGTTCCTTTGTCTTTTTGCCATACTCCTCCAGGGCGTTCTTCAGCTCCGGATGGTCAGCATCTGCCACCGTGAGAGTTGTCCAGTTTATACCGCCGACATTTCCCCCTGCATCATTCAGAATCTCCTCATATTCCCTCGAGGCGGTAAGCTCCAGATGCTCCGGCGCCTGCTTCTTCTGCTCCTTCGGCTGCGCGATCCCCGACTTCTCTGCGCCGTCCTTCTTCTCCGCTTCTTCCCCCGCGCTCTCCTGTCCCTCTTCATCCGCTGCTTTCTCCTCCGAAGCCGCAGCCTCCGTCTCCTGCACGGTCTCCGCTTTCTCCGCAGCTGTTCCGCTTCCGCCGCAGGCAGAAAGGCCTGCTGCCAGGGTAAGTGCCACCGCGAGAACGGCTGCATTTGCCGGAATTCTGTTCT
>Ga0256404_1007140_pt1 | contig 17878 bp, 18 predicted proteins | sample RumenRJG_01DNA_FD_185990 | JGI IMG/M metagenome (GOLD analysis project Ga0256404, IMG submission 185990) | Bovine rumen microbial communities from Lethbridge, Alberta, Canada - RJG_01 | ecosystem: Host-associated > Mammals > Digestive system > Stomach > Rumen | place: Canada: Alberta | collected...
AATAATATTTACAATCAGGCCTTTCTGTTTTGTTTCAGTAGAAGAATCGGGCATTGATGCTAGAATAGAACCGCATTTTTAAAGAAATTGTCGGATTTGGAGCAGGGTTTGGAGTTATGAAAATTATTCTTGTGGCTGTGGTAAAGTCGGCTCTACATTGGTGAAGGAACTGACGGCGGAAGGCCACGATCTCACCGTCATTGATCAGAACGGGGCGGTGATGGAAAGTCTGATGGAGAGCTATGACATCATCGGTGTGCAGGGCAATTCCGCTGCTATGTCGGTTCTCGAAGATGCGAATGTGCAGGAGACACAGCTGCTGATTGCGGTAACGGATGAAGACGAAGTAAATCTTCTGACATGTCTGACGGCGCATGCGATGAATCCGCAGATTCACACCATTGCCAGAATCCGCAGTTCCGATTACCGGGAACAGTCCTACCGGATGCGTTCGCAGTATGCCTTGAATATGATCATCAATCCGGAAGAGACGGCTGCCTATGAAATTGCGCGTCATCTGCAGATGCCGGGCTTCCTGAAGATCGAGAGCTTTAACCGCAGTGCGGCCATGATGGCGGAACTGCGCGTCAAGGGCGGCAGTAAGCTGGACGGGCTTCTTCTGAATCAGCTTGGCTCCGTGGTCAAGTCGCGGATTCTGATCTGCGCCGTGCAGCGCGGCGATGCGTGCATTATTCCGGATGGAAGCTTCCGCATGCAGCCGGATGATCTTCTGTACATCACCGGTGCCCAGGCATCTTTGGCTGATCTGCTCAATGAGCTTGGCGTCATTTCACGCAAAGCACGCAGCGCAATGATCGTCGGCGGCAGCCAGACGAGCTATTATCTTGCGCAGGAACTGCAGAAGAGCCGCATCGATACAACCATCATCGAGATTGATCCTGATAAGTGTTCGCTGCTGGCATCGGAACTGGACAAGGCAACAATTGTGCAGGGGGACGGCAGCTCGCAGGACTTCCTGGAACAGGAGGGCATTGCAAGCTTCGATTCCTTCATTACGCTCACGGGTCTCGATGAGCTGAACATCGTCATGTCCATGTATGCAAGTGAACGTAATGTTCCGACTGTTGTAACCAAGCTCAGTCATGCAGAAAACAACCGTATTCTGGACCGCCTTCCGATTGGAACAACCATTTCGCCCAAAACTCTGGTGTCCGACGGGATCATCCGTTATGTGCGGGCGATGCAGAATAAGAAGGGTGCTGCTTTGACCATTCATATGATTGCGCAGGGCAAGGGCGAGGCCATCGAATTTAATGTCGATGATGATACGCTCTATACCGATACGCCGCTGAAGGATGTGCCGACGCGGAAAAATGTCCTGATCGCGACCATCAGCCGCGGCTGGCACAGTGAACTGGCAACGGGATCTTCTGTCTACCACAAGGGTGATACGGTAGTCGTTATTGCCAACAGTGATCGCCGCATACTGAAGCTGAACGATGTTTTTGAGGATGCCGCATGAATTACCGGATGATTGCCAAGATCCTCGCTAAGATTCTTGTGATGGAAGTGGCTCTGATGGTTCCGGGAGCGGTTCTTGAGGCTGTGGATCATAATCCTGTCGGGGTTCGCTCCTATTTCCTTAGCTGGGCTATTATTCTTTTCGCTGCGCTGCTTTTGTATCTGATCGGCCGCAAGGCAAGACACGGTTTTTATGCCCGGGAAGGTCTGGTGACTACGGGATTGACATGGCTTTTGATGTCATTGCTCGGGTGTCTTCCTTTTTATATTTCCAGAGAGATTCCGCGCTACATCGACTGCGTCTTTGAAATGGTATCGGGTTTTACGACGACCGGTTCATCGATTCTGAATGACGTGGAGGCGATGAGCCGGGGCATGCTGTTCTGGCGCAGTTTCTCGCACTGGGTTGGCGGTATGGGCGTTCTTGTTTTCCTGATGGCGGTTGTTCCGCTGGCGAAGGAGAATGAGGGCTATACATTGCATATTCTGCGTGCGGAAAGTCCGGGACCGATTGTCGGCAAGCTGGTTCCGCGCATGAAGCAGACGGCTTCCATTCTTTATATTCTCTACATTGCGCTATCGATCATTAACTATGTGTGTCTGAGAATTGCGGGGATGCCGTGGTTTGATGCGATGTGCATCATGTTCGGTACAGCCGGTACCGGCGGCTTCGGGGTGCTGAACAGTTCGATGGCTTCCTATTCCCATGCGGCGCAGACGGTGACCACCGTGTTCATGTTCCTGTTCGGTGCAAACTTTTCCGTCTACTATCTGCTGCTTCTGCATCGCGTGAAGTCAGTCTGGGTGGATGAGGAGCTGCATCTGTATCTGGCTGTCATCGGCATTTCGATTGCCCTTGTTACCCTGAATATCTATGCGCTGTACGGTACGGTGCGGGAGTCTCTGCATCAGGCAGCCTTCCAGGTGGCAACGATCATGTCTACCTCAGGATTTGCGACAACGGACTTCGATCAGTGGCCGGTATTCTCGAAGACGATTCTTTTGATTCTGATGATCGGCGGTGCCTGCGCCGGGTCGACGGGCGGCGGTATGAAGATGAGCCGTCTGCTGATGCTGTTCAAGACGCTGCGGCGCAATATTCATGTCAATCTGCATCCGCATGAAGTGGAGCGTGTACGGGTCAATGAGCGTCCGGTGGAGGAGATCATTCTGCGCAACCTCAACGGATATCTGACGGCCTACGGTCTGATTGTTGTCCTGAGCATGCTGATTATTTCGCTGGACGGTTTTTCAATTGAAACCAATCTTTCCGCGGTTTTGGCAACCTTTAACAATATTGGTCCGGGTCTTGGTGCGGTGGGACCTGTGCATAACTTTTCGGGATACAGTGTACTTTCCAAGATCGTTCTGATTTTCAATATGCTTGCGGGACGTCTGGAAATCTACCCGATTCTGATTCTGTTTTCACGGACTACGTGGCGTCGTCATTGAGCGGTATTCATATTCTGAAACTTTCTAGTCTGCTCTGGTCATGTGCCCGTATCGGGATGCTTTGTTCAAGGCAGACCCGGATCTGTGACTATTCGAAACAGAAGTGACTTTTCAGCAAAGATCAGGCGGTCCCGGTTCGGGACCGTTTTCATAAGGTGTTGGTGTAAGATGGAACCATGAACTATCCAAAGGTTGTGATTTCAAAGCAGGGTGCTGCATTTCTTCAGCGGGGACAGCGGTGGATGTACAGGAATAATCTGGTTTCGACGGAAGAAGCCTGCGCAGAAAGTCCCTACGCTTCGATCGTTGATCCGGATGGAAATTTCTACGGAGCCGGCTTCTATAAAGGGGACAGCTATATTCCGGTGCGGATTCTGTCACTGAATCCTGAGCAGGTCTTTGATGAAGCGTTCTTCCGAAGAAGAATTCAGGCGGCCTGGGACTACCGGAAGGTGACGGAGCGAAACAATCTGAGCAACTGCCGTATTATATTCGGCGATGCAGACTTTCTTCCGGGACTGACCGTGGACCGCTATAACGATGTTCTCGTCAGCCAGATTACAACGGCCGGCATGGAGCGGATCAAGGCGGACATCTATGCGATTCTTCTGGATGTGATGGGCGCAGACGGTGCGAAGATCAGCGGCATTTATGAGCGCAATGATGTCAAGGCGCGAGCAAAGGAAGGACTTGAGCTGTATAAAGGCCCCTGGAACAATGCGGACATAACGACGGTGCAGGTCATTGATGAAAACGGTCTGAAGCTCAACGTCGATATCGAAAACGGCCAGAAGACGGGCTACTTTCTGGATCAGAAGCGCAACCGTCTGATCATTCGCGAGGCTTCTGAAGGTCTGCGGGTGCTTGACTGCTTTACGCATACGGGCGGCTTTGCGCTGAATGCGGCCAAAGGAAAGGCAAGGCAGGTGACGGCCGTGGATGTGTCGGGGACGGCGCTGGATGAGGCAAGGGCCAATGCGGATCTGAACGGGCTCAAAAACGTTTCCTTTGTGCAGGCTGATGTGTTTGACTATCTGGATCAGATTCATCCGGGTGACTATGATCTGATCATTCTGGATCCGCCTGCTTTTACCAAGGATCGTCGTACCGTTGATCATGCCTATCAGGGATACAGGCGCATCAACGCGCGGGCGATGAATCTGCTGCGCAGCGACGGCTATCTTGCGACATGTTCGTGCAGCCGGTATATGGAGACAGAGCTCTTTGAGAAGATGCTGAAAGAGGCGGCTCAGGAGGCCGGCGTTTACCTGCGTCAGATTTCGGTGACGCAGCAGAACAGTGATCATCCGGTGCTTTGGACGATGGATGAGACTTCGTATCTGAAGTTCTTCTTTTTCCAGGTGTGTCCGAAAGACTGAATCTACAGAAAATCCGGAGGGATGTATGAAGGTATTGATCATTAACGGCAGTCCGCATGAAAACGGAAACACTTCGCTTGCGCTGAAGGAGATGAAGAAGGTCTTCGATGCGGAAGGGGTTATAAGCGAAACAGTGCGCATTGGATCGATGGATGTGCGCGGCTGCATCGCCTGCCGTACCTGTGACAGGACGGGAATATGCGTGTTCGACGATGTTGTCAATCAGCTTGCACCGAAGTTTTAGGAGGCTGATGGTCTCGTGATCGCTTCGCCTGTTTATTACGGGTCTGCCAACGGGACACTGATCTCGTGCCTTGACCGGCTGTTCTACAGCACCAGGTTCGACAAGTCGATGAAGGTCGGGACGAGTGTCGTCATTGCGCGGCGGGCAGGAACGACCGCAACCTTTGATGAACTGAACAAGTACTTTACGATTTCCAATATGCCGGTCGTTTCCAGTCAGTACTGGAACGAAGTGTACGGCCGCAGCGAAGGTGAGGCGGCGCAGGATGAAGAAGGCATGCAGACGATGCGTACGCTTGCAAGAAACATGGTATTTCTGATGCGCAGCATTGCCCTGGGCAAAGAGAACTACGGTCTTCCGGAAAAGGAACCCCACGCCTTCACTAATTTCATTCGCTGATAGATTACGTATTTAAAAGCACTGTGCTGCAGAATATGCGGTACAGTGCTTCTTTTCTTTGCATACAGGTATAAAAAAGCCGGTTGCCCGGCTTTGAATGAAAACTCAATGAGATTTCACGCTGTTCATTTTCAGAACGGCGATCAGATAATTTGCTGCCATGTAGACGCATACAGCAAGCACAGCCCAGGATCCGATGATCAGGGCGGTACCAGCCTCCATCTGGTATTCATTGACGACCAGCAGGATGCCGAAGGCAAGATACAGGAACATCAGAAGAATGCAGCGCGGCTGGTTTTTGCCTTTGATCAGCGCTTCCTGCAGGCTGTAGGGATGCTCGGGACGATAGTGCTCCTTGTGAGCAAGCGAAGGCAGCCAGTTTCTGCGATAGCGCAGCTCCAGCAGCGCATAGAAGATGACGGCAATGACCAGCGGCATCTGCCATGTATTCATGAACGCCGCCAGCAGCATGCCTACGGCAATCGCCAGCGCGATCCGGTTATGGTAGAGGACAAAGGAGCCCGACTGCGATTCCGGAATGATGTAGCCGCGGGATGTTGCCTTGTCGTACAGAATATGCTGCCCTTTTTCGTTGATGTATACGTTGCGACCGGCAATGACATCCGCCTTCTTGTCGAAAGAAGAATTGCTCATCAGAACTGGGCAACTCCTTTGCAGAAGGTTTCCTTGACGTTGTAGTCATCCTCCAGGACAACGATATCCGCATCGTAGCCGGCAGCCAGATGTCCGATGTGATCATCGAGACCAAGCAGTGCAGCCGGGTTGGCCGTAGCGGAATTCAGAGCAACATCGAACGGAACAAGAGCACGCTCGACAAGGTTCTTGAGACCATCGCACATACGCATCGTCGAACCGGCAAGACTGCCGCTTTCCGTCAGATGTGCAGAACCGTCCGGATAGATCTCGATTTCGTGACCGCCGAACATGAACTTGTCACCCGGCTTGAAGCCCTTCGCCATCAGAGCGTCGGAGATCATGATGCCGTGATTGCGGCCCTTCGAAGTGAAGAAGATGTTGAGAGCGTCCGGCGTCGAGTGGTTGCAGTCACAGATGACTTCCGAATACAGATCGTGCAGACGCAGAGCCATGCCCGTGACACCGTTCTTGCGGTGGTTGAACGGCGACTGGCCGTTGTATGTATGCGTAACAGACTTGGCGCCGTTTGCGACAGCGAGCTTGACTTCTTCGGCCGTTGCACCGGAGTGACCGATGGAAACGACAACGCCATGGCTGCTAGCATAACGGGTCAGAGCCAGATCCGGATCGTGTTCCGGAGCAAGGGTAATGATCTTGATGTTGTTTCCGGAAGCTTCCTGGTATTCCTTGAATTCATCAACGGAAGGCGGAACGATTGCCTCGGGCGGCTGTGCACCCTTGTACTGCATATCGAGGTACGGTCCTTCGAAGTGGATGCCCAGGATATCGGCACCATCGCGGCCCGGCTGGAAATCCTTCTTGACGTCACGAACGTTTTCAACCGCCTTCATAAGAACCGGATGAAGTTCGGTAATGGTCGTGGACATGAAGCCTGTGACACCTTCGTGGGTGATGTTCTTCGCCCAGTTGCGCAGTCCATCCGGCTTTGCATAGTTTGTGTCATAGCCGTAGGCACCGTGGCAATGGATGTCGATGAAGCCCGGTACGATTCTCAGATCGCCATAGTCGAAATCCGGGGTACGTGTGTTAAGCGGAAGGATCTGTTTGATCTTCCCATTTTCAATGTCGAGCTGGGCAGGGATAAATTCACCGCAGACCCAGACACGTGAACTCTGAATGAGCATGTATTTTCTCCTTTTCGGCTGTGTGTCAGCCGTCTTTAACTACTATTACATTAGCATGTTTATTATTCCGTTTCACAGATGATGCTTGCAGATTTCGGTAGACCTTTGTGAAGTTTCAACCAGAATATTTAATGGTAGAAATCGAGTTGCTATAATCGGCTTGTCTATAGGAGGCAAGAAAATCATGAGTACCATTTTTGGCTTTACCCCGGAAGAACTTGCAGAAAAGAAAGCTACATTTACAGCTACGGAAATTCATCAGCAGCCGGCAACCTGGCTGAAGACTGTTGCCCAGATCCGCTCCATGAAGGATGAGATCGCGGCATTCATCTCCAAGGTCACATCGCAGCCGGATTATGACATCATCCTTACCGGTGCAGGAACGTCGGAATTCGTCGGCAACGCACTGTTCTCCTATCTGAACAGAGTTACCAATTATAAGGCCAAGAGCTTTGGCAGCACGGATCTGACGCCGACGCCGGAAAACTTCGTTACGCCGCATCGTCCTACGCTTCTGATCAGCTTCGGCCGTTCCGGTGATTCTCCGGAATCCATTGGCGCCATTCAGTCGGTTGAAGCTGTCAATGACAATGTCTACAACCTCTTCATTACCTGCAACAAGGACGGTGCTCTGAGCAGACGTGCCGCAAGTGAAGGCGACCGCTGCCTGGCAATCAACCTGACGCCGGAGACGCTGGATCAGAGCTTTGCAATGACATCGAGCTTCTCCAATATGTATCTGGCGTGCCTGCTGTGCTTCTCTCTGGATCATCTGGATGAGGCGGAAGCTGCGGTCAAGGAAGTCGCGGCTGCCGGTGCGAAGCTGCTGGATGAGAACTTTGGCGAGATGCTGAAGATTGATGAGGATTATGCATACAACCGTATCGTCTACCTCGGTACGAATACGCTGAAGGGCATTGCGCAGGAGTCGGCTCTCAAGATGCTTGAGCTCAACGCCGGCAAGGTTGTGACGATGTACGATACACCGATGGGATTCCGTCATGGTCCGAAGTCGATCGTCAATGATGAGACGCTGACGGTTGTCTATCTCTCCGACGGTGCATACCAGCGTCAGTATGAAATGGATCTGGTCCATGAGATGTCGGTTCAGCGCAAGGGCAACAAGATTCTTGTTGTATGCAATACGCCGGAAGAGAAGGCGAAGGAGCTGGCTGACTACTATTACTGCTTCAATACAGGCGCAAAGGACAATGTGTTCCTTGGACTTGACTACGTTCTGTGTGCGCAGCTGATCGCTCTGTTCCGTTCGCTGCAGAATGGTGATACGCCGGACAATCCCTGCCCTACAGGGGAAGTGAACCGCGTCGTTAAGGGTGTTACACTGTATCCGTATCCTTCTAAGCACTAATTGAAAGATTGATCTACAGGAGAAAACAGATGATTGGAATTGTTGTTACGGGGCATGGCAATTTTGCCAGCGGCCTCACCAGCTCAGTAAAGCTGATTGCCGGTGAGCCGGAGAATTATGAGGCAGTTGATTTCCTGCCGACGGATTCGAGCGAAGACCTCGAGGCGAAGCTGAAGGCTGCTTTTGAAAAGCTGAGCGGCTGCACGGAAGGCATTCTGGTGTTCACAGATCTGACCGGCGGTTCGCCCTTTAAGATTTCGGCAGAGCTTTCGATGACGCTCAAGGGACCGAAGATTGCCGTTGTTTCGGGTACCAACCTGGGCATGCTGATTGAGGCAAATATGAGCCGCACATTTACGGATGCGTCCGTTGATGATTTTGCGGATCAGATTGTTGAGACCGGCAAGTCGCTGCCGATTCACTACGTCTATCAGGATCCGGTTCGTGAGGAGCCGGAGGATGGCGAAGGAATCTGAGCTGATCATTCGTTGATTCATATTGATCAAAAAAAGAAACTGTGCTCCTGCGGGGGCACAGCTTCTTTTAATCATCGGAAGAAGTATAGATCTTGCGGGCGAATTCACTCGGCGTAATCCCGTAGCTGGCAGTGAACTTGCGGGAGAAGTAGTGAATGGAAGTGAAGCCGAGCTTTTCGGCAATCTGGGATATCGTCATGTCGCCTTTGCGGATCATGGCGCGGCTGCGGTTCAGCTTCGCGTTGTTAATGTACTGCTTCGGAGCAATCTGCAGATTGTTCTTGAATAGGTTCTGCAGTGTGCTGCGGGAAATGGAGAATCGCTGACAGATCTGATCGACGGGCAGAGGGTCATTGAGATGTTCATTGATATACTCGATGATTTCCTCGAGGAGCCGGTCTTCAAAGTGCTGATTGATCGGGGAGATGGGTTTCGGGGCCTTCTTTTCCTCGTGTTCCGGAATGATCGAAGCGGCAAGGCAGACCAGGAAGAACTGCAGCGATGCGATCATAACGTCACTGCTGAGATAGTCATGGTAATCAGACCCGGAAACGAAATGGTTGATGACGCCGACGGTGCGGCGGCTGCACGAGAAGACCGTGTTCAGCATATTTGCCGGCAATGGCCTGTCCACCTTGAAGATGACTGTGAGATAGGAGCAGGAGTCTGTGGAGGTGACGCTTTGGTCATGAAACTGGCCGGGGCCGTAAAGCATGGCCTGCTGGGCTTTGATTTCATACTGTTTCTGTTCGACCGTTGTTACGAGGGAACCGTGATCGACATAGGTCAGTTCATAATAGCGGCTGACTTCCCCTGAGAAATGATAGTGGGGCCGTTTCACAACATAATAGAAGGCGATGATTTCCCGGACGGTCGTTGTCGGTACAATGTGATGATAGAGAATCGGTTCGGGGAGCCGGTAGCGTTCCTTATGAGCTCCGGGTGCGATATAAAGGTGGAAGACAATGTAGTCTGACATTGGGACAATGCGGAACCAGCAGCCGCGCTTGATGCGGATGTTGCGGTGAATGGCAAAGTTGTCCGGGGTATCGAGCTGGGGATTCTTGACAATGCGCAGCAGGCCCATGCCTTCCATCGGTTCGATATAAACGTCGCTGTCAAAAGAATCAAGAATGGAAACCTTATCGTCGTAAATGGTTAATTCTTTCTTTTCGAGGCCGTCAGGGATCTTTTCTACAACATTTCCATAGGCCAGAAAAACGGAACTGGATGTTTTGTTATACATAAGAACCGCTCACTTGTAAAAAATACGCTATTAAGAGAATACCACAATTTCCCACAAAGCTCACGATTGGTTATCTCCGAAAAAAACAGAAACAAAAAATGCAACACATATCACCGAAAATGCAAAGACCTGAAAAACAGAGAGAACTAGTATGAATGCATGAGAAAGCGGTTACTTCCGCTGAGATCCATAGAACCATTGGAAAGGAGTATTGCTTTATGGGAACACCCGATATCGTTTTATGCCGTATCGACAATCGTCTTATCCACGGTCAGGTCGCAACACAGTGGACCGGATCTATTAATGCAAATCTGATTCTGGTAGCCAATGATGAGGTTGCCGGAAACAAGCTCCGTCAGGGCCTGATGGACATGGCAGCACCGTCCTATGCCCAGACACGTTACTGGACGATCCAGAAGACGATCGATACGATCGGCAAGGCATCGCCCAAGCAGCATATTTTCCTGGTGTGCGAGACCCCGGAGGATGTCCTCAAGCTTGTTGAGGGCGGTGTTCCGATCAAGAAGGTCAACATCGGAAATATGCATATGGCAGAGGGGAAACGCCAGGTAGTGGGCTCGGTTGCAGTCAATGATGAGGATGTCGCTGCATTCCGTAAGCTTCAGGAACTTGGTGTTGAACTGGAGATCCGTCGTGTTCCGCAGGAACCTGCGGAGGATCTCAATAAGCTGTTCAAGTAATTTTGGACAGTCATCGCTTTACAGCTTCAAACTCAGGAGAAAGGGAGGATTAATCAATGCAGGTCGTTTTATTGGCGATTGTAACATTCATCTTCGCAATTGATCAGTTCTCACTGACCGAGCTGCTTTATCGTCCGATTATTGCTTGCCCGATTATTGGCGCAATTCTCGGCGATGTAAAGACCGGATTGGTCGTAGGCGGAACCTACGAGCTCATGATGGTCGGCAACATGCCGGTCGGTGGTGCTCAGCCGCCTAACGCAGTTCTTGGCGGTGTCGTAGCAATGATCTTTGCCGTTAAGTCTCAGCTTCCGGTAGACCAGGCTCTTGGTCTCGCCGTCGTCTTCTCGCTGTTCGGCCAGTACGCTGTTACCCTGACATTCACATTCATGTCGGGAATGATGGCTCGTGCGGATAAGGCTGCTGCGGAAGCAAATCCGAAGGGAATCACACAGGTCAACCTCATCTCTATGTGCTTCCTCGGAACTCTGTTCGCAATTCTGGCTGTTGCTGCTTATGTAGGCGGCGAAGCTGCTGGAAATGCACTGAATGCATTCTCTGAGAGTGCTTCCTGGTTCATGGGCGGTCTCGGTGTTGCCGGCGGAATGATGCGTTATGTAGGTTTCGCGGTTCTCCTGAAGATCATGCTCGCAGACGATATGTGGGGCATTTACCTGGCTGGTTTCGCAGCAGCAGCACTGCTTGGCAATGTTGACGCTACTTCCGGTGCAACCCTGCTTCTCTGCGCATTCATCGGCGTAGCGATTGCAATCTATGATTACACGATGAACGTCAAGATTAAGAGCATCACAACGAGCGGAGGTGACGACGATGGCATCTGATGCACTTCACTATACAGATTTGACACCGGCTCCTCAGCTGGATAAGGCTACTCTCAACAAGATGGTCTGGCGGTCTCTGAACCTGCAGGCTTCGTTCAACTACGAGCGTATGCAGGCAGCAGGCTGGCTGTGGGCTATTCTTCCGGGTCTTGAGAAGATTCACACCAACAAGGAAGATCTTTCCAAGTCCATGACGCACAACCTTGAGTTCTTCAATACGCATCCGTTCCTCGTAACATTCGTTATGGGTATCGTCCTGTCGATGGAACAGCAGAAGGCTGACATCAACTCGATCCGTGCGGTACGTGTTGCGGCAATGGGTCCTCTGGGCGGCATCGGTGATGCTCTGTTCTGGTTCACACTGGTTCCGGTTACTGCTGGTATCACGGCTAACATGGCTATCGGCGGCAGCATGGCTGGCCCGATCCTGTACTTCATCATTACCTTCGGCGTACAGATGGCTCTGCGTTACTGGCTGATGTACTGGTCCTATGACATGGGCACCAAGGCAATCGAAGTTCTGACGGCTAATGCACGTGAATTCACACACGCTGCATCGCTGCTCGGTGTCTTCGTTGTCGGCGCTCTGACCTGCAACTACGGTGCAACGTCTCTTGGAATGGTTATTCCGAACGGCGAATCCTCAGTTGACCTGCAGGCTCTGCTCAACGGCATTCTGCCGGCAATGATTCCGCTGGCTCTGACGCTGATGTGCTACAACCTGATCAAGAAGAAGGGATGGTCTGCTTCCAAGTGCATCCTTCTGCTTCTGGTCATCGGCATCGTTGGCTGCATGTTCGGTATCTGGTCCGGAACGTATACGTCTCTGGTACCGGTTCCTTGGCACAGCTGAGATTCTGAAACAAGAAAAGCAGGTGCAGCGGTTATTCACCGTCGCCCTGCTTTTTTTTCTTCGCCTGATTCAGATGTCTGTGCTGCTTTATTCTCTGCCTGTTCCTTCTCGTATTCGTCGAAGTATGTCTTCTGAATGTCATCACTGAGAGGAATGTGGTAATCGCCGGTCTTTGCCTTGTTTTTCAGCTGGGACTTGCGGTAGACATAAAACAGAACTGCGATGGCTATCACGATGATGGCCGTAACGATGGGTGTTTTCATTTGATCTCCTTGATTCGTTTCTGCAGTTCAATGGTACCATTGAATCAGATGTTTTCTGTTTCCGGGTTTGGTAATTTTAGGGGGTATTTATGAACTGGACATTATTCTGGATCCTGGTGATCTGCGGTGCGGCTGCTTTCGTCGCTTACTTTTTCTATTCGCAGCGCGAGATCGCCTATCTGTCAATTCTTCTGTATCGGCAGGGAAATGCGGATGCCTATCTCAAGGAACTGGAAACGAGGCAGGCAAAGTTCTTCTTTTCCAGGAAGATGCGTACGCTGATGAAGATTGACGCATATCTGGTCAAGGATGACAAAGATGATCTGGATCAGATTTTCAAAGAAGCGGCGAAGGAAAAACTGCGTGATGCAGACCGCTTCCTTGTTCTGCAGAAAGAGATGCTGTACCGGATTGACTGCCAGGATTATAAGCGGGTTCAGGAAATCTATACGCAGATGGAAAGTCTTTATAACGAACTGGGCAAGAAGGCCAAAGAGCGCTACAAGGAGTCCCTGCAGGAGGCGCAGTATCTTGAAACCATCTATGTAGATAAGGATGGAAAGTATGCGGGTGAGCTGATGGAAAAGGCACGTACGCTTCAGGATGACATTCCGGCAGGCGTCTGCTATTTTCGCGCGGCGCAGTCCTACTACCTGCGCGGTGATAAGAAGCAGGCGAAACTGGCCCTTGAAAAGGCGGAAGGCAAGCTGCGGAACACCAAGTCACACGAAGTTGTCCAGAACATTCAGAAGACAGGTGATCTGGATCTTCTGCTGAAAACCCGCATATGAATCATCAGAAAAAATAACAAACAAAGAATAAAAAAAACAGGCATCGTCCAGCGGGCGGTGCCTGTTTTTCATAAGTATTGATGAAGCAGATCAGAACTTGATTTCGTTCTGGTGCGAAGCGTAGAGGTATTCATCTACGGTGTAGATGACGCGGTCCTTGACCAGTGAAAGCGGATCGTTGTGCAGTCTGCCTTCACGTACCTTCGTATACTCCAGCGGCATGAACTGACTCAGAACGCCCAGCGGAACTCCATCCTTGAAGTTGTTGAAGAGAACTTCCTGAGCCTTTCTGACTTCTTCCGTCGGCATGTAGTAGCGGCTGCGGTCGGAGAAAGAGAACTTACGGCGGTAGGCAATTTCTGCCGGGGTGCCGTGATAGTGCTTCTGGTAGTAGACAGGGTTGGCAACCATGGCGGCGTCAAGTACTTCCATGAAGTGGCTCTGCTTCTCAGGCTGATCTGCAAAGACTTCTTTCTCAGCATAAGCCAGAGCGAACAGACCTTCACGTGCCGCAAAGGAGAGTCCCGGACCGACCTTCAGAATTCCGACACCGTCTTCGACGAGCTCACGCAGCGCATACTTTGTCTGATAGTCGGTGGAGTGACCTTCGAAGACGAAGTTGGGATATTCCTTGATAGAAGCCATGAGGTCCACGGCCTTGGAACGATCATACGGTGTGCAGCCGGCATCTTTTTCTTCAACGCCCGGCTGAACGACGAAGCCGACAACCTGATTCCATGCCTCATCCAGACCATGTTCATGGAATGACTTTTCGAAAATGGAAACAGTATTCTTGAAGTCTTCGACTTTGGTGACCTGAAGACCTGTATCAACAGACTGCTGACTTCCGCCCGGAATCGGAACTTCGGAACCGACGATGTAAACCGGATGAACTGCGTTCGGATTTGTCTTGAGCAGCTCCTTGTAGGAATCTTCCGCTACCTGGGCAAGCTCGGCGCCGCGGCGGGAAATGACTTCATCCGAAAGACGGGTATCGGGATCATCAGAAGCAACCTTCATCGAAGTGTCGAGATGAATCTTGGTGAAGCCGGCAAGAACGAACTGACGGATCAGTTCACGTGCCTCGGCCATTGCCTTGTCTTCGTTATAACGGGTGAAGGTCAGCGGTCCGAGATGGTCGCCGCCGAGAATGATCTGGCTCATCGGAATTCCTTCTTCGCCGGCAAGGCGCTGAATGAATTTCATGAAGTCGGCCGGCTTCATGCCGGTATAGCCGCCATACTGGTCAACCTGGTTGGCTGTAGCCTCAATCAGCAGGACGGAGCTGGTTTCCTTTGCCCGCTCCATGCATGCGCGCAAGACAATCTCGCTGCTGGTGCAGGCGGAATAGATGCCAACCTGCTTTCCTTCCTTCTGCAGACGAACAACGTGTTTAAGAGGATGTTCATTCATATGGAAAAAGCTCCTTTTCTCAGGCTATTATAGCAAGGGCGGTTTGCGCTATTAAACGCGGCAGTTGCACTTTTGGAGAGAGAAATGGAAGTCAGTGTTCAAGGTTTGAATCATCCCAATCAGGATGCGGCAGGAAGCAGGGATCAGACTTTCTGGGTGCTGGATGGGGCGACGCCTTTATTTCCGCCTGTTCTTGGCGGTGGTGATGTGGAGGGCACGGTTCAACGCATCTCTCAACACCTGTTTCTTCATGCGGATAGGATTTGTGATCTGCGCATTCTGCTGGAAGCCGCGGTCAAGGAAGTGGAGCAGGAATATCGTCAGTCGCTCAGGGACTTCGATGCGATTGAGAAGTATCGTCTGCCAACGTTTGCCTGTGCGCTGGGAAGAATTGAGAAAAATGAGCTTTCGTATCTGATCCTTGCGGATTGTGAGATCCGGACTTCTCTGGGAAAACGCTTTACGGATCCTTCCTTTGCGATGACTTCCGCAGCCAATCGCGAAAACGAAAAACGGATTTTGAAGAAGTATGGAGCGGACAGCTTTGAAACGATGGCAGAGCTTCAAAGAAAAGAGGCGCTGGAAGAGTTCTGGGAAATGAACCGGAAACAGCGGATGGCACTCAATACGCCCGGTGGCTATTGGGTCGGATCGCTCGATGGCACTGGCATTGCGCATGCGTTCTGTGGAACGGTGCAGCTGCAGGAAGGCGAGCATGTGTATGCAATGTCGGATGGATTTGCACATCTTGCGGATGCGGATCCCGTAATTCTGACCATTATTTCCGAAGAAGAAATGAAAAAGAGAATCAATGAGCTTCGTTATATTACGGATGATGATGTGACGATGATCCGTATGCGATGACAGGGAGAAAAAGGATGATCAAGGGAATTCTGTTTGATTTTGACGGGACATTGTCCTATCGGGTGGAGTCGGCCTACTTTATGTACCGCTATCTGCTGCATTCGATGTTTCCGGAAATGGATGTGCACTCGATTGAGTTCGAGGCGCGGGTGCAGCGATGCATGTTATGGGATGAATTCGGCACCATCAACAAGCGCCATGCCTTGACGATGATCAAGGAGAAGTGGAAGCCGGATCTTGACGTGGAGAAGTATGTTGAGATCTGGTACCGGCTGTTTCCGCAGTACCAGGTGGCGATGCCGGATGCATATGCGGTGTTGGACCGGCTGAAGGAGAAGTATGTTCTGGGCCTTGTGAGCAATGGCCATCTGGATACGCAGGAGCCGAAGATTGATATTCTGGATCTTCACCCATATTTCAAGACGGAAATCATCTCGAAGGATTTTGGAGTTGATAAGCCGGATGTTCGCATTTATAACGAGGCGGCGAAGCGGCTTGGTCTGAAGTGTGAGGAAATTGCCTTTATCGGCGATACGTTTGATACAGATATCCTCGGGGCCAGTAAGGCGGGCATGATGCCGGTGTGGTACTGCTACGAGCATCGGTGCGTGACGCTGTATGACGTGTGCATGGTTTCGAACTTCAAGGAGATCGGTGATCTGTTCCTGGACCATGCCGAATGGAATCATTAGGATGGAAACAGAGACCGTCAACAGCTAAAATAATAAGCGGGGGATTTATGAAAACAGGAAAATTAATCATCTCATTATTACTGGCAGCTTCTATGCTTGCCGGCTGCGGTTCTTCGCAGGCTGCGGCAGCTTCTTCGGCACCTGCTGAAACGACAGCGGCTGTTGAAACAACGGCAGCAGTAGAGGATACGGGCTCGGTTACGATCACGGATCATGCGGGCAGAACGGTCACGGTTCCAACCAATCCGAAGAAGGTTGTGGTCGCGGACATTTATCCGCTGGCTTCGGTATTGACGGTGTATCTGAATTCGTGCGACAGCATCATTGCGATGGAGCCGACAAGCATGTCTGCGGCAAAGAACGGTGTACTTTCGCAGCTCTATCCGGATATCGTCAATGTGGATACGGAAATTCTGAACGGCGATGATCTCAACGTTGAGGCAGTTGCAGCACTGGAGCCGGATATCGTTTATTACAATGCCGGCAATTCTTCGGAAGCAGAGATGCTTGAGAACGCGGGTCTGACGGCGGTTGGTTTCTCACCGACCAAGTTCAACTATGACTGCATTGAGACCTTCAATCAGTGGATTGCGCTTCTGGATCAGATTTATCCGGGTATGGCAGGGTCGCGGACGACACTGGCTTCGGATACTGCGACCAAGGTTTACAATGAGGTCAGCAGCCGTGTGCAGGATCTGGCCGATGATCAGAAGCAGACGGTTTTGTTCCTGTTCCAGTACGATGATACGAAAATGGTCACCTCGGGATCGAATTTCTTCGGTCAGTGGTGGTGCGATGCGGTTGGCGCTCTGAATGCGGCCAGCGAGATTCCGGCGGAAAACAAGAATGCGGCCATTACGATGGAGCAGGTATATGCATGGAATCCAGATGTCATCATTCTTACCAACTTTACGCCGACGAAGCCGGAGGATCTGTACAACAATGCGGTTGGCAGTGATGACTGGAGCTCTGTGAAGGCAGTGCAGGACAAGCGCGTTTACAAGATGCCGATGGGAACGTACCGCTCTTATACGCCGAGCGTTGATACGCCGATGGTGCTGGAGTGGATGGCACAGGTTGTGTATCCGGATCTGTTCTCGGACTATGACATTGATGCGGATGTGAAGGCATACTATCAGGATGTCTTCGGCGTTTCGCTTACGGATGATCAGATTTCCATGATGTATCCGTCGACGGCAACCGGAAACTGATCATTCCGACTGGAGTTCAAAGAGATCGATAAAAGTACCAGGGCTGGCGCAGCTGCCAGCCCTTTATAGATGAATGGAAAAAAATTTGATCGGAAAGTTGAAAAAAATTTAAAAAACCATTGCACAAAAAAATGGGAGGTGATATAAATATGTCACGCGCCACTAATCAGCAGTTGAATGAAGCAGTTGAGCATCAAACCTCAATCACCTCACAATTCTGATGAGAAAGCGGGAAAGTGCAGTATAGCACTTGCCGGACTTTTACAGCGCTGGTGATCTTTGAAAACCGAACAGGAAATAAAGCACAGAACAAGAACGTCAATTCAAAAGGAATTGACTGACGAAAGTCAGTTAAAAGAGTCAAATCAAATGGAGAGTTTGATCCTGGCTCAGGATAAA
>Ga0256404_1007141_pt1 | contig 17876 bp, 10 predicted proteins | sample RumenRJG_01DNA_FD_185990 | JGI IMG/M metagenome (GOLD analysis project Ga0256404, IMG submission 185990) | Bovine rumen microbial communities from Lethbridge, Alberta, Canada - RJG_01 | ecosystem: Host-associated > Mammals > Digestive system > Stomach > Rumen | place: Canada: Alberta | collected...
CTGAAATTTCGGCATCTTTTTTTGCAGGGGTGGGGTCAAAGAATTAAGCCTTATGAAATCGTTGATGGGGTGGGCAAAAAAAGTGCCGACCAAGGAATTTATAATCCAGGGTCGGCTGAACTGTTACAGATCAAATAGTTTATCAGGTGATTAGCCATTACTGGCCTTCCTCTTTTTGATGTCTTCCTGAACGGCTTTTTTACTGACATCATAAAGTTCGCGGCCCTGCTCCCTGCCATAGGCTTTCATGAGACGAACATAGTAGGTATGAAGTGTATTGGCAGTAAGACCGTATTTTGTCAGGGCTTCTGTCTGTAATGCCTCCATATCAGGGGAAACCGCAATCACTTCCTTCTCCTTTGATTCTTTTTTTGAAGAAGATCTGTTTTTTGAAGAGTTGGATGAGTCTTTGCTTTCAGCTGCTTTTCCGTCACTCTTTTCCTTTTCGGAAGCTGCAGCGGAATCTGTTGTTTCCCTGGTTTTACTCTTGGCCGGTTTTGACTTGCCGGCGGTCTTTTTAGTGTTCTTAACGGGCTGCTTCTTTTCCTTCTTTTCAGTTTCATCTTTTAAAACGGGAGCAGCCGGTTCCGGATTTTCACCGGAGTCCTTTGGGGCTTCATTGGAAGCAGGCTCTGACTTTACAGCAGCTTCGGCTTCTGTTTTCTTGGAAGTTTTTCTGCCGGTTTTTTTGTTCTCGGACTTTTTTGTTTTTGCTGATGAAGATTTTTTGGAGGACTTCTTCTCGGGTTTCGAAGAATCTTCAGTCTGAACCTGAAATGTATTTTCTTCGGTAGCAGCACCGGATGCCATGATTGCATTGGTTGTATCATCGGTGGTTTCAATCGTTATTTTTTCTTCATCAGGTTTCACGGACTTTGCATTAGCAGATGGGGACTCATCAGTTGCTGCAATGGTAACCGGTGTATCGGCCTCCGGTGCGTTTTCTGCAAGGGGGATTGAGCTATCCCCGGCAGTTGCCTGTGCCTCTGCTTTTACATCAGTGGTCTGAGCTTCGGTTTCCTGCTCCTTTTTATCAAAAACGCTTTCCACCCTCTTCATGGAACGGGAAGCCGGATCATAAACGAACTGAACACGGTTCGGATCGAATTTCGGTTCTGTTTTTGCGAGAGCGGTTCTCTGTTCGGGTCTCGGTATAATAGCCGTTTTCTCGGGTGCAGACTTGATCAGAGCTTTTGGCTTTTCCTGAGCTGATTCTTTTTTCAGGTTATCACCGGAGTTTGAAGCATTGGTCTTGGCTGAGGCATCCTTAACACCGGCCTTGTCTGAATTCTTTGAGTTTTTCTCGGATCTGACACGATCTTTTTTATTTGATCCCTCTGCTGATTCTCCGGCAGCTTCTTTATTTGAATTGTTATCGGGATTTTTGTTCCCGGAAGACTTGCTTTCCTGAGCAGGTTCTGCGGCATGATCCTTCATCTGTTTGGCAAGCTGGTCAGCCGGTGTTTCCATCATAAGCGGATTCGGAATAAGGGAAGCAGGTTCTGTAACCTCTGTAAAGTTAATGTTCTGTCCTCGTCTTCTACGGTTTGCCTTACTGAGGGTAGGTCTTGTGGGTATGGTATTCATGGTTGCGAATGCATCCACAAGATTTGTTTTCTGGGATCTTTCCTTACAAAGGCGGATACGCTCGTCATCATTCTTCTCTGAACTCAGGAGACATTCCTTGATGGTTTCTCCCAGAAGTATCTCTGCTCCTCTCAGGCTGTGCCAGAAATCACGTACAGCTGCATAACCCTTGTCTTTTGAAACTATGCAGATCTTCTCACCGGATTCAAGGAACATTCCGGTGGTTGAGGCAATGTACATGTCGAGAGCATTGCTGTGCTGCTTCAAGAGCTTTACAAGGCTGACATGAACGTTTCGTTTCTTCAGGTCATTTACCATGCCCTTTGTTACGGCACTGTTGTCATCACTGTAGTACATTACCAAAGTATCATTGTCGTCAAGGTACTCGTATCCTTCAAGCCCGGATACATGGGTGTTTTCAAAATCAACTAAAATAATCACGTAAGATTCTCCTGCTTTTACGGCATAATGCTTTAGCCCAAAACCATGAATGGAAAGTCTGAGACCCGGAAAGGGGTCGATGGATTTGAACGTGTTTTTTTATGCCTTTTATCTATACAAATTTTTAAATGATTATAACAAAAAAACCGGTTCTTTTGAACCGGTTTCTTTAAGCGACGAGGATGAGACTCGAACTCACAACCCGTAAAACGGGCACCAACTTTCCAGGCTGGCCGACTACCAATTATCACACCTCGTCAAAATTGCTCCATCATAATAGCAAAGCTGGAAAGGTTCGTCAAGATGTTTTTTGAATCAGCAGGTACACATAAGCCGGTATCGGGGAATATCCATTTTCAAACGGGATACCTCAAAAAGTTTTAGAAACAGGAAGACAGCCCCGAGGGGCTGTCTTCTTGAAAAGAAAGGAAAAAAAGAAATAGAACTAAAATAGGTTTCCCTACTGTTCTGATTTGTTAAAAAAGTCAACTTTTGTGACTAATACCATTGTAATCTTAAGAATGGCGGTGTGTCAATAGATTGGGAGAAAATAATTAAAAATTAATAATTATTTGTAAAAATATGCCCGATATTTAATTTGGCGCAGATCCGGCTCCGGATAAATGATACGATATCCGGGGAGATACGGATTAAACCTGCTCTTTTTTAAATAAAAGCATTTCACTGTGACTGTATCCTCTCATTAAGATCAGACAGATATTCCCATCGGTCCATCTTTTCTGCCAGAAGGTTTTCAAGCCTTTCTTTTTCCTGAGTCAGTTCATTTAACTTGATGAAATCCTTGGCATATTTAAGGATTTCTTCGTCCAGTTCCGCAACCTTATCTTCGGCGGCTTCGATGTCGGCTTCAATGGTCTCCCATTCTCTTTGTTCTTTATATGTCATCTTAAGCTTTCGCTCGCCTACAAAACGCTTCTGTTTACCATTGCCCTTAGCTGTATCGGGGTTATCTGATTTATCACCGGAATTTTTTACGGATTTACCGACACCTGAAATAGAACCGGCGCTTGCAAATACGCTTTCAGCATCGGGATTTCTCCGGAGGTACTCTACCTGATAATCGGTATAACCGCCTTCATATTGAGATATCTGCCCGTTTCCTTCAAATGAGAAGATACGGTTCACAACACGATCCAGGAAAAATCTGTCATGAGATACGGTAATGACTATTCCGTCGAAATGGTCGAGATAGTCTTCAAGTATGGTCATGGTACGGATGTCCAGGTCGTTGGTAGGCTCATCCAGGATCAGGACATTCGGTGCAGACATTAAAACTCTCAGAAGGTACAGGCGGCGTTTCTCACCTCCGCTCAGCTTTTCAACCTTCATGTACTGCTGTGATGGCGGGAAAAGGAATTTATCCAGCATGTTGCTAGCGCTGACGAGACCATCGGTGGTATGAACGTACTCCGCGATGGAGGTCATGGCATCGATAACCCGCTGAGTGCCATCGAGCTCCTCATTTTCCTGGGAAAAATATCCTATCCTTACAGTCTGACCGATGCGGATCTCTCCTGAATCGGGAGTCTCCCAGCCGGTGATCATTTTTATAAGTGTTGATTTTCCGGCACCGTTTGGACCGATTATGCCGATTCGGTCATTACGAAGGAAGTTGTAGGTGAAATGATCGATTAAGGTTTCACCGTCAAAGCCTTTTGTTACATCATCTATTTCGATGGTTGATTTACCGAGACGGGTCTTAATGGAGCTTAGCTTGATCTCTTCCTCTTCCGTTGGACCATGCATCTGGGACAGCTTTTCGTAACGCTGCAGACGACCTTTTTGCTTCGTGGTTCTCGCCTTAGCGCCGCGCATTACCCACTTAAGCTCATTTCGGAGAATGTTCTGACGGGTACGTTCCTGAGCACGGGCGATATCCATTCGCTCTGCCTTTAGCTCGAGATACCCCTGATAATTGGCCTTGTAGCTGTATAGCTTTCCCTGATCAAGCTCTACTATACGGTCGCATATCTCATCAAGGAAATATCTGTCGTGGGTTACCATAAGAAGGGAACCACGGAAGCTTTTGAGATATCCTTCCAGCCATTCGGACATGGCTCCGTCAAGGTGGTTTGTGGGCTCGTCAAGGATCAGAAGGTCTGCCGTTGATAAAAGAGTGCTTGCCAGGGCAACACGCTTTTTCTGACCTCCCGAAAGAGTGCCTATCTTCTTGTCATAATCATTTTCACCAAGCTTTGACAGGAACTTTTTCGCTTCCGTTTCCAGATTCCAGACATGCTCCTTGCCCTCATTGTCATGGAGGATGGCTTCAAGTATGGTGTCCTCCGGATCGAATTCCGGAGTTTGAGGAAGGTAGCGGATAGAGAGGTTTCTCCGCTTTGCTATATTACCCTCGTCAGGCTCCTCTATTCCCGCAGCAATCTTCAAAAGCGTTGATTTTCCGGTTCCGTTAATGCCTATGAGGGCCACCTTTTCACCCTCCAGCATGGAAAAGTCGGTATCCTCAAAGATCTTTCTTTCTGTATATACTTTGGATAAATGTTCTATAGTGATGATGTTGTTTTGTGCCATGTTTTATTTAAGACTCCAATAAAAAATTCCGTCCTTCAGCTCTCTTTCTATAAAGCCGATTCCGTATAGATATTCCAGCAGACTGTAGGTTTTGGTCACAGTCATTTTATATAGGAAGAACTCGTCGTCGTTCTCGGGAGGGCGGGTGAATTTGTATATCTTCTCCGAGATTTCATGGGTGGTTAGACTGTGATTTTTTGCTGTGTGAACAGATTCGTCCCGGCGATGATTCATTGCATCATTTGAGGAACCCGTTTCTGTTTGGCTAATGCTTTTCAAAAGGTCTCTCACATCGGTTGTCTTGCTGAGATAGCTGAATACAGTCTTATCCACGTCTCCGCTTATATCCTCGATTATCTCGCCGTGGGAAGGGATGATGGTCCAGTCGTGACATTCTTCTTTTATATGCTTTAGGGAATCAAAGAATCCCTGCAAAAGGTGTTCGTCGGGATAGGTGGTGGCAACGATGGGGGAAACTTTATGAATCAGCTGATCCGCTGTGAAGAACAGTTTATGCTTATAGTCCTTAAGGCCCATCTGTCCGTAGGTGTGACCCTTCAGCGGGAAGGCTTCGAACTCGTAGTCTCCGTACCGGAACACATCTCCCGGTTCCACATCATTGTAGGGAAAACCCCAGATGGCAAGAACCCACTGGCCGTGCTTCTGTACCCGGTCGGAAACATTGCTGAAAGCTTGCCATACTTCCGGAGTCTTGTCAGGGGTGATGCCGCAGGAATATAAAACTTTTTTCTGAGCCTCCACGGACTCATCACTTACTTTGTAGGCGAGACAGTCATAGGGATGGCGCTCTTCCATCCGGTTCATAAAGAGGCGTGTTCCATTCTTGGCGAACCTGCCTGCCAGACCGCAATGGTCATGGTGCCTGTGGGTGAGAAAGACATCGAGCTTTTCAGGGGAAATATCAAGCTCCAAAAGTGCATAGGTAAGCTTTTCCATGCAGGCATCATTGTTAAATCCGGTATCGATCATGATACTTCTTCCGTCATGCACGGATTCCTTCCCTTTTATGATGAAGATCTGTATTTCGCTGACGCCCTGCTCAATGGTTCTGTCTGTCAGGGTGACTCTGTAAATTCCCGGTAATATTTCTTTTGAAAATTCAAGTTGTTCCATGGTTATCACCTGATTTTTATGCTTTCAAAGGATTATAGCAGACATTTGACGGGTAGAAAAGAAAGCTAAGTGATTCTTGTTATTATCTCTCTGTATGGTCTAAATTCAGACAATATGCATTTTTATCTGGCTGTGATATGCTTTCAATTTGAAAAACACATTAATCGTTGACAGTAATGTACTTTCGAAATACGTATAAAGTATGTACTTAGTTTGTTGACGTACGTATATAACACGTATATAATGAGTGTAGATATCTAGAAAGGAACAAAGTGATGAAGGTATCTGAGATGGTCAAGCTGATTAAGAAAATCGGATGTTACAAAGTTAAAGAAGGTACAAACCATGAGATATGGTACAGTCCGATAACCGGAATCAGTTTTACTATACCAAGGCATTATTCTCAGGAGCTGAAAAGCGGGACAGAAAACAATATAAGAAAGCAGTCGGGGTTAAAATAAATCCTGACTGACCTTATCACTTTGCTCGCTACATGTTGAAAGGAGAAATCATGAAGTATATTTACCCTGCTGTATTTACCGAAGAGAATCCAGGTTATTCTGTCAGCTTTCCGGATATAGAAAATTGCTTCACCTGCGGTGATGATCTTGAGCACGCTCTGATGATGGCGAATGATGCATTGTCCCTCATGCTCACAGATATGGAGGATCGTAAACTGGATATTCCGAAGCCAAGCCGTGTCAACGATATTAAGGTTGGTGATAATGAGTTCACTACTCTCATCCAGTGCGATACAGAACAGTATCGTAGAACCTTGAAAAATAGGGCCATCAAGAAGACTCTTACTATTCCGGAATGGCTCAATGAATCAGCAACTGCTGCCGGACTTAACTTCTCTCAGGTTCTTCAGGAAGCGCTTAAAGCTAAATTGAATATTGCTTAATAACAAATCCTCCTTGGTCATGGATGTACCGAGGAGGATTTGTTATGAGACGTTTCAGGTCTTGTCACTCTTTTGCTTTAGATTCAAAAGCACCACTGCCGCCAGGATCAGGGCCAGGATTTTCTTTGCAGTCAGTTTTTCATGAAAGAATAATGCTGACATCAGCATGATCCAGACCGGTGAAGTATAAAGAAGGATGGCTGCTGTTGAAAGCGGCATCATTGTGATGGCTGTGAAATAGCAAACTGTGAAGAAAAGAATGCTTCCGAAACCAAGCTCAAGGAAAAACGCATAATAGAGAAAAAATGAAAGTATACATATTTATTGAACATAACAACATCTTGATGATATAGAAATATTTTCGTCAAAAACATCAACATATTGACGATATAGATAATTTTTTATCACACAAGTTCTTTTGTTTATAAATCCTTTATAAATTTCTTACAAAAAGAAAATGTTTTTTTGTTGACAAAAAGATTGAAAAAAAGTACAATACAATCAAGTTAAAGAGATGTGGCGAGTGCTTCACAGATCTGAAACGATTCGTGATGAAAAAAGAACCTTAGATGAGATGGCGAGTGCTTCATTGATTCAAGGTTCTTTTTTCGTACTCTGAAAAGTTTTTATTAAATGGTCCTGCCCTACCCATTGCAAATTTTCGGCATATTCTTTTATTTATCTGATAAATTTTCCTAATACAATTTTTGATAATTATTTAACGGCTCTTGCTATGTAGATACTTAAATTATGATATAATTTATAAGAATTTAAGGGCAGTCTCATGCCCGAAATTAGGAGGATAGTATGAGAAAAAGCAAAGCATTAATTGCCGGTCTCGCAGCATCCATGGCTCTCACAGCCTGTGCTTCTACTGCTACACCGCCGGCAACAGCCGAGGCTGCGAAAACTGAAGCAGCTAAGGAAACCACAGCCGCAGCTGAAACAACTGCTGCAGGAGCATCTGAAGGTGTAAGCGGTGAGTTCGAGGGAACTGCTCCCGGAATGCAGGGTCCTGTTACAGTTAAGCTCACTGTAGAAAACGGACAGATCACCAAGGTTGACCTCACAGAGATCAGTGAGACAGATTCTCTCACAACAGTTGCCAAGGAAAGAATTCCTGCACAGATAGTTGAGCATCAGACCACAAAGGTGGATGCCGTTACAGGTGCTACTCTCTGCTCCAATGCCATCATGAGCGCTGCAAGAAAGGCTGCTGAGGAAGCAGGTCTTGACCTTGCGGTTCTTGATGCCAATGAGTGGCACGCAGAGGCAGGCCCTGATGAAACCTATGATCAGGATGTAGTTGTTGTAGGTGGCGGCGGAGCCGGTCTTTCAGCTGCTATCTCTGCTGCACAGCAGGGCGCAAAGGTAACTCTCATTGAGAAAGGCTCTGTTCTCGGCGGTGACACAATGATGGCCGGAGGTGCTTTCAATGCTGTTGACCCTGAGGCTCAGGCTGAGCGCGTAATGAGTGTTGCTGAGAAGAATACTTTGGACGAGTATCTGGCACTTAAGACTGACGATGCAGATCTTCACTTCGATCAGTTCCCTGAGTGGAAGCAGGTTCTTACAGACCTTCAGGATGACCTTACAAAGTTCTTCAAGGATAATGAAGGTAAGGAAGCCGGTAAGGATATGCCGGGTTACGATTCCATCCCCCTTCACATGTGGCACATCTATACAGGCGGCTTAAGAGAGATGAATGACGGATCATGGGTGGCTTCAAACATTGACCTCGCAAGAAATCTTGCGGAGAATGCATTGGATTCCTATGACTGGACAGGCGATCTCGGAATCGAGACTGCAAGCCATAAGGGAGCAGGAGAAACTCTTTACACCGTACTTGGCGCTATGTGGCCGAGAACCCACGCTTACCAGAACGGCGCTCCTCTCATCGAGGCTCTTAAGGCTGCTGCTGATAAGGAAGGCGTAACTATCTATACAGAGACTGCAGGAAAGTCACTCATCACAGACGCTGACGGCAAGGTTGTCGGTGTTAATGCTGAGAAGGCCGACGGAACCAAGGTCACACTTAATGCTGCAAAGGGTGTTGTTCTTGCCTGCGGCGGATACTGTGCTAACCCTGCCATGGTCAAGGAGTACGACAAGTACTGGGGCGATGATCTGACAGATCATACTCTTACAACTAATGTAGGAACCAATACCGGTGACGGTATCGTTATGGCTCAGGAAGTTGGTGCGGACACAGTAGATATGGGCGTATCACAGCTTATGCCTTCATCTTCACCTGTAAAGGGAACCATGACAGACGGTATCTGGGCTGATGCTTCAGAGCAGATCTGGATCGATGGCGAGGGCAACCGTTTCGTAAATGAGTATGCTGAGCGTGACGTACTTGCAAAGGCTTCTCTCGGTCTTGACAATGGCGTGTTCTATATCATTTATGCCGGTTCTTCAAAGGATACCGGAAAGTGCGAAGGTGCTGATCCTTCATCAAGTCTTTTCGGAAATACTGTTGAGCACATGGTAGAGACAGGACATGTCTGGTATGGTTCAACTCTTGCAGAACTTGCTGAGGCCACAAAGACAGCAGCTGCCGGTGTAGCTCCTGCATTTACAGAGGAAGCTCTTCGTGAGACCATCGAGAAGTACAATTCTTATGTTGAGGATCAGGCAGACCCTGACTTCGGTAAGGGAGTTCTTGCCGGTGCCATCGATCTTGAGGCTATCGAGAGCAATCCTGATGTAGGAATCGTTATCTCTCCGAGAAAGGCTTCTCTCCACCATACAATGGGTGGAATCGTTATCAACACTGATGGTCAGGTTGTTAATGAGGACGGCGAGGCTATTTCAGGTCTCTTCGCAGCAGGCGAGGTTACCGGAGGTGTTCACGGCGGTAACCGTCTCGGCGGTAATGCTATCGCTGACATCTTCACCTACGGACGTATCGCAGGAAAGAATGTTGCAACACAGGGCTGATAAAATGCTGTGAAATATAAAGCCGCATAGAGGGTACTTGAGTTTCCGGCTATGCAATACAAAAACCAGGATGTGAACTGAGAAATGTCCACATCCTGGTTTTTTCTGTACACGATTATTATTCTGGGAACTACGCGTAGAGCCACCGGCGAGAACCGTCCCCGGTGGCTCTGCGATTGGAATCGGTGATCATTTCCTCAGGTACTCTGATGAAACCGGGAACTCGAAATAGGTATCGGGATATGGCTCATCCTTCAGGGTAAAGTGCCACCATTCAAAGGGGAAAGTATTAAATCCGTTTCTGACCATGACATCCTGAAGGAGCATTCTGTTTCCAAACTGTTCTTCTGTTATTCCTTTGAAATCTGGGTGCGACAACTCTCCGAAGAAGTCAAAAGGTCCGCCCATATCAACTTCCTTTCCGGTTTTCATATCAAGAAGGGTAATGTCTACGGTGCTGCCCCTGCTGTGGCTTGACTGCTTTGAAATGTATCCTTTTGAGAAAAGCTCCTGCTTCTCAAGGTCCGGATAAAAGTAGGGTTTCATGCGGATGTCCGTATCTTCTATCCCCCAGTAGATAAAATGCTTAACTGCTGTTGTCGGACGGTAGGCATCAAAGACTTTGATGCGGTAACCCTTGACCATAAGTTCATCAGCGGCACTCTTCATTGCCCTTGCTGCTTCTTTCGTTATGATGGCGCAGGGCTCTTCATAACCGTTTATACGGTCTCCAACGAAATTGTAGGTAGAAAAATATCTGATCTCCTGTATGACACCGGGAACATAATCTGAAAGAAGCACAAAATCTGAAGGGTCTGTTGTTTCACTTATATAATCTGCTTTCATAATTTTCCTCTATAAACTAAAGGTTTTTGCCGATTATTTCTCTCATACAGAGACAGATCTAATTGGCTCCATTTTTAGTTTATTAAAACAAAAGTAACCCTATTATACTATGAAATCGTATATGGTTTCCATCGGTAAAATCTCTCAAAGTCAGGCATTAAACACATAGTTGTCTAATCTTTTCAATGCCTCTTGGACCCTTGACAGTGGAAGTGCAAGATTTATTCTGAGGTGACAATTGCCGTGGAACATTCTTCCGTCCTGAATGGCTACACCAACGTCCCATGCCGCATGTTCAATGTCGTCAATGGTTTTTCCGTGCTTTTCACACCACTTTGTGCAGTCGATAAAAAGCATATATGTACCCTCTGGTTTACAAACCTCCACACCATCGAAGTGATCCCTTATATAATCACATGCATAATTAATGTTTTCACTCAGTACGGTTTTTAACTCATCTACCCATTCGTATCCTTCCGGCGTGTAAGCTCCGATGAGAGCATGCATTGATAATACATTCATCTCATTGTAGTGGGATAAAGAGGATTCCTTTTCGATACGTTCTCTGATCCGGTTGTTGTAAATAATGTGGTAGCTGCCCACAAGGCCTGCAAGATTGAAGGTTTTAGAGGGGGCGTATAAAGCTACAGTGTGCATTCTTGCATCCTCCGAAACCGACTGAGTAGGAATGTGTTTATGCCCATTCAGGATAATGTCTGACCATATTTCATCAGAGATAACATAGACGTCATGCTTACTGAAAAGCTCCATGGCTTTTTCTATTTCCCACTTCTCCCAAACACGCCCGCAGGGGTTATGAGGAGAACAGAAAATAGCGGCATGAATTTTATTCTCGATAATTTTCTTTTCCATGTCATCGAAATCCATACGCCATATGTTTTTATCATCAATGTGAAGTGGACTATGCACGATGTTGTATCCGTTATTTTTAAGAGACATGGTGAAACCGATGTATGTAGGACTGTTGACCAGCACATTATCACCCTTGGAACAGAATACGTTTAGTGCACTTATTACTCCACCCAAAACTCCATTCTCATATCCTATAGCATCTTTTGTAAGTCCGGAAACAGAATTTCTTGTTTTATGCCATTTGATAATTGAGTTAAAGTATTCATCTGTTGCATTGAAGTAACCAAATGCAGGATGCTTGGCTCTCTCAATTATGGCTTCCTGTATTGTGGGCACAGTAGGGAAATTCATATCCGCAACCCACATCGGAATGATATCAAAACCCTCTTTTGGCAGTTCAGGAGTAAATCCCGGCATAGTGCCGAGACCGTCAACGGCAATAGAATCCCTGCCTTTCCTGTCCATAATGGAAACAAAATCGTATTTCATTAAAACCTCCTTAATCACTTACGTTATCAGTAATATATCACATAAATTTATCTATCCAGACAAAAAGAAAGGACTTCCGAATTATCGGAAGTCCTTACATTCTGCCTTTTTTAAAAGCAGGGGTTTAGGGATTCGAACCCCCATGAGCGGTTTTGAAGACCGATATCTTACCATTGGATTTCCTGAGTTTCTCGGCATTGGAGACCTCATTGGAGACCTTTTTCATGTAATTATCATGTCATGATATAACACAAAAAGGATTCCCGATTACTCAATATAATGGTACCTGACCCTGTTTCTTTCTTCCTTTTCACTTAAAATATATGCTGCTGAACACTCATACCGTCCCTTCAAACAGAACTTTGTCTCCGATCTCTACCCTCTTTACTCCCTGCTCTTTATTTTTGTTGAAATTAAAACTAAGCATGTAGCCGGTATTCAGATTCCAGTAATCCAGATATTCACTGATCTGTTTTTCTCCTTCTGCATTATACCTTTCCCCGCGCCATATCTTAAGTTCTATGATGTACTGCTTCCCCAGGTAATCGACGATCACATCTGTTCTTGTCTGGTCTCTGGTCTGTGCTTCTATATAGTAATTTCCTGTACCATTGATGATTGGTTTCAGATACAACAGGAACTGTTCTCTGCCATCTTTCTCTTTGAAGCGCTCCACCAAAGGTCCGCAGATCTGTGTGTATGTCTCTATAAACCGTTCCAGAATAAGTTGCATATTCAATTTACCATCTATAACAAATTGATTCTTTGCATACTCACCTTCTTTTGAAAACACATTACTTTTAAGTTCTTCATCGGAAATGAACAGATTATATAGCATGGTTTCAAATATGCGATTTGCTACTCTTACAGTATTATGCTCATTTCGAACAAGTCCATACATCTGCATTTGGACAATTGCATCCTGCTGACCATTCCATGACAGCTTTGTTCCTTCCATAAGAATGCTTCTTATTGCTGCCTTAAACTCCGGAAAGGTATTCAGATTCTTGGTCAGTGTCTGGAATAGTGTGTTGTTTTCTGCAAGAAGAAGCTTGACAGCTTCATCTATGCCACTTTCTGTCCACGCGTCAGACAGGCTCATTGTTTTGCCAACTTCTTCATCCAACAGTTGACAAATTCTGCTCACAAGAAAAGGATAACCATTTGTATAGTCTCTGATGCTTTTGGCTATTGCTGCCGTATCCATCCCGGTATGATGATCTGCTTCATACTCATCAAGCATCCCCTTTATACCGTTTTCAGACAAACTCATATCTATCGTAAAATCGGCTGCTATATTCCAGGGACTATTTTCCTTATGTTCATCCTCCGGTCTGATCTTTGATCTTATGTGTTTCACATCCGTCACTCCGGCAAGGATGACTGATTGGAAGGCTTTCTTTTCCGGATCATCTTCCCGTTCCAGATAATCCGCTCTTAACTGGGCAAGAAAATCAAGAAATACCTGATTGTTGGTTGCTGTATCTACTTCATCTATAATCAGCACTACAGGCTTTTCGGATTCTTCGCACCACTCTGCCAGAGATGAGAATAACTCATCAAGTACTGCTTTATTCTCTTTTCTGGAAATATATTCTTGTAATTCCTCTTTTACTGCTCCGGGAATTGGAAGACTCTTTCTGCGTGCCAGTATCTGACGGCATAAAGACTGTACAAATTTTTCTTCAGTCTTAAAGCTTGCAGCACTTATCTTCTGAAAATCAAGGCTAATTACATCATAGTCTAGTTTCAGATCTTCCGTCAGAGCTTTTATAGTTGTAGTTTTGCCATATTGTCTTGCCCGGTTGATTGTAAAATACTTGCCATCAACTACAAGCTTTTTTATTTCCTTTACTCTCTCGGAGAGATTGACCATATAATGCTTTGACGGAATGCATACAGCCGTTGTATTAAACCTTTTCACGATACTCTTTCCTTTCCTGCAATCATCCTTACATGCATTATATCATCGCTCTGATGTGTTAACAATCACTAGCGATTACGGCTAGCGTAAAGTTTTTGTAGGTTTAAGAAAAAAGAAAAAAGGATTCCCGATTACTCGGAAATCCTTGATTTACTGCCCTTTTATGGAGCAGGGGTTGAGGGATTCGAACCCCCATGAGCGGTTTTGGAGACCGATATCTTACCATTGGATGAAACCCCTGTATGTCGCTCGTCTCAAGCGACTTGTTTATAATACTCATTTTGGGTGATTTAGTCAAGCACTTTCTGAAAAATATTCAGAAAGACCGTAACACCCCGGTAACAGTTCAGATGTGGTATGGTCTTTTCCATTACTTTTTCAGTATCTGCAGGGCCTCCCTGATGTTTCGTACCGGAATCAGTTGACAGTCCTTCAGGTTTCTGTCATTGAACCTTTTCAAATGATAGGCAGGCATGACGATCTTGTTGAACCCGAGGCGAATGGCCTCTTCTATTCGCTGTTCGGCATTTGATACTGCCCTTACTTCTCCTGACAGGCCTACCTCACCAAATATCATGATGTCATCACTGACCTCGATATTCATGTAGGATGAAATAAGTGCCATGACGATGCCGAGATCCATGGAGGGTTCCGCTATACGGAGACCGCCGGTGATGTTGACATAGGCATCATATTTGCCTATCTCCAGATTCAGGCGGCGTTCTATGATGGCTATGAGCATATTTAGACGGTTATAATCGAAGCCGTTTGCAGTTCTCCTAGGCAGGTTAAAGGCACTTTGAACCACAAGCCCCTGTATCTCTATAAGAAGCGGTCTCGTGCCTTCCATGCCGCAGGAAACCACAGAACCGGAAGCGCCCACAGGACGTCCTGACAGAAGTAATTCAGAGGGATTAGTCACTTCATGGAGACCATCCCCATCCATCTCGAAAACGGCAATCTCGTTGGTGGAACCAAAACGATTCTTCTGTCCGTGCATGATGCGGAGACTTCCGCTGCTCTCGCCCTCAAAGTAGAGAACCACGTCTACCATGTGTTCGAGAATCTTGGGGCCGGCAACATTACCATCCTTGGTTACGTGACCTACAATAAAGATGGCAATGCCGTTTTCCTTTGCGAGGCGTAGCAGCTGCGCTGAGGATTCCCGGACCTGACTTACGGAACCGGGAGCTGCTGTTACGGAATCGGTGTACATGGTCTGTATGGAGTCGATGACCACGAACTGAGGGTTCTCTTCCCGGACAGTTTCAACGATGTTTTCGATGTTGGTCTCGGTCATAAATTTGAGATCGCCGGTAATGTTGGAGATCCTCTCAGCTCTCATCTTGATCTGTTTGAGGCTTTCCTCTCCGGACACATATAGAACGGATTTTTGACTTTCTGCGGCAAGGTTTCTGGATACTTCCAGGAGTAGTGTTGACTTGCCTATTCCCGGGTCTCCTCCCAGTAAAACCAGAGAGCCCACGACTATTCCGCCTCCAAGCACACGGTCAAGCTCTTTAAAGCCTGTGGGGATGCGGTCTTCTTTTTGCAGCTCGATTTCATTAATAAGAACAGGCTTCTGTCTTGTGGGGTGTGAAGATGAGTTTTTTGAAAAGGGTTTGCTGCCGGCAGCCGGAGTAATCGGCTCTTCCACAAATGAATTCCATGCGCGACATCCGGGACACTGTCCCAGCCACTTGGCAGACTCATAACCGCACTCCTTGCAAAAAAATTTAGATGTTGCTTTTGCCATGATTTTCCTTAAATGATAAAAATTATATATGACACGGGGATGGTTCCTAAGTCTTCAATCGATGACTTTAAAACTGTCCCCGTGTCACTTTAGTCTTTCCCCAATATACAATTTTGGGAGATATGTTGTGTTGAGAATACAGGCCCTTTGAAAATCGTTTCGCAAGGGCTGATCTAAATATCAACTATTCACTAAATTGATACAAGATTTGAATGCTTCAAAAGAATATGTAAGGATTAAGATTGTGATGAACTACTTAGTATCCTTTACTGTCTTATCTGAAGCCTTAGATGTTGTACCGGCGGCTTTTACTCTCGGCTTTTTAGCTGTGGTTTTGGCCTTGACCACGGGCTTTTTTACGGCTGTCTTTTTAGCGGGCTCAGCAGTTTTATTCTGACCTCCGAATTTAAGCGCATTTCCGTCCTTGTCCACGGTTATCTTTACAGTGGAGTTTTCAGGAATGTTTCCATCCAGGATCTCTTCTGCCAGCTTGTCCTCGAGTTCTGTCTGAATAGTCCTCCTCAAAGGTCTTGCACCGAATTTAGGGTTGAAGCCCTTTTCGATGAGCCATTCCTTGGACTTTGCATCAAGGCTGATCTTGATGTTCATCTGCGAGCTTGCACGGTTGATGACGTCTCTCATCATGATGGACAGGATATCCTTCATGTTTTCCTTTGTGATCTGGTGGAAAACGATGACCTCGTCAATTCTGTTAAGAAATTCCGGCTTAAAGAGACGGTGAACCTCGTCCATTACACGGCTCTGCATAAACTGATAGTCCTTTTCGGCAGAACCGTCACCGGTATCGAAACCGAGACGTTTTGGGCTCACTATCTGCTCGGCTCCTGCATTGGAAGTCATGATAATGATGGTATTCTTGAAGGAAACCTTTCGTCCCTGAGCATCGGTTATATGACCGTCATCCAGTACCTGTAGAAGGATGTTGAGAACGTCCGGATGTGCCTTCTCGATCTCATCGAAAAGGATGACAGAATACGGATTGCGTCTCACCTTTTCGCTGAGCTGTCCGCCTTCGTCATAGCCTACATATCCCGGAGGTGAACCGATCATCTTTGAGACGCTGTACTTTTCCATGTATTCGGACATGTCAACCCTAATCAGGTTGTTCTCTGAACCGAACATGGCTTCTGCCAATGCCTTCGAAAGCTCAGTCTTACCTACACCTGTAGGTCCCAGGAACATGAAGGAACCGATAGGACGCTTTGGATCCTTAAGACCTACGCGACCCCTTTTGATCGCTTTTGCAACAGCGGAAACAGCCTCTGTCTGTCCCACAACCCTCTTGTGAAGAGTGTCCTCAAGACGCATAAGCTTCTCTGTTTCGCCCTCTGTAAGCTTCTGAACAGGAATCTTTGTCCACTCGGAGACAACATTGGCAATGTCGGTTTCCGTAACGTGAAGAACATTATCTTCCTTGGACTTCTGCCATTTTTCTATTTCCTTATCAAGTTTAAGCTTTTTCTGTTCCTGCTTTTTCTTTATCTCGGAAGCGCCTTCGAAATCCTCCTCACGGATGCACTGTTCCTTATCGTTCTCCAGGTCGTCTATCTGCATACGCAGCTTCTTGATAGCCTGGGGCTCTCCGGAGGCGGTTATACGTATCTTTGAAGCGGCTTCATCAACGAGGTCGATGGCCTTGTCGGGAAGATATCTGTCATTGATATAACGTTCGGACAAAGATACAGCAGCTTTTAATGCCTCATCATCTATGACAACGTGATGGTGTTCCTCATACTTTGGAGCGATGCCCTTAAGGATATCATAGGTCTCCTCTTCTGAAGGCTCATCCACCGTAACCGGCTGGAAACGACGTTCAAGAGCAGCATCCTTCTCGATATGCTTACGGTATTCATCGAGCGTTGTTGCACCGATGATCTGGAGCTCTCCACGGGCCAGAGCCGGTTTAAGTATATTGGCAGCGTCTAATGCTCCTTCCGCACCGCCTGCGCCTATGATGGTATGTATCTCATCGATAAACAAAAGAACATTACCGTCATTTCTTGCTTCGGCAATAACACGCTTTATACGTTCTTCAAATTCGCCTCTGTATTTGGAACCTGCCACCATGCCTGAAATATCCAGGGTGACAAGTCGTTTGTTCTGAATGGTTTCGGGAACATCTCCCGAATAGATCCTCTGGGCCAGACCTTCAACAACTGCGGTTTTTCCGACTCCGGGTTCTCCGATAAGACAAGGATTGTTTTTGGTTCTCCTTGACAGTATCTGGATGACTCTCATGATCTCAGAGCTTCTTCCGATAACCGGATCCAGCTTTCCGTTAGCTGCCATATCGGTAAGGTCTCTGGAATACTGGTCCAGGGTTGGAGTGTCGGAACGCTTGGGCTGCTGTGACTGACGTGGCGCCCGTTCATCGGTTGCCGGATCCTGATTGATGACAGCCATAA
>Ga0256404_1007142_pt1 | contig 17873 bp, 13 predicted proteins | sample RumenRJG_01DNA_FD_185990 | JGI IMG/M metagenome (GOLD analysis project Ga0256404, IMG submission 185990) | Bovine rumen microbial communities from Lethbridge, Alberta, Canada - RJG_01 | ecosystem: Host-associated > Mammals > Digestive system > Stomach > Rumen | place: Canada: Alberta | collected...
TAATAGGTCGAGGACTTATTCCAAAATTGCAATGCATGAGCGAAGCGAATGTATTGCACGAGGAGCCGTATTTCCGCGAAGCGGAAATTCTAATCGGCGACTCACCTTGAATAGATCTTAAGAATATAAACAATATGCAGTTTTCAAAGTGCGTGGCCCAATGGCTCAGTTGGTTAGAGCGCCGCCCTGTCACGGCGGAGGTCGTGGGTCCGAGTCCCACTTGGGTCGGTTGTCTGAGAAAGGGACCCGACAGCGAAGCTGTTGGGAGGGTTGGCTCAGACTTAGTAACGAGCGTAGCGAGTTACAGCCAATAATATGGGGTCTTAGCTCAGCTGGGAGAGCATCTGCCTTACAAGCAGAGGGTCACAGGTTCGAGCCCTGTAGGCCCCATTATTGTTTAAAATGTTCTGTAAGTCGCCTACGGCGCCTTACTTGGCACTCTCGCTATGCGAGAGCAGATGTGCCGATGTGGCTCAATTGGCAGAGCAGCTGATTTGTAATCAGCAGGTTATCGGTTCGAGTCCGATCATCGGCTTTTTATTTATGGATGGATTCCCGAGTGGCCAAAGGGGGCAGACTGTAAATCTGTTAGCAACGCTTTCGAAGGTTCGAATCCTTCTCCATCCACTCATCAATATCCCCCGCTTGATATTATGTAAAATTAAGTGGAGATATTTTTATAATTAAATATCGCGGGGTAGAGCAGTCTGGAAGCTCGTCGGGCTCATAACCCGGAGGTCGTAGGTTCAAATCCTGCCCCCGCAATTTATGCCCAGATAGCTCAGTCGGTAGAGCAGGGGACTGAAAATCCCCGTGTCACTGGTTCGATTCCGGTTCTGGGCACTTTCTTTAGTTAAAGCTAAAGTATGTGCACTATGGGGTATTAGCTCAGATGGTAGAGCACTTGACTTTTAATCAAGGTGTCGCGGGTTCAATTCCCGCATGCCTCAGTAAAATAAAAGCCTTGCAAACGCTTGATATTAGCGGTTTGCAGGGCTTTTTCTTTTTATGGTTGACATTGAGCCGGTTCTATTGTATAATAATCGTTGAAAGCGAGGCGGTTACAATGCAGATTTCAAGCAGATTATCCATTGCGTTACATATGTTTGCGTGCATGGAGTATTTTAAGAATGATCGTAAAATCACGAGTGAATTTTTAGCATCGAGTGTGGGTGTCAATCCGGTTATCATCAGAAAGATTACGTCCCAGCTTCGTGACGCCGGGTTAGTGAATGTCGCTCGAGGGACAGGCGGTGTAACAATCGCTAAGGCGCCTGAAGATATTACATTGCTTGATGTTTTTAACGCGGTAGATTCCATTGAAAATGGGAAGCTCTTTAGCTTCCATGAGAATCCGAATGTGGAATGTCCTGTCGGACGAAATATTCACCTGATTCTGGATGACAAGCTTAAAAGCGTCCAGGATGCTATGGAGAAGGAAATGGCGGCTATAACTGTGGCTGATGTAATAAAAGACACGGAAAAATATGCTGCCGGGACGGCCAAGGATAAGTGAATGTCATTAAAATAAGCAATCGGAGGGTAACTCTCGATTGCTTATTTATTTCTTGAATCTCTCTCAGGTTAGAGAGATTAAGAAATGGTAATACCGTCGGCTCCTGCGCTCTGTGATATAAAAATGTGTCCGCTAATACATAGCAGGAAACTCATACCATATCTGTCTGTAAAAAACAAGTGGCTTACTATAAAGAATCTTGCAATACTGTTTGAAGAATGTTAAAATTTAGAGAGGCAATCATTTTTCGCACAGAAAAAAACTGGTATGAGGCTAAGAAAAAAGGAGGCGCTTTGCTATGTGGTGGTTGTTTGCGTTATTGTCAGCTGTTTTTGCGGCACTTACTTCTATTCTTGCGAAGGTAGGAATAGAGGGAGTGAATTCAAATCTCGCGACTGCGATAAGGACGGTGGTCGTTGTCGGGATGGCCTGGCTTATGGTTTTCATTACTAACGCCCAGGGTGGGATTCATGAGATATCAAAGAGAAGCTGGATTTTCTTGATTCTTTCAGGATTAGCTACAGGCGCTTCATGGCTATGCTATTACAGGGCTCTGCAGATGGGGGACGCTTCGAAGGTTGTGCCGATCGATAAGCTGAGCGTGGTTATAACCCTGGTACTTGCCTTTGTATTTTTACATGAAGATTTTACTGTAAAATCCGCAATTGGCGCAGCCTTGATTACGGCAGGGACATTAGTAATGGTACTTTAATGATATTTTTTAGATAGGGAATAATAAGGTGTGTTGTTTGCTATGTTAAAGACTTTTTTATCTTATTTTAAGCCACATATGAAGCTGTTTGTTATCGACATACTGTGCGCCATAGGGGTTGCGGCTATAGACCTGGCCTTTCCTCTTGTTTCAAGGTATGCCATGAGAACGCTCTTACCGGCGAAGGAGTTCAGATTCTTCTTCGTTATTATGCTTGTGACAGGCATTTTATATGTGGTGAGGTCCATCTTTCAGTATGTAATGACCTATTGGGGACATGTTTTCGGTGTAAGGGTCGAAACTGACCTCAGAAATGACCTCTTCAGTCATCTGGAGACTCTCGACTTTGATTTTTATGACAGGAACAGGACGGGACAGCTCATGAGCCGTCTTACGGGAGATCTTTTTTCAATGACGGAGCTAGCGCACCATGGACCTGAAGACCTTATTATTTCTGTGCTTACTATAGCAGGCGCAATATTTTTTATGTTCAGAATTGAGTGGAAGCTTGCGGTTATTTTGCTTGTCTTGCTACCGGTGTCGGCGCTTGTGGTCATGAGCAACAGAAAGGCACTCGCTGAAACCTCGGTTGAGAGCAAGAAAAAACTGGCGGCGATAAGCGCTGATATAGAATCTGGTATTTCGGGAATCAGAACCTCAAAGGCCTTCGCGAATGAAGAGATTGATTACGCGAGATTTGACAGGGCGAACAAGGAATATTGCGAGAGCAAGAGCATAAGATACAAGGCTATGGCCGATTTTAACGCTTCGCAGGAATTCTTTATGAGTATAACTCCTGTTGTGGTAATAGCGGTCGGCGGTTATCTTATTATGAAAAATGAAATGAACTACGTGGATCTTATCACATTTACACTTTTCGCAAGCTCTTTTATTACGCCTATAAGGAAACTTGCCCAGTTCGCGGAGGTTTTCACCGATGGGGCAGCAGGCTTTGAGAGATTCTGCGAGCTTATGAGTATAGAGCCCTCCGTAAAAGAAAAGGTAAACGCGCCGGCGCTTAGTGTAACTGATGGAAATATAGATATCGACCACGTTTCATTTCAGTATAATGAATATAATTCTGTTCTTAATGATATATCTCTGCACGTAAAGGCGGGTGAAAGCCTGGCGATAGTGGGCCATTCAGGAGGTGGCAAGACTACGCTCTCAAGCCTGATACCGAGATTTTATGATGTGAATTCCGGTTCCATAAGGATTGACGGACAGGATATAAGAGATGTTACGAAGAAATCCATCCGGAAAAATATAGGAATAGTTCAGCAGGATGTCTTTATATTCGCGGATACAATCAAGGAAAATATCCGCTATGGCAGGCCTTCGGCAACTGATGGGGAAATAGAAGAAGCGGCAAGAAGGGCTGAGATATACGATGACATCATGGCTATGCCGGAGAAATTCGATACCTATGTCGGCGAGAGAGGAGTAAGGCTCTCCGGTGGGCAGAAGCAGCGCATTTCCATAGCGAGGATATTTTTAAAGAATCCGAAGATTCTTATCCTTGATGAGGCCACATCCGCGCTTGATACCATAACTGAGCAGAAGATACAGAGGAGCTTTGACGAGCTATCTAAGGGCAGAACTTCGCTCATCATAGCTCACAGGCTTGCTACCGTAAAGGACGCCGACAGAATTATCCTCATAGATGACGGCCGTATCGCTGAAGAGGGAACGCATAGCGAGCTCATAGCGAAAAACGGCCGGTACGCGGAGCTTTATAATACACAGAAGTTATTCTCTTGATGTCGCTTTGCGAAAGCAATGCGACCCGCGATGAGCGAATCGAATCGATCGGTTTTTTTCAAGACAATTCAGCTTGCTGAATTGTTACCTTTATGTAGTCATGCTTCACAGCGGGCAGGAATTTATCGATTATATCTTTTGTTCTGATTTTAAGGCTCGATGTATTTACACATGGATGGCAGACCAGGTATTCTCCCACGAGAACGTCCTCGTCAATCAGGAGTTGCACTTCATTTTCCTTATCATTCATAAGGCCCATCACACTTACCGCTCCCGGATGGATATCGAGTAATCTTACCATATCCTCCGGAGGGGCGAAGCTTAGTCTCGCGGAATTTATCTGCTTTGAAATGTCTTTTGTCTTAAATGTCTTATCTCCTGTTATCATAAGAAGATAATATTTTGTCTTCTGCCTGTTGCAGAGAAAAAGGTTCTTGCATATCGTGGCTTCAAGTATAGCGTCCACTTCCTTGCAATCATCCATAGTATAAGCGGCTTTATCGTGATCTGTCTGCCAATAATGAATCCCAAGTCTGTCAAGAAGGTCGTAGGTTCTGATCTCAGCCTCGGTCCTACCCTCCATGCTTTCAGGTCTGCCCTCGTGTAATTCCATAGTGTCTCTCCTTTTTTTATAGTTTAGGTTTAAAAGCTAACAATACCTATTATCCCACAACTCTGTGAAAAATTCCACTATAACTTATGATGCAAAAAGGGTTGAAATCTGCTGAAATGTAGTATATTATCAATGTATCAGCAAGATATAGACTAAAGATAGTGTATATTCTGCTGAATCCATGTATTAGTAAGGAGGAGGCATGTACCAGGGTAAGCACGAGTATAAACGAAGAAACCAAAGGCTTAATAGGCGATGGTTAATATTTGTGGCGCTAATAATAGTTGTTGCGATTTCCACCACATTTCTTTACCAAATTATGACGGCAAAAAAAGATGAGAAAATAAATTCCGCAGCCGGTCCTTCTAATGAAGTGGAAACCGCGACAGTGGCGGCAGTTGATACCGAAGAACCTTCTGAGAGTGAGGTTTTCGACCAGACTCCTACTAGCCCTTCAGGCATAGCAGATACGACAAGCCCTGCAAGTATAGTGGAAGCCGTAAGTGATACAGCAATTGAAGAAAAAGAGCCGGAAACCGTATCTGTTACCCTTTCAGGTGTCGGCGACTGCTCTCTCGGGAAGCTTCAGATACACGGATATGATGGGTCATTTCTGAATTATTATGATATATATGGAGAATCTTATTTTTTTGAAAATGTGAAGGATTATTTTAAAAATGATGATCTTACAATAGCGAATCTCGAGGGTGTGCTTTCAAACTCTACGGAAAGGGTGGAAAAGACCTTTAATATAGAAGGACCACCTGAGTACGTTGGAATTCTTACGGACGCGGGAATTGACGCCGTCGGGACCGCTAATAATCACATATGGGATTACGGCGACGGAGGCTCGGAGGATACCTGGAAGGCACTTGACGGGGCGGAAATACCATACGCCTATTATGACAAGACGCCAATTATCACCCTTCAAAATGGTATTAAAGTCGGAATTGTCGCTGACTGCTGTATATGGCTTGAGCAGACCGACAGGGATTATGTTAAAAATGGGATAGATTATCTAAAGAGCGAAGGGGCTGATATTATCGTGGTTATGCTCCACTGGGGCGTAGAGGGAAATTACTATCCTGATGCCTGGCAGGTTGATTTCGCCCACGAGGTTATAGACTGGGGCGCCGATTTATTGCTGGGTTCCCACCCACATGTGCTTCAGGGCATGGAGAAGTATCACGGTAAAATGATTCTCTACAGTGAAGGGAATTTCTGCTTTGGCGGAAATCACAACCCGGCCGATAAGGAGACTATTATTTATCAGCAGACATTTACATTTACCGATGGCAAATTAAATGATGACATTGACGCTAAAATTATACCTTGCCATATTAGTTCAACCACAGCGCTTAACGACTTTAAGCCGACACCGTTAACCGGTGATGAGGCACAGAAATTAATAAGTGATATGAATACCTATAGCGCAAGCCTAGGTGATGCGCCGGTGCATATTGATAGTGATGGTGAAATAAAGTAAGTTATAATGCGAAAGGAGCAAACCATATGATAAAAAAGTACACATTCGGCAATCCGATTCCTACAGAGTCTGTTGTGGCTGATATTCCGGCAAGTGAGGATTCGTTTGAAATCACGACGGGATGGAGCATTGACAGCGATAAGAATCGCGTATTTACTCACATGGAAGACAGCGACCGTGTATTTGGCTTAGGCGAGACGGTACGCGGAATTAACAAGCGTGGCTGGCAGTACATCAGCAATAATACCGATGATCCGAATCACGCCGAGGAAAAGCGGTCCCTCTACGCTTCCCATAACTTCTTTATTTTATTCGGCAAGGGGAAAATATCGGCATTTTATTATGATACGCCGGGAAGAATTACATTTGATATAGGGTATTCGAGGATAGATGAATTTTCGATAATACTCGATGATTTTGACGTGGATATTTATTATATTACGGGGAATTCTCTTAAGGATGTAACTAAAGAGTTTCGTAAATTAATCGGCAAGAGCTATATTCCACCAAAGTGGGCATTCGGGTTTGGTCAGAGCAGGTGGGGATATAAGAGCGCCGACGATATCAGGAAGGTAGAAGAAAATTACCGTAAGACTGGAATTCCGATAGACAGCATTTACCTTGATATCGACTATATGGATTCCTATAAGGATTTCACGGTAAATGAGAAGACATTCCCTGATTTTAAGGGATTTGTAAATGAAATGAAAAATAAAGGAATCCACCTTGTGCCGATTATTGACGCGGGAGTTAAAATAGAAAAGGGTTATCCTGTCTATGAGGAGGGCGTAAAGAATAATTATTTTGTTAAAAAAGAAAACGGTGAAAATCTCGTGGCGGCTGTGTGGCCCGGACGGGTGCATTTTCCTGATTTTCTTAAACCCGAGGTTCGTGAGTGGTTCGGTAACTGGTATAAGGTACTCCTTGACGCGGGAATAGAAGGCTTCTGGAACGATATGAATGAGCCGGCTATTTTCTATACGGAGGATTATTTAAATTACGTATTTGAAAAAATAGAGGATTACAAGGGTAAAAACCTCGATATTAATTCATTTTTTGAATTTAAGGGACTTGTCGGAGGAATAGATAATAATCCGGAGGACTATAGGCGCTTTTATCACGAGGTAAACGGCAAAAAAATCCGTCACGATAAGGTTCATAACCTCTATGGCTATAGTATGACGAGGGCAGCAGGTGAGGCATTTAAGAGGCTTGCTCCCGATAAGAATATATTAATGTTCTCACGCTCGTCATATATCGGAATGCACAGCTATGGCGGCGTATGGACCGGCGACAATAAATCTGAGTGGGATCATATTCTTATGAATATCCACGAAATGCCGGGGCTTAATATGTGCGGCTTCCTCTATTCGGGAGCTGATACAGGTGGCTTTGGCGCTGACACGACTGAGGATTTACTGATGCGGTGGACTGAATTTTCCATATTTACACCGCTTTTCAGGAATCATTCCGCGGCGGGAACGAGGCTCCAGGAATATTATCGCTTTGAGAGGGTTAATGACTTTAAAAATATTATTTCCCTCCGCTACGCCTTAATTCCTTATTTATATTCGGAATTTATTAAGGCTGTCGAAAATGATGAGATGTTTATAGCGCCTCTTGCCTATGAGTATGAGAATGATGAGAGGGCTCTTGACGTGGAAGATGAGCTTCTTATAGGCAGCAGCATAATGATTGCGCCTATATATACGCAAAACGCGACCGGTCGTTACGTCTATCTTCCTGAAGATATGAAGCTGGTCCGCTTCAGAGCGTATGATGACTACGACGAGGAAGTTTTAACGAAGGGCGACCACTATGTGAACGCAAAATTAAATGAGGTTCTTGTGTTTATCCGCAAGGGTCATTCACTTCCTCTTGCGAAGCCTGCCATGAGGGTAGAGGATATCGATGAGAGCGATATGAAGGAAATAAAATAGAGAAAATAGGAGCCGGCGCAAGGATTATTCCGTGCGCCGGCCGTTTTTACTCTATGTTGAAAGGTTGAAAGTCAGCGTAGCTGACTTTCTTTGAAGAGAAGCCGATCGATTCGCTTCGCTCATCGCGGGTCGCATTGTTTCACAATGCGACAATATACCCCATGAACCATGTTGAATTGCTTTTGTTATCTCTTATAAAATACATAAATGGCCTGTCGACAGCGAACTTCACTGTGAGTTCGGGTTCAGCTATACTTGTGGTTTCTAAGATGGCCTGGGTTACCGCGGCGGCTTCGGTGCCCTTCTCGTCACATTTTATCTTCGCGACCTGCTGAACTTCTGAGATGTGGAGGTCCTTCGCGATATTAGGGAGGGCGTTTTTTGTCGTGAATACACGGTTGATTCCGAGTGCCTTCAGGGTATCGGTTAGCGCCAGATCGGAATTGGTTGTAAATTTCGGCATGGAGAGTTCTATATTTGTATCTGCCATGTTGAAATATTTTCCGTTCGCGACCTTCTCTTTGTTCGCCGCGGAAAGGGAATTCCATATTTTCAAAATGTCATTCTTCTTGCTTACAGGCTCGACAATATACATGGACATTCCGTTAGTATATGGGAGCTCCACGCATTTTAATTTGCCCTTTTTAGCATAATTAAAATGCTCCGTCTGGTGCATGGTGGGTACATTTTTGCCGTTGAAATTGTCATCATAGGTAGAGTATTTATCAAATTCACTCGTCCATGTACCCTTCATATAGACAGTATTCATGAGAACTGCCTTTACGCTGTCGGCGTATGGTTCATTTATTAAAACCGGAATAAAGCCGTTAGTATTTTCTTTTACATAATTATTTACCTTTTTTACAATACCCGCGCTCTGAAGGTCAGCGGAGAGAATATCGGCGTCAAGTCTTGAAGCTATATTTTTGCGGGTTTTCGCATTAATTGTGAGGCCATTATCTGCCCAGAGTGAGTTTGAAATGGCGGTATCCTTTATGTCCTTATTATTCTTATATAACTTTTCTATGTTCGCAGTTGTTCCGAGGGCATTTTCCATTTCCTTCTTAACACCGCTTCCGGCACCCTCCATAGCTATAGCGAGGCAGAACTTTACCGAGAGAGGCGAGTAAACGGTATTTTTATTCCCATTTGCTTTGATGACCTTGGTAAATGAGGCTGAGTCAAATGTAGCGGCTTTTGTTTTTGTTCCCGCAAATGTCGGGATGCTGCCGGTCGCGGTAATAATAAGAGTCCCGGCTATAAATGCGGTGAGGACCTTCCTTGTAACTTGTTTCATGTGCGTCTCCTTTCGATTGACGAATTATTTACCTGCTTCTAATATATATACAACTGTGGAAGGTAAAATGTTGCACTTATATATATTAACACATAAGGTAAACCGAGGTCAATCGTTTGTGTTACTGAGAATGTTAAGTTTTGTCTTGCCTACAAGACAAAAACCATACATTATTGTCTTACTTATAAGACAGAGCCGATGCCGGATATTGTTAACGAGAAATAAACATGATATTTCTCTATTTGTTGTCTGTTTCCCTTGCTTATTAGCTAATTAGGCGGTTATAATAGACTTATTAAGCTAAAAGTTAATGGAGGTTTACATTATGGAAACAAAGAAACCGGGAGAAATTCGCGCCTTGGCGCACATGGGCAGGTGCAGCGAAAAGGACGGAGAACTTATCCTCTACTGGACAGGGTCGGGAGCCGATTTCACCTTTAAGGGCAGCGAGATTTACGCCTCTTTCAATGCGGATTATGAGGCAAATGAGCCGTGGATACTTGTTGAGGCTGATGGGGCAGTCATTTCACGTATACCGATGAATAAGGGAGAAAATAAGCTTCTTCTTCTGAGGGGGCTTAATCCCGCCGACAATCACAGGATTCGCATTTTCAGGGATACTCAGGCTATACAGGGCGATGAGAGCCAGTATCTATCCCTATCAAGTCTCACATACGAAGGGGAAATTCTGCCTCCTCCTAAGGCAAAATATACCCTTGAATTTGTAGGTGATTCCATCACGTCGGGTGAGGGAACTTACGGCGCGATAGGGCAAATGGACTGGCTTTCGGCCTATATGGGACTTGCGAATAATTACACAAGAAAGACAGCGTCCATCCTCGGAGCGGATTTCAGGGTTATTTCACAATCAGGCTGGGGAGTAGTCACAGACTGGCGGAACTGCCCTGACTGCGCCCTGCCAAAGTTCTATGACAAGGTATGCGGCGTTACCGATGGAAAGAAAAATATAGAGGCAGGCGCTCATGAACTATATGATTTTGATGAGAAGCCTGCGAGCGCTGTCATAGTTAATCTTGGTACAAATGATGACGGAGCCTTCCACGGCGAGGAGTGGATAGACCCTGTAATGGGAGTTAGAACAAAGCAGGAGCTTGGAAATGATGGGAGACCCGCGCCGATTGACGACAGGCGCTTTATAGATGCCGTTAAGGATTTTGTAAAGAAAATCAGGCATTTAAATAAGGACGCATGGATTATCTGGGCTTACGGTATGATAGGGGATTTTCTTGCGCCGGAAATTGCGACAGCGATAAACGAATACAGGGCTGAGACCGGCGATGAGAAGGCGGAGTTCTTTAAGATGCCGAACTCGGAGGCTGTGGGTTCAAGAGAGCATCCGGGACCTGAAAGTCACACAAAGGCAGCAGAGGCCCTTGCGGCAGAGCTTAGGAGATTATTATCGTGCCAAGAAGGAGGAGAAAAAGACTCATAGAGTAATCCCACAACATATAAAATACACTTTATTAAATTTAACTTTGAGTTATATTTAACATAGAAATCCAGAATATCCATAACGATGCGATCACTATTGACAAAGCGAATAATAAGACTATAATGGTAGCTGTCTAAAACGTTAAGACAATATATGCTAATGTAAAAACATCACCAAAGCTAGTGAGTAGCCCTAAGATTATATTAGATAATTATCTTGACCGAACAACAATTACGGTAGCGAATGTATGCAACGGAAAATATATATATTGCTATGAAAAACAAGATGGAAGGAAAATGACAATGGAATCTGCAAGAACAGTTGTCAATAAACTGCTAAAATATCATGAAATTGGGAAAGTGTCATTTTTTGGTGGCGAACCGTTAACAAATTTTGCTATTATTCAATATTTAACAAAAAGTATTGCGAATCAAGTTAAAGTAGATGAATTTGAAATAACTACGGACTTGATTTTACTAACCAGTGAGATGGTTTCTTTCTTCGAAAGATATAACTTTAGTATTATAGTAAGTTTAGATGGACCAGAGAGAATTCATAATTATTTGCGCCCAGCCTGTAACTATGATATAATAATGAATAATATATGTATACTGAAAAAATCAAAAATATGCGATAAGATATGTATTAACTGTACCTATACTAACTATCATAGAAGTAATATGAAATTGAGTGATTTGATCAATTCAATTCAAAAACTTGTTTGGTATTACCATTATGAGAGAGATAGTTTTCAAAAAATAATAGATAATTTTTATATTGAAAGGGAGGCATAGGTTGAGCGAATTGAATATAAAAGACAAATATGGGGCTTTCGATAACATTGATATACCATATAGATGCTCTAAAACAAGTACTCTTTGTGATATGATAATAATATTTATGAGATGGATATTGCCAACCATTCAAATATTCCTAATGTCAGCATTTATTGATGAAGTTGTTAAATTTGTTAGAATAAGAAATGGTATTAACGCTATGTATTTCTTGCCATACTTAATTGGCCTAGTCTTTATCATGGCAATAGACGAAATTTTAGGCTGTATTAGCACAATAACAGAAGAAAAAATCAAATCAGCGCTAAGGATAAAATATAAACCTACGTTAATAAAAAAATATATGAGTCTGGATTACAGTAAAGTAGAAGATAAGGAGACCAATGAATTATATAAGTTAGTATCTGACAAAGCAGAAACGAGATTATTTGAATTTTATAGAAGCTTTGTTACAATAATTGGTATTACTATACAGGTGTTAGGATACCTACTGATAATAATGAACAAAAGTATAGTATCAGGTATTGTGATTATCCTATTTATTCCTCTTGTATTATTTATAAGCTATTATTGGGGGAGAAATAAATATAAAGTAGAAATTGTCAATGAACGCTATTCTATGAGAAATAGACATCTGAACAAAATTTTGACTGACAAAGATTCAGTCATGGAAAGGACTTTGTTTGGGTGGTCGGATAGACTGGCTAAACAATGGAGGGCAAATAATCATTATGTATCTAAAGAAAAAAGAAACAATATAAAACAGTGGTTGATACATCTAAAAGGCATAAGCGTTTTTATGCAATTAACAATAATGTTTATAGCCTTTACTTTATTGCATGATGTAATAACTTACAGAATGACGGTTGGATTGTATATATCTTTGATTCAGGCGGCTATAAATATTTCATCGGTAATGTAGTGGGATTTTTCTGATAATATTAATAAAGTAGCGGAATCAAAGTCTTATTATCAAACTCTAACTCAATTTGCTCATTTATCAGCTGATCGAGATAATTTGATTGCTCCAATCAACGACGTTAACTTCAATACAATAGAGTTTATAAATGTTTCTTTCTCTTATCCAAATACTGAAAAGAAAATATTGAGTAATCTCTCATTTAAAATTGAAAAAGGTAAAAAGTACGCATTTGTAGGCTTAAATGGCGCCGGAAAGAAAACAATTGTGAAACTCATCACAGGTATATATTATGACTTTTCCGGAGAGATATTAATTGATGGAAAATCCATTAAAGAATATTCACTGGGGTATCTTAGGGGACTTTCAAGTGTGCTTTTTCAAGACTATTCAAAGTATTATCTCAGTTTATATGATAATGCATCGATGAGGGTATGATTACAATAACAGCAACAATTAATGATTTTTACTTTCTATATGCCATATTTTATTAGTATGGGCTTATATTTGTTTTCTTTTTCATTTTATATGCCTTTTTGCGTTATCATGATATTCTTGCCAATAATAATATCAAACACCATCAAGAAAAGATTGTATTCAAAGAATGAAAATAATAATGCGACAGACGAAAGAAAAATTGAAATTTATGAGGAATATTTTACAAAAGACAGTTATATTAAGGAAATAAGACAACTGGGAATATTTATGTTCCTATGTGATAAATATATTCTATCAATCAAAAATGTGGTGAAAGCAAATATAACAAGCGCAAAAGAATCAACTAAAGTTGATTGCATCATGCGATTGTTAAGTGTAGCCGGCTTTGCCAGTGTATTAGGTTTAATGACGAGTGAACTTCTTCATAACAGGATAACCATAGGCCTTTTTTCCGCTGTTATTATATCATTTAATATGATGTATGGTATAGCGAATGAAGCCTTTAGTGGCGTAGGTGGAGTAATAGCGAGAAAATTACCATTTATTGATAACTATTATAAATTAATGGATTTTCAAAATGAAGAAGGAACAACTAGCTGTTTGGACGGTAAAATTTACAACGAAAACAATGGTGTTGTTTTTGATAATGTTAGTTACAAGTATAATAATGCTGATTCCTGTGCTATTTGCGGTATTTCCCTTAACATAGAAGCCGGAGAAACGGTTGCGATTGTCGGAGAAAATGGAGCCGGTAAAAGTACTCTTGCTGCTCTTCTGTTGGGGATGTATTTTCCGACTGAAGGGAGCGTTCGAGTTGGGGGCATAGAGACGTCGCCAAAGAACGAGAACCTATATATGCCCCATTCATCGGCTGTATTCCAGAACTTTCAAAAGTACAAGATGTCACTGCGTGAAAACATAGCGATTAGTGACAATATCGCTAATCGTGATGATTGTAAAATTAAAGATGCTTGTGGAGAAGCCGATTTAACTATTAATATAGAAAATTTTCCTGACGGACTAGATACGTTGCTTGCTCCTGAATTTGGAGGTGTAGATGTATCCGGTGGTATCTGGCAGAGGATTGCCATTGCAAGAGGCTTGTATAGAATGCATGATATTATACTTCTCGATGAACCAACTGCTTCTATAGACCCCGTCGAAGAAAGCAATATTTATAAAAAGTTTGCTGAAATATCAAAAGGTAAGACAAGCATCATTATCACACACAGACTTGGCGCTGCCAAAATTGCAGATAGGATAATTGTGTTAAGAAAAGGCAAAATAGTTGAGGAAGGGAAACATGAGGATCTGATGGAGTTAAATGGCTATTATGCGTCAATGTATAAGACGCAACAGAAGTGGTATATTGATAAATAAGGGATATATTGATCAGAATTTACGACAGGCGGTATTAGTGTTCTATAATCAGAATATTTTTAATTATATTCACTGTTTTCCTTGCTTATTAGCTAATTAAGCATATATAATGGAACTATTAAACAAGATGTTTACGGAGGCTTACTAAATGGAAATAAAGAAAAATGAAGAGATTAGTGCCTTATCCAATATGGGGAAGTGCGATGGAAATAATGAGGACAGACTTATATCTTTTGGACAGCGGGCAGCGAATGGTGAGCTCTTGACTGTTGGCTTTTTCGGCGGGTCTATAACCCAGGGGTCATTGGCTTCTAAGGAAGAGTACAATTATGCCGCCAGAGTTTACAGGTGGCTTGGGTCTATTTTCCCGGAAGCTGTAATAAGCTTCTTTAACGCAGGCGTAGGCGGGACGACGTCTTATTTTGGAACCGCGAGGGCTGAGTGTGACCTCATTTCAAAGAAGCCCAATCTTGTGATTATTGATTTCAGTGTAAATGACAACGCGGACCCTCTTCATGAGGAGACCTATGAGGGGCTTGTGAGAAGGATTCTTACGGCCGCATCGGAGCCTGCCGTGGTCGCGCTCGGCAACGCCCAGTATAATGACGGAAAGACGGCCGAAAATATTCATAAGAAAATATGTGACCACTACCATGTGCCATACGTGAGCATTTATGACAGGATATATAAGCGAATAAATGCGGGCGAATTTAAATGGCAGGATCTGTCTCCTGACGGCCTTCACCCGAATGACAGGGGCCATGCGCTTGTCGCGAATGCCATCGAAAATGTCCTTGGCGAATATTTTTACGGAGCGCTTAAGAAGGAACTTGACGGCGAGAAGGTATTTTCTCTTCCGGAACCTCTTACGAGGAACCGTTTCGAGAGGACGGAGATTTACCGCTCAGATGACCTTAAGAGCTCACTTGTAACCAGTCTGCACGGCTTTGAGCCTGATTTAAGCCCTCGTAAAAATTTCAGGGAATTCTTTAAAGAGGGATGGACTGCCGCGCACGTAGGCGATAAGATAAGCTTTGAGTTTGATTCTTGTAAATGTCTTGCGGTCCAGTACAGGAAGAGCATTCATAAGCCTGCTCCTGTTGCGATTGCTATCCTTGATGGGGACAGGGAAAATGCTATAGCTCTTGACGCTAATTTCAAGGAGGACTGGGGAGACTGCCTTTATATAGAACCAATAATCACAGATGATAAAGTAGCAAGGCATAATCTTACTATAGAGATAATCGAAGCGCCCGAGGATATCAAGAGTGACTTCTATCTGCTGTCCGTAATAAAGTCGTGACAAGGCTAATTGTGTCGCAAGAAACCGTTTGAATGACTTTGCCGGGAATGCGCCAAACCGTTAAAATTACCTTGACGGTTTTGAAATAAGGTGTTAAAATATTTTTGACGGTATCGGTATGGAAAAAAGAAAGGGTGGCGTATTATGGCTTATCTTGTGGAAAGTTTACGGAATATAATTCTCGAAAATCAGGAACTTATAGGTAAGAGATCATACTATCCGCGAATGATGAAAGTAGAGAGAATTTCAGGAAAGGCGACAATAATAACAGGGATACGGCGTTGCGGCAAAACGGTATATGAAAATCTTTACGCCGGTAAGCTTATTGAAAATGGAGTCGACAGAAGAAATATATGCATTATAGATTTCTCGGATGACCGCTTGACTGAGATGAGAACGACAGAACCGGATTCTATAATAGAAGCCTATTATGGCCTGTTTCCGGAAAAAAGCTCAGAGAAGGTTTATTATTTTTTCGATGAAATACAGTACTTGAATAATTGGGAATTGTTTATAAACAGACTTCAGAACACCAGGAACTGTGAGATAAATATAACCGGTTCATCCGCTAAACTTCTGGTGAGAGAGATCGCGACCGAATTTGGCGGAAGAGGGTTATCATGGGAGCTTTTTCCTTTTTCGTTTAGGGAATTTCTTGAAACAAAGGAAGACAAAGACACGTTTAACGACGTAAGGACTATGACAGCAGATACAGGAAGGCTATGTTATAAGTACTTTAAGGAATATGAGCATAAAGGCGGCTTCCCTGAAAGTCTTGCAATTATCGAAGATGACACCAGGATAAAATATCTCCAGAACCTTGCGGAAACAGTAATTTTCAGAGACGTGATAAGGAGGTATAATATTACCAACCCTGATGGCGGCTATAGGCTGATGCAGCTTTTATTAGGTGAAATGTCAGGTCTCATGACATTTACAAAGCAAAAAAAGAGGCTTGATGGAGAGCAGTACAGGTTGTCTGTTGAGATGATTAAGGATATTACGGGTTACCTGGAAGAAGCGTACCTTATATTTACTGTTGAAATTTTTAGCCTCAACGTGGCTGCAAGGAAGACTAACCCGAAGAAGGTTTACTGTGTGGATCATTCTGTAGCTTTGGTGATGTCAGGCTCATTAACTTTGGATAAAGGAAAAATTTTGGAAAATATAGTATTTATGCATTTGAGGCGTAGTACCGACAGAATTTTTTATGCGAAAACATCCGGAGGATATGAAATTGATTTCGCTGTTCTATCGAGAGGGCAGAGACTATCAGAAAATTCTGTACCCGAACTGATACAGGTGTCGGCTGATATAGATAACGCTGATACTTTGAATCGTGAGGTCAGAGCTTTAAGCGAAGGAATGGCAGAATACGGAACAAAGAAATCTATCCTAATAACAGAAAACACAGAAGACAGGATAGAGACAGAAGCAGGCGTCATTAATGTACTACCCGCATGGAAATATTTGTTAATTGAGGATAATTTACTTTTTGATTCGACGGATGCCCCATGGGCTACGCTTAAAGCGAGTATCGGAACTATTCCGGATGATTTCATGAAGGACAGGGAACAGCCCGGGTGGGATGAAGTAAATGAGCGGGAGGATATGTAAATTGTATCTTCTTAATACAAATGCCCGAGCACGGAAGTTTACAAAGCCATCGATTGGATTCAGAGAATGAATGAAACACCTTTCATTAGGAAATGGAATGTTCAGAAAAAGGTGCTCAGAGTTAACTGAACATTTATGCCGTGTGCTTCCTTGAAGGAGCGCACGGCAATCAAAGATTTCAGATGTACATAAAAACAGGTGATATTATGTCATCTGTTTTTTTGGTATATCATGTTATACTTTTTATAAGTCTCATAATATAAGTTCAAAAAAAGTTATTATTAGGCAGCCAACGTAAAAACCAACCAAAGAAATCCGTCCATATCCGGCGCAAGGGAAAATACTTATCTGTCTTGCCAATCAGTCAGTCCTTCTTTCTCCCTTGATTGACTGCTTGATTAAATACTTGATTAAGTACTTGATTACTTACTTGATTACGGAGGCCAGCAATCCCTCTTGTATCAACGGTTATACGAGCTAAAGGTCATAATAAAATTCCATTAGGGTCATAACAAAAGTAAGTCGTACACAGACGTTGTCTATAAAATTAGAGCCTTCTGATATATAATGGGTGTAAGCTCAATATATCAGAAGGCTTTTGTCGTGGGCGCTTCTTGATCAACGGGAAAAGTAAGGTACGCTTT
>Ga0256404_1007144_pt1 | contig 17872 bp, 13 predicted proteins | sample RumenRJG_01DNA_FD_185990 | JGI IMG/M metagenome (GOLD analysis project Ga0256404, IMG submission 185990) | Bovine rumen microbial communities from Lethbridge, Alberta, Canada - RJG_01 | ecosystem: Host-associated > Mammals > Digestive system > Stomach > Rumen | place: Canada: Alberta | collected...
CAAGGTAGAAAAGAAAACCAGATATCAGCAGTCCGTTCCTTGATGAATAATATGAAAATGTCAGCAAAGAAGGCCATGGATGTGCTGGATATTCCACAGGAAGACAGGAAAGAGATCAGCTCCCAGCTATAGTTTTGATGATATAACCGTGAAATGAGGCAGCTCACAAGGCTGTCTCTTTTTTATAGCATGAGGCAAAGCTGCTGGAACTGGAGCAGGTGCCACCATCTGGCGGGTGCATTTCAGCTGACAAGCCTGGGCGTTTTTCGCCTGTTTTGATAAAGTGTTACCCTTCCGGAGGAAGTCTCCAGGCTCTCGCGAAAGTCTGGCGGGTGCGACAAGAAAGCTTCCGTCAAAGCCGCACACAAAAAGGGCTGCCGCATCGCGGCAGCCCCTGCAACTTCAGATAGCCCTTGCAACTTCGAATAGCCCCTGCAACTTCAGGAAGTCCCTGAATATCAGGCTGAACTTATAACAGGCCGATTATAACAGGCCGATCAGAACAGGCCGGAGATCACGCCGTTCTCGTCGATGTCGATCTTCTCGGCGGCGGGGACCTTCGGAAGGCCCGGCATGGTCATGATGTCGCCGGTCAGGGCCACGATGAAGCCGGCGCCGGCGGCGATCTTCAGGTTCCGGACAGTGACCTCGAAGCCCTGGGGCGCGCCCAGCTTCTTGGGATCGTCGGAGAAGGAGTACTGGGTCTTGGCGACACAGATGGGGCAGGAGCCGTAGCCGAGCTCAGTCAGGCGCTGGGCCTGCTTCTTCGCCTGGGCGGTCAGCACCGCGCGCTCGCCGTGGTAGACTTTCTTGACCAGGGTGTCCAGCTTCTCCTCGATGCTGAGATCCAGGTCGTAGGAGAAGGAGAAGTGGTTTTTCTCCGGCTGCTCGCAGAGGCGCACCACCTCAGCGGCCAGCTCCTTACCGCCTTCGCCGCCCTTGGCCCACACTTCGGAGAGGGCCACGTTGACGCCGAGCTCCGCGCACTTTTTCCGCACCAGCTCAAGCTCCGCCTCGGTGTCGGTGGGGAAGCGGTTCAGGGCCACCACGGTGGGAATGCCATAGACCTGCTGCATGTTCTGCACGTGCTGAAGCAGGTTCGGAAGGCCCTTCTCCAGAGCCTCCAGGTTCTCCTCGCCAAGCTGGGCCTTGGCAACGCCGCCGTGGTGCTTCAGGGCCCGGACGGTGCCCACCACTACGCAGGCATCGGGCTTCAGCCCTGCCATGCGGCACTTGATGTCAATGAACTTCTCGGCGCCAAGGTCCGCGCCGAAGCCGGCCTCCGTGACGCAGTAATCACCGAGCTTCAGGGCCATGCGGGTGGCAATGACCGAGTTGCAGCCGTGGGCGATGTTGGCGAAGGGGCCGCCGTGGATGAATGCGGGGGTTCCCTCCAGCGTCTGGACCAGGTTCGGCTTCAGGGCGTCCTTCAGAAGGGCGGCGGCTGCGCCGGTGGCCTTTAGGTCGCCGACGGTGACGGGTTCGTTGTCATAGGTGTATGCGACCACGGTGCGGGCCAGGCGCTCCTTCAGGTCCGTGATGGAAGAGGAGAGACAGAGCACAGCCATGATCTCAGATGCCACAGTGATGTCGTAGCCGTCCTCGCGGGCCACGCCGTTGGTGCGCACGCCCAGGCCGTCCACGATCTGGCGGAGCTGGCGGTCGTTCATATCCACGCAGCGTCTCCAGGTGACCCGCTTCGGATCGATGCGGAGGGAGTTGCTCTGGTAGATGTGGTTGTCCAGCATGGCGGCAATCAGGTTGTTGGCGGCGCCGATGGCGTGGAAGTCACCGGTGAAGTGCAGGTTGATGTCCTCCATGGGGATCACCTGGGCCCAGCCGCCGCCGGCCGCGCCGCCCTTCACGCCGAAGACCGGTCCCAGGGAGGGCTCGCGGAGGGCGAGAACAGAGTTCTTGCCGATCTTCCGGAGGCCGTCGGCCAGGCCGATGGAGGTGGTGGTTTTTCCTTCGCCTGCGGGGGTGGGGGTGATGGCAGTCACCAGGACCAGCTTGCCGTCCGGGCGGGTGGACTCCTTCAGAAGGCGGTAGTCAACCTTGGCCTTGGCGTTGCCGTAGAGCTCGATATACTGCTCGTCAACGCCGGCAACAGCTGCGATCTCTGTGATTTTCTTCGGGGTGACAGACTGGGCAATTTCAATATCAGACATAATCGCCATGGGTAGGTACTCCTTTCCTGCTTCCAGCAGATGGTGATGGATGTTCGCGAAAATGTTTTCATCCGGAGCGTCTGCTCCGGAACGGTTTCCTCTGACGGTTGAATCGTACAACATTCTTTTTTATTTTACAAGGAAAGAGGAGCCCGCGCAAAGCTGATTTTCAGATTCCTCCCCTTTGCCCAACGGAATGCTTGAAAGCAGGCAGGCTTTCGTGTAAGATTACAGGTTGATACAATAACAGGAATCATTCGCAGATTTTAACGGACTCCACAGAACGGTTCCCGGTACACGGCTGAACCGGACAACCCCCGATTGATTCCAAAAGGAGAGGAAAAAGGATATGAAGAGACATCACCTGTTCGCGGCGGTCTGTGCCGCAGTACTCACCCTCGGACTCAGCGCCTGCGGCGGCTCTGCGCCGGCATCCACCACGGCTGCTGCCACCACCGCCGCGGAGACCACGGCGGCTGCGACAACGGCCGCAGAAACAACGGCCGCGGAGACCAAGGCAGAAGAGACCACGGCAGCTGAGACTACAGCTGCAGAGGCGGCCGGAGAAACAGAGGCCGCAGAGGCGGCCGCCGACCGGACAAAGATGCGGATCGGCGCCCTGAAGGGCCCGACCACCATGGGCATCGTGAACCTCCTGAACAAGTCCGAGGCGGGAGAGACCGCCAACGACTACGAGTTCACCATGGCGGTCCAGGCAGATGAGGTCCTGGCAAAGCTTGTTGGCGGCGACCTGGACATCGCCCTGATCCCCGCCAACGTGGCGGCAGTGGTGAACAACAAGGGCGAGGGCTGCCCCTTCCCGGTGGTGGACATCAACACCTTGGGCGTGCTCTACTGCGTCACCGGGGATGACAGCATCCACTCGGTGGGCGACCTGGCCGGAAAGACCGTGATCTCCACGGGCCAGGGCACCACGCCCGAATATGTGCTGCGCACCCTGACCGAGAAGAGCGGCGCGAAGGATGTGACGCTGGAGTTCAAGTCCGAGGCCCAGGAGATCGCGGCCGCCCTCAAGGCGGATCCGTCCCAGATCGCGGTGCTGCCGCAGCCCTTCGTCACGGTGGCCATGGCCCAGAACGAGGCACTGAAGATCGCCTTCTCCCTGACGGAGGCCTGGGATGAGCTGATGGAGGATTCCAGCATGGTGACGGGCGTCACGGTTGTGAGCCGGGCCTTCCTCACCGAGCACGAGGACGCGGTGAAGACCTTCCTGGCAGAGCACCAGGAGAGCGCGGAAGCCGCCGCCTCCGATCTGGACGGCACGGCCGAGCTCATCGCGAAGTACGGCATCATTGAGAAGGCCCCGGTGGCAAAGAAGGCCCTTCCCTACTGCAACATCGTCTGCGTCACCGGAGAGGAGATGAAGCAGGCCCTGTCCGGCTACCTTGAGGCCCTGTACACCCAGAACCCGAAGGCTGTGGGCGGGCAGATGCCCGGCGAGGCGTTCTACTGGATTCCCTGAGGAGAACCAAATTGCGGCAAAAGCTGTTGATTGTTCTGTTCTGGCTCGGCGTGTGGCAGCTCGCTGCCTGCCTTGTGAACAACCAGATCCTGGCGGCAGGCCCGGTTGAGACGGGCCTGGCGCTCTGCCGCCTTGTGCGTACCGGGGAGTTCTGGCTCTCAGTGCTGAATTCCCTGGCCCGCATTTTTCTGGGCTTCGCGGCGGGAAGCGCCGCGGGCATTCTCTGCGCTGCCGCATCCTGGAAGGTCCGCTGGGTCCGGGTTCTTCTCACACCCTTTGTTACAGCCGTAAAGGCGGTCCCAGTGGCCAGCTTTGCGATTCTTGTGCTGATTTTTGCCGGGAGCCGCGGGCTGTCCTTTTTTATCGCCGCCATGGTGGCGTTCCCCATCCTGTACATCAACACCCTGAACGGCCTTTCCGGGGCCGACCGGCGGATGCTGGAGGTGGCGGCGGTATTCCGGATGCGCTTTCGGGAGCGGCTCCGCTACCTCTGGATCCCCTGCCTCAGACCCTTTCTCACGGGCGCCGTCTCCCTGGCGGCCGGCATGTGCTTCAAGGCCGGCGTGGCGGCAGAGGTCATCGGCCAGCCCCAGCTCTCCATGGGAAACGGGCTGTACCGGGCGAAGGTCTATCTGGAGACGCCGGAGGTCCTGGCCTGGACCCTGGTGGTGGTGCTGATTTCCTACGTCATCGACCGGGTCATTGCAGCCGTGTCAGGCGCCGGAAACGAGACGCGGCAGTCGGTCCCGGAAGCGGAGACGTCCGGTCGGGAGCTCATCCTGCAGGAGTCTGCCCTGCGTGAGCCCTCCAAACAGGACTCTGCTCTGGAGGAGTCAACCGCACAGGAGCCTGCCATGCCTGGGCTCTCCGTGCCCCAGGCCTTGATGCCGGAGTTCCTCCTTTCCGCCTGCGGCGCGCGGGTCACCCTGACGGGGGTCTCCAGGCGCTATGACAGCCTGCCGGTTCTGAAGAACGTTTCGCTCTCCCTGGAGCCCGGCGGGCGGTATGCCCTAACCGGATCCTCCGGTGCTGGAAAGACCACGCTGCTGAGGCTCCTCATGGGGCTGGAAGCGCCCGACACGGGGAGCGTGGTTTGCGCTGTGGAGAGCGAAAAGAGAACTGCAGAGGACGGAAAGCGAAGTGCAGAGGGCGGAATGCGAACTGTGGAGGGTAAAAAGCCCTGCCGCGCCTCGGTGGTCTTTCAGGAGGACCGGCTGTTTGAAGAGGCGACGGTCCTGGACAACCTGAAGGCCGTCTGTCCCGGGGAGCGGGAGGAGGTGCTGGAAGAGGCGCTTCGGTGCCTGCTTCCGGAGGAGTGCTTCCGGAGGCCGGCCGGGACGCTGTCGGGCGGCATGAAGCGGCGCCTCTGCCTGGCCCGGGCATGCGCAGCGCCCTCGGAGCTGCTGCTCTTAGATGAACCCTTTACCGGCCTGGACGAGGAAAACCGCAGGAGAGCCGTCGGCTTTCTCCTTCGATACGCGGGACCGCGGACGGTGGTGATCACCGGCCACGGGGACGACCTGGACGGGGCGGGAGAATTGATGAACCTCTCGGAGATCCGCGTCGACCCCGTCCAATGACTTGGAATTGTGACCTGGAATCAGTCCGGAAACAGTCTGGAAACAGATACAGACGGGCGGAAAGAAAGCCCCGATATCATTCAGATATCTGTGTGACAGACGGGTCATTCCATGATAGACTATAGAAGATCACAGACCATACAACAAGGAGCTGCTTACATGATAAACAACGACGAGAGTCTGCTTCAGTTTCGGCATAAAATTATTGAGGAAACCTGCCGCCTCGCATGGGACAACGAGCTCACCGAAGAGAACCAGGAGTCTCTGATCTACAAGATGCTCCCTGGACCAAAGCCCAGCATCGGCCGCTGCTGCATTTACAAGGAGCGGGAGATTGTGAGGCACCGCTTCCGGCTGGCCTGCGGGCTGAACCCCATTGACAACCCGGATTCCACCAACGTGGTCCAGGTCATCAAGCCTGCCTGCGACGAGTGCCCGCTTTCCGCCTATTCCGTGACGGACAACTGCCGGCTCTGCCTGGGCAAGCCCTCCAGAAGTCCTGCCACTTCGGCGCCATCTCCATCGGGGAGTTCCGCTCCCACATTGACTCCACCAAGTGCAAGGAGTGCGGAATGTGCGCCCAGGCATGTCCCTACGGGGCCATTGTGCACCTGGAGCGGCCCTGCAAGAAGGCCTGCCCCGTGGACGCCATCACCTACGACGAGTACGGCTACTGCGTCATCGACGAGAAGAAGTGCATTTCCTGCGGACACTGCATCCACAAGTGCCCCTTCGGCGCCATCAGCGCCAAGACCTACCTGACCCAGGTGATCGACGCGATCCGGGACGGCAAGGAGGTCTACGCCATGTGCGCGCCGGCCACCGAGGGCCAGTTCGGCGAGAAGATCACCATGGGCTCCATCCGCGTGGCCCTGCAGAAGCTGGGCTTCCGCGACATGGTTGAGGTGGGCCTTGGCGGAGACATGACCGCCGCCTACGAGTCCGCTGAGTGGGCCGAGGCCCGTAAGGAGGGCAGGAAGATGACCACCTCCTGCTGCCCGGCCTTCATCAACATGCTGAGAAAGCACTTCCCGCAGCAGTTCGAGGAGAATATGTCCTCCACTGTGTCGCCCATGTGCGCCATCTCCCGGTACCTGAAGGCGGTGCACCCGGGCTGCGTCACCGTGTTTATCGGCCCCTGCGTGGCGAAGAAGTCCGAGTCCATGGACAAGAGCGTCCCGGACAACGCGGATTACGTCATGACCTACGGCGAGCTGCAGGCCCTGCTGAATTCCAGAGACATGAAGCTTGAGCCGGTGGATGATGCCTACCAGGAGTCCTCCATCTGGGGCAAGCGCTTCGCCACCAGCGGCGGCGTGGCCAACGCGGTGCTGGAGTGCATGCAGGAGAGAGGCGAGAACATCGACGACATCACCCTGATGCGCTGCGCGGGCGGAGCGGACTGCCGCAAGGCCCTGACGCTCTTAAAGGCCGGCCGGCTTCCGGAGGACTTTATCGAGGGCATGATCTGCCCCGGCGGCTGCGTGGGCGGCCCCTCCAGGACCAAGACCGAGCTGGAGCTGAAGCGCTCCAGGGAGATGCTCTTAAAGCAGGCTGACGGGCGGAAGGTCCTGGAAAACCTGAAGAACTATCCCATGGACAAGTTCTCCATGTTCAGAGACGGACACATGGAATAACAGCTTACGTCCCAAAGGGGCCACAGGCAGATCATAATCTGATGGCGAATGCTTGCATATCGACATCAGATTATGATCTGCCGGGCTTCCTGCGGAGCAGGAAGCGCCCCTCCATGAGCAATCCAGAAGCCGCGAAGCGGCGGCCGAAAGCCGGAGGCTTGCGGGGATTGCGAATGGAAGGGGGAGACCCTTACAATACACACCGCAATTGCCGCACCGCGGCGGGAAGGAGCACAGCATGAGCGCAAAGAACAATGTTCCGACTCCTCATATCCAGGCGCAGGTGGGAGAGATCGCGGAGAGCATCCTGCTTCCGGGCGATCCGCTCCGGGCGAAGTTCATCGCGGAAAACTTCCTGGAGAGCCCGAAGCTCTTCAACCAGGTGCGGGGCATGCTGGGCTACACCGGCACCTACCGCGGAAAGCCGGTCTCTGTGATGGGCACCGGCATGGGCTGCCCCTCCATGGGAATCTACTCCTACGAGCTGATTCACTTCTACGGGGTGAAGCGGCTGGTGCGGGTGGGAAGCGCCGGTTCCATCAATCCAGACGTGAAGGTCCGGGACCTGGTGTTTGGCATCGGTGCCTGCACCACCTCCAATTTCCCGGCGCTCATGGATCTGCCGGGGGTCTACGCCCCGGTGTGTTCCTTCTCCCTCCTGAAGGCTGCGGCCGAGGCGGCGGAGCGCCTGAACATCCCCTACCACGCGGGCAACATCCTCTCCTCCGACATGTTCTACGGGCCGGCGGAGGGCGCGGAGGCCACGAACAAGTGGGCCTCCATGGGGGTGCTCGCCATTGAGATGGAGGCCGCGGCCCTCTACACCAACGCGGCCTACGGCAAGGCGGACGCCCTGGCGATCCTCACCATCAGCGACTCCCTGGTGACGGGCGAGAGCCTGAGCGCCGCCGACCGCCAGAACAGCTTTACGGACATGATGAAGGTGGCGCTGGAGCTGCTCTGAGCTGCTCCGGGGCGGCCTGATTCAGGCAAAGCAGCTGCCTGTCGCCCGGGCCGGTGCCCGGGCTCATGAGCAGCTGCTGCAACGAAAGGAATTGAATCTTGATTAAAACACTTGCGGGGCACATCGGTCACTACCGGTGGGCCTCTCTCTGTTCTGTGGCGTGCATGATCGGGGAGGTGGTGATGGACATCGCCACCCCCGCGGTGATGGCGCTGCTCATCGACCGCGGAATCACCCAGGGGAACCTCCCGCTGATTTTCCGCTACGGGGCCCTGATGGCGGTCTGCGCCTTTCTGGGACTCCTGTCCGGCTTCGGCGGCGGGCGCTTCGCCGCATACGCCTCCAGCGGCTTCGCCGCGAACTTAAGAAGCGCGCTCTACGAGAGCATTCAGCGCTTCTCCTTTTCCAACATCGACCGCTACTCCGCGCCGGGCCTGGTGACTCGCCTCACCACCGACGTGACCAACATCCAGAATGCCTACCAGATGCTGATCCGCATGTGCATGCGGTCCCCGGCCATCCTCATCATGGCCCTCTGCATGACGGTGCGCATCAGCCCAAGGCTCTCGGTGATCTACTTTCTGGCCATCCTGTTCCTGGGCCTGTTCCTCGGCTTTATCATAAGCCACGCCACGAAGGCCTTCTCGGAGGTCTTCGTGCGCTACGACGACCTGAATTCCAGCGTGCAGGAGAACGTGCGGGGAATCCGGACGGTGAAGAGCTTCGTGCGGGAGGACTACGAGATCGGCCGGTTCCGCGCCGCGGTGGACCGGATCTGCCGCCTCTTTATCCGGGCGGAGAGCTACGTGTGCAGCAACTTCCCGGTGATGATGGTGACGGTCTACTCCTGTATGCTGGCCATCTCCTGGAACGGCGCCCACGAGATCGTGGAGGGGCGGCTGACCCCGGGCCAGCTGACCAGCCTCTTTACCTACACCATGAACATCCTCATGTCCCTCATGATGCTGTCCATGGCCTTTGTCATGCTCACCATGTCTGCCGCCAGCGGCCGGCGGGTGGCGGAGGTGCTGAACGAGGTGCCGGAGATCCGGGAGCCGGAGGCGGCCTGCGGGACCGTTCGGGACGGCTCGGTGGTCTTTGACCGGGTGAGCTTCTCCTACCGCACCGGAACCGACGGGAAGCCGGTGCTGAAGGACGTGAGCTTCTCCGTGAAATCAGGGGAGACCATCGGCATCATCGGCGCCACCGGCTCCTCCAAGACCTCCCTGGTGAGCCTCATTCCCAGGCTCTACGACGTGACGGAGGGGTCTGTGAAGGTGGGCGGCCGGGACGTGCGGGAGTACGGCCTGGTGGCCCTCAGGGACGCCGTGGGGATGGTGCTGCAGAAGAACCAGCTTTTCTCCGGCACGGTGCTGGAGAACCTCCGCTGGGGAAATCCCGAGGCCACGGAGGAGGAGTGCCGGGAGGCCTGCAGGGTGGCCTGCGCCGACGGCTTCCTCTCCGCCATGCCGGACGGGTATGAGAGCTGGATCGACCAGGGGGGCGCGAACCTCTCCGGCGGCCAGAGGCAGCGCCTCTGCATCGCCAGGGCCCTCTTAAAGAAGCCGAAGATCCTGATTCTGGACGACTCCACCAGCGCCGTCGACACCGCCACGGACGCGTCTATTCGCCGCGCCTTCCGGGAGCAGCTGCCGGAGACCACGAAATTCATCATCTCCCAGCGCATTTCCGGCGTGAAGGACGCGGACCGGATCATCGTCCTGGACGACGGACAGGTGAACGGCATAGGAACCCACGAGGAGCTTCTGAAGACCAACGCCATCTACCGCGCGGTCTGCGAGGCCCAGTCTGAGGGAGCCGGGGATTTTGACCAGCCCGCGGCCCCCGGAAGGGAGGGCTGATATGCCGCCGGCACCGGGAGGAAGAAGAAGGCCCATCGGGGCAAAGCAGGCGTTTCAGGCGGTTCGCTCGGACAGCATGCGCCGCCTGGTGAAGATGCTGGTCCGGGAGAAGGGGCTGCATCTCGCCGCTGTCATGTTTTTCATTGCCGCCGCTGCCGTGGCGGACGTCCGGGGAACCCTGTTTCTCCGGCAGCTTCTGGACGATTACATCCTGCCCATGATGCAGGAGCCCAGTCCGGATTTCGGGCCCCTGGCGGGGGCCATGCGGAAAATGGCGCTGATCTACGCCGCGGGTGCCCTGTCCGGATACCTGTACAACCGCATCATGGTGAACGTGGGGCAGGAAACCCTGAGGAGCATCAGGACCCAGCTCTTCACCCACATGGAGACGCTGCCCATCAGCTACTTTGACACCCACGCCTTCGGCGACATCATGTCCGTCTACACCAACGACACGGACACCCTGAGGCAGTTCATCGGCATGGCCTTCCCGCAGCTCCTGAACTCCCTGTTCAGCATCGTCAGCGTCTTCATCAGCATGTGCATCTTAAGTGTGCCGCTGACGGTCATCACCCTCTGCCTCACCTCCGGCATCCTCTTTGTGTCGGGGCGGGTGGCCTCCAGCTCCGGAAAGTACTTCGGGCGGCAGCAGAGGCAGCTGGGAAAGGTGAACGGCTTCATCGAGGAGATGATGAGCGGCGCCAAGGTCATCAAGGTCTTTTCCCACGAGGACATCTCGGTCAGGGAGTTCCGGGAGATGAACGAGGAGCTCCGGCGGGAGAGCGATAAGGCCAACACCATGGCCAATATCCTCATGCCGGTGGCGGCCCAGCTCGGGAACCTGTCTTACGTGGCGGTGGCGGTGGCCGGGGCGGTCTTCGCCATCACCGGCCGGTTCCACGTGACCCTGGGCATTCTGGTGTCCTTCCTGACCCTGAACCGGAACTTCAACCGCCCCTTCACCCAGATCTCCATGCAGATGAACTCGGTGGCCATGGCGGCGGCCGGGGCGGACCGGATCTTTTGCCTGCTGGACGAGCCGGCGGAGGAGGATAACGGCTACGTGACCCTGGTGAACGCGAAGCAGAACCCGGACGGCAGCCTCACGGAGACGGAGGAGCGCACCGGGATCTGGGCCTGGAAGCACCAGCACCGGGCGGACGGCAGCATCGACTACGTGCCGCTCTGCGGGGAGATCGTCATGGACGGGGTGGATTTCGGCTACCTGCCGGAGAAGCCGGTGCTCCACGACATCCGCCTCTACGCGAAGAAGGGCCAGAAGATCGCCTTTGTCGGCTCCACCGGAGCCGGGAAGACCACCATCACGAACCTCATCAACCGCTTCTACGAGATCCAGGACGGGAAGATCCGCTACGACGGCATCAACGTGACCAAGATCCGGAAGGCGGACCTCCGGCGGTCCCTGGGGGTGGTGCTCCAGGAGACCAACCTCTTTACCGGCACCGTGATGGAGAACATCCGCTTCGGGCGGCTGGAGGCCACGGACGAGGAGTGCATCGCCGCGGCGAAGCTGGCCAACGCCGACGGCTTCATCAGGCGGCTCCCGGAGGGCTACCAGACCATGCTGAAGGGGAACGGGTCCAGCCTGTCCCAGGGGCAGCGGCAGCTTCTCGCCATCGCCAGGGCGGCGGTGGCGGACCCGCCGGTGCTGATCCTGGACGAGGCCACCAGCTCCATCGACACCCGCACGGAGCAGCTGGTGCAGCGGGGCATGGACTCCCTCATGAAGGGGAGGACCAACTTTGTCATTGCCCACCGGCTCAGCACCGTGAAGAACGCGGACTGCATCATGGTCATGGAGCAGGGGCGCATCGTGGAGCGCGGAAACCACGAGGAGCTGATGGCGGAAAAGGGTCGTTACTACAGCCTTTACACTGGTCTTTCATGACCTTTTATGCTATGATGATTTTCGGGCGCATCGGCGGATGCGGCCCGACTGACATGAGCGACAGACAGGAGGCAGGTTCATGAAGCAGAGACGGGTCATGCTGAAGCTTTCCGGCGAGGCACTGGCCGGACCGAACGGCAAGGGATACGACGAGCAGAAGGTCCGGTCGGTGGCGCGGCAGGTGAAGGAGAGCGTTGACAGGGGCGTGCAGGTGGGAATTGTCACCGGCGGCGGAAACTACTGGAGGGGCCGCACCAGCGAGGCCATTGCCCGCACCAAGGCGGACCAGATCGGCATGCTTGCCACGGTGATGAACTGCATCTACGTCTCCGAGATTTTCCGGGCGGAGGGCATGCAGACCGCCATTCTGTCCCCCTTCCAGTGCGGCACCATGACGGAGCTGTTTTCCGTGGACCTGGCGGACCGGTATTTCGCGGAGGGGAAGGTCCTCTTCTTCGCCGGCGGCACCGGGCACCCCTACTTCTCCACGGACACGGGCATTGCCCTCCGGGCCATTGAGGTGGGAGCGGACCAGATCCTCCTGGCCAAGTCCATTGACGGGGTGTACACCGCAGATCCGAAGGTGGATCCCACCGCGGTCCGCTACGACACCCTGACCATGCAGGAGATGATCGACAAGAAGCTGGCAGTGATCGATCTCACGGCGAGCGTCATGTGCATGGAGAACCACGTGCCCCTGGCGGTGTTCGACCTGAACGGGGAGAACGCCATCGCGGAGGCCATGCAGGGAAGAGTCCACGGGACTGTCATCACCGCGGACTGACCCGGTTCAACCTGGATTGTTCAGACAGGCACCACCTTCAGAGGCAGGGGGATTCCCCATTGATATTGAAAGGAGAAAGGTCATGGCAGAAGTAAAGGACATTATCAGCGGTCTTGAGGAGAAGATGAATAAAACCCTGGATTACATGCGGGACGACTTTGCAGCGATCCGGGCCGGAAGAGCGAATCCGCACGTGCTGGACCGCCTGACGGTGGATTACTACGGATCTCCCACGCCCATCCAGCAGGTGGCGAACGTCTCCGTGCCCGAGGCCCGGATCATCGTCATCAAGCCCTGGGACAAGTCCCAGCTGGGCCCCATCACCAAGGCCATCCAGAAATCCGATATCGGCATCAACCCCACCAACGACGGCAGCACCATCCGTCTGGTGTTCCCGGAGCTCACGGAGGAGCGCAGAAAAGACCTCTCCAAGGACGTGAAGAAGAAGGGCGAGGCCGCCAAGGTCGCCATCCGGAATATCCGCCGGGACGGCGCTGACGCGCTGAAGAAGATGGAGAAGGCCTCCGAGATCACCGAGGATGATCTGGAGAACGGTAACGACAAGATCCAGAAGCTCACGGACAAGATGATCGAGAAGGTGGACAAGGCCGTCGAGGCGAAGACCAAGGAGATCATGACCGTCTGAGCGCGTCTTAATCACACGGAAAATAGAGGGCGGGCCGGAGTACCGGCCCGTCTGTTGCTATAGGGAGCGCGGAAATGTAATTGTTGCCTAGCGGCAACCCGCGCGCCGCGCCAAGTCCCGCAGAGCGGGACTTGAATGGACACAGGACAGAAGGAGAGACATATGGAGGGACGTCTGGCGGGAGCAAAGATCCCGGGGCACATCGCCATTATCCTGGACGGAAACGGGCGCTGGGCCGAAAAGCGGGGCCTGCCCCGGGCCATGGGCCACAAGGCGGGGTGCGAAGCGGTGGAGCAGACCGTGCGGGACTGCGCGAAAATCGGGGTCAAGTACCTGACGGTTTACGGCTTTTCCACGGAGAACTGGAAGCGGAGCGCGGAAGAGGTGGGCGCCCTGATGAACCTGTTCCGCGTCTACCTGAAGAAGCTCCTGAAGGTGGCGAAGGAGGAGGGCTGCCGCTGCCGCATGATCGGCGACAAGCGGCGCTTTGCCCCGGACCTCATCGAGGCCATCGACACCCTGGTGGAGGAGACCAGGGACTACACGGGCATGACCTTCACCATCGCCGTGAACTACGGCGGCCGGGATGAGATCCGCAGGGCGGTGGCGGGCATTGTGAAGGACTGCGCGGGCGCCTCCCCGGAGGAGATCGACCAGGCCGTGACGGAGGAGCTGATTTCCTCCCGGCTCGACACCGGCGGCATCCCGGATCCGGACCTCCTGATCCGCACCGGCGGGGAGCTCCGGGTCTCCAATTTCCTGCTGTGGCAGATCGCCTACAGCGAGTTCTACGTGACGGACCTCCTCTGGCCGGACTTTGACATGCGGGCCCTGGAGGATGCCATCCTCGCCTACGGCGGGAGAGAGCGGCGCTACGGAGGGCGGAACGGCTGATGTCCAGAATCTCTGAACTGGTTTCCGGAAAGAAGTTCCAGGTGCGCCTCGTGAGCGGGGCCGTGCTCCTGGTCCTGGCCGCCCTGGTCTTCCGGGCGGGCGGGCCCTGGCTCTTCTTTACCATGATGGGCGTGTCCCTCGTGGGCCTCTTTGAGCTCTACCGCGTGGAGCAGATGGAGAAGGAGCCCCTGGGGATCGTCGGGTATCTGGGGGCGCTGGCCTACTTCGGCCTCCTCTGGAACGGGGAGGGGCGCTTCTGCCTGCCGGTGCTGATCGCGGCCGTGATGGCCCTTTTGACGGTCTTTGTGCTGACCTATCCCAGGTACCGGACGGAGCAGGTGGCCATGGGCCTCTTCGGCATTCTCTATGTGGTGGTGATGTTCTCCTACGTCTACCGGGTCCGGCTTCTGCCGGACGGCGGCTTCCTGGTGTGGCTGATCCTGGTTTCCAGCTGGGGCTGCGACACCTCGGCCTACCTCTGCGGCATGCTGCTGGGGCGCCACCACTTCGCGCCGGTTTTAAGCCCCAAGAAGACCCTGGAGGGCTCGGTGGGCGGAATCATTGGCGCCGGGCTCCTGGGCTTTCTCTACGGAAAGGCCTTCGGGGCCGGGGTGGAGGAGCTCATCAATCCCCCCGCGGCCTGCCTCTTCGCCTGCATGGTGGGGGCCCTGATCTCCCAGATCGGGGACCTGGCCGCCTCGGCCATCAAGCGGGACCACGGCGTGAAGGACTACGGGGACCTGATCCCCGGGCACGGCGGGGTGCTGGACCGCTTTGACAGCGTGCTGTTCACGGCGCCGGCCATCTGGTTCGCACTGTATCTCGTGAGGATGTTCTAAAAATGACACAACGCGGCAGGGCGCCTGCCCGCCGCATGACGGAGTGATACCATGAGAAAAATCGCGATTCTGGGCTCTACGGGGTCCATTGGCACCCAGACACTGGAAGTGGTGCGGGAAAACGGGGACATCCGGGTGGAGGCCCTCTCCGCAGGAAGGAACATCGAGCTCCTGGAGAAGCAGATCCGGGAGTTCCGCCCGAAGACCGCCGCGGTGGCGGATGAGGCCCTGGCAAAGGACCTGGCCATCCGGGTGGCGGATACGGGCACCCGGGTGCTGTCCGGGAAGGAGGGACTCCTGGAGACTGCCGTCTCCAGGAAGGCGGACCTCCTGGTGACCGCCATCGTGGGGATGATCGGCATCGAGCCCACCATGGCCGCCATCCAGGCGGGGAAGAACATCGCCCTGGCCAACAAGGAGACCCTGGTCTGCGCCGGGCATCTCATCATGCCCCTGGCGGAGGAGCGGGGGGTGAAGATCCTCCCGGTGGACTCGGAGCACTCCGCGATCTTCCAGTGCCTGAAGGGCAACCGGAAGAACCGGATCGCGAACCTCTGGATCACCGCCTCCGGCGGGCCTTTCCGGAAGATGGGCATGGCGAAGCTGAAAAAGGTGACGCCGGAGGACGCCCTGAAGCACCCCAACTGGAGCATGGGGGCGAAGATCACCATCGACTCCTCCACCATGGTGAACAAGGGCCTGGAGGTGATGGAGGCCCACTGGCTCTTCGGGGTGGATTACGACCGGATTAAAGTTGTGGTGCAGCCCCAGAGCATCATCCACTCCATGGTGGAGTACGAGGACGGGGCCGTCCTGGCCCAGATGGGCACGCCGGACATGAAGCTGCCCATCCAGTACGCCCTGTACTACCCGAAGCGCCGGGCGCTGCCGGGGCCGCGGCTGGATTTCACCGCCATGCGCTCCATCGAGCTGGCGGCGCCGGACGAAAAGAAGTTCCCGGCCCTTCCCCTGGCCTACGCCGCGGGAAGGCGCGGCGGCAGCATGCCCACGGTGTTCAACGCGGCCAACGAGCTGGCGGTGGCGGCCTTCCTCAAGCGGAAGACCGGGTACCTGGACATTGTGCGCATGATCTCGGAGGCCATGGAGCAGCACGAGAAGAACGGCGTCCTGTCTGAGCCCGACGTGGAGTCCATCCTCCGCATCCAGGCAGACACGGAGCGCTTCATGGAGGAGCGCTTCCACCTGGGTGTAAGGGCGTGAGGGCGTAGGGCGCTGAATCTATGAATATCCTGATTTCACTGTTGCTGTTCAGTCTCATTGTGGTGTTCCACGAGTTCGGACATTTCCTCTTTGCCAGGGCCTTCGGTGTGAAGGTCCTGGAATTTGCTGTTGGAATGGGTCCCCGGCTCGTCTCCTGCAAGCGGGGAGAGACGGAGTACTCCCTGAACCTCCTGCCCTTCGGCGGCTACTGCAGAATGCTGGGGGAGGACCTGGAGGAGTACGAGGAGGCCCCGGAGGACTTCACCCCGGAGGAGCGGAAGGCCCTGGAGGAGGAAAACCGCGGCCGCTCCTTCGCGGACAAGCCGGTGTGGCAGCGCTTCCTCATCGTGGCGGCCGGGCCGGTGTTCAATTTTATCCTGGCCTTTTTCCTGGCGATCTTCATCGTGTTCTGGTGCGGGGTTGACACCTCCCAGATCTCCGGCGTCATGGAGGGCTACCCGGCGGAGGCCGCGGGGCTCCAGGAGGGGGATGAGATCGTGGCCCTGGACGGGCACCAGGTGGTCTTTTTCCGGGAGGTGAGCGCCTGGTTCGACCTGCACGCCGGCGACCCGGTGCAGGTCACGGTGAAGCGGGGCGATGACCGCTACACCACCACCATCGTCCCCAAGTACAACGAGGAGCGGGGCGCCTGGCTCCTGGGAATCCTGTCGAAGGGCGGCCGGATCGAGGCTGACACCCCGGCGAAGCTCTTGTACTACGCCTTCCACGAGGTTCGGTTCACCGTGACCTCCACCTTCGACGGCCTGGTGATGCTGATCCGGGGGAAACTCTCCCCGGAGTACATCTCGGGGCCCGTGGGGATCGTGAACACCATCGGGGAGACGGTGGAGGAGACCAAGTCCTACGGCCTCCTGGTTCTCATGCTGAACCTCATGAACCTGGGGCTGATTCTAAGCGCCAACTTAGGCGTCATGAACCTCCTTCCCATCCCGGCCCTGGACGGCGGGAGACTCCTGTTTTTCGCCGCCGAGGCCCTGTTTCGGCGCCGGCTGGACCGGAGAGTGGAGGGCTACATCCACCTGGCGGGCTTTGTCCTGCTGATGGGCTTCATGATCTTCGTAATGCTGCACGATATTGTGAGGATAATCAGATGACAGAGAGCGGAAACGGCATTGTGAGAAAGAAAACCCGGGCGGTGCGCATCGGGGACCGGGTGATCGGGGGCGGAAACCCAATCCTGATCCAGTCTATGTGCAACACCCGGACGGAGGATGTGCGGGCGACGGTGAACCAGATCCTCGCCCTGGAGGACGCGGGCTGCGAGATCATCCGCTGCGCGGTTCCCACCATGGAGGCGGCGGAGGCCTTCTCGGAGATCCGCAGGCAGATCCACATCCCCCTGGTGGCGGATATCCACTTCGACTGGAGGCTCGCCATCGCCGCCATGGAGCACGGGGCCGACAAGATCCGCATAAACCCCGGGAACATCGGCTCCATCGACCGGATCAAAGCGGTGGTGGCGTGCGCCAAGGAGCGGGAGATCCCCATCCGGGTGGGTGTGAACTCCGGCTCCCTGGAGAAGCCGCTGCTGGAGAAGTACGGCGGCGTCACGGCGGAGGGCATCGTGGAGTCGGCCCTGGACAAGGTGCGGATCATCGAGGACCTGGGCTACGACAGGCTGGTGATCAGCATCAAGTCCTCCGACGTCATGATGTGCGTGAGGGCCCACGAACTCATCGCGGAGAAGACGGACTACCCCCTGCACGTGGGCATCACGGAGGCGGGGACCCTGAGACGGGGCATCGTGAAGTCCTCCGTGGGGCTCGGCATCATCCTCTCCCAGGGCATCGGCGACACCGTGCGGGTGTCTCTCACCGGGGACCCGGTGGAGGAGGTGCTGACGGCGAAGCAGATCCTGCGGGCC
>Ga0256404_1007145_pt1 | contig 17868 bp, 11 predicted proteins | sample RumenRJG_01DNA_FD_185990 | JGI IMG/M metagenome (GOLD analysis project Ga0256404, IMG submission 185990) | Bovine rumen microbial communities from Lethbridge, Alberta, Canada - RJG_01 | ecosystem: Host-associated > Mammals > Digestive system > Stomach > Rumen | place: Canada: Alberta | collected...
AGCATCAAGACGTTTTTCAATATCGCTTTTGTATTCGTTGTATTCGCCAAGATCAAGCACGCCTTGCTTTTTGTCATCGTGATACTGCTGTGTGAGTTGACCTTGCTTAGTAACGTAGTTCTTCATTCGTAGCGTGAAGAGCAAGTCCTGTGCATCGTCGTCGTTGAGTTTCTTCTGTTCTCCACGGGCGTTTGTCACAAGCAATCCCTCGAAGAGAGATGGTGTTACCTTTATCGGACGGTCGCCGACAGCTTCTGCAATCTCCGTCTGTAGTTTGCCAGCAAAGTTCGAGTACGATTCACTGGCAATAATTGTCAGTGCGTTCACCTCGAACACGCCGCCATGCAGCACGCTCTCATCCTGACGCTCACCCTCCTTATTCACACACAGACGCATACCACGCCCTACCTCTTGGCGTTTCTTCGTGGTATTATCGGAGTCCTTCAGCGTACAAATCTGGAAGACGTTAGGGTTATCCCAACCTTCTTTCAGTGCGGAGTGTGAGAATATAAAGCGTGTCGGCTCCTCGAAAGAAAGCAGACGTTCCTTGTCGCGCATAATAAGGTCGTAAGCTTCTGCATCATTACTACCTTCGCGTAGCTCCTTTGCTTTCGGCTGAACATAGTGGCCTTTTCTGTCCTTAGAGAAGTAGCCATTATGCACTTGTTCTGCCGTGAAGCGTTTGAGGTAGGCAATATATTCGGGGGCATCCTCAAATTCCAATTGCAAACTGCCCACGATGTTGTCATATTCTTCCTCGAAGATTTGGGCAAACTCACCTTTCGATTTTCCGCCACCAGCATTGTAGATACGGTAGTTATCCACATGGTCAATGAAGAACAGCGAGAGGCACTTGATACCACGTTTGAAAAGCTGACGCTCCTTTTCTATATGCGAAAGGATTGTTTCACGTATCTGAGTACGACGAACCAAGGCAGTGTTCACTGCACCCACCATGTCGTTCTCAGCCAGTTCCTGCCCATTCAGCAGACGTATCACGCGACGGAAGCCATCGACGCGCTCGATGCGGTAGCCGTTGCGATATTCCTCCAACTCGCCAGAGTTGGCGTATATATCGAACTTCTCATCAACCGTCTTCACCACCTGTCTGATGCCCGACTTCGTTTTCTGCTCAAAGCGAATACGGGCGCGAGGATTGCCTGAAGAAAGCTCTATTGCCTCCAGACAGAGATAGCCATTTGTGGCGGTACTGCCTTTCTGTTCCACACCCTTGACGAAGATTTTCTTCACCAGCTTCTTATTGTAGGCATCCATTGCATCAAGGCGATACACCATGTTTACAATATCCCCTGCACGGTGCGTAGCACTATAGAGAAGTGTAAACAGTGATTTAAATTCCTTCAGCTTCTCGCGAGTGGCGTTATTGCGGTCTGCACCGAGAACTGACTGCGGCTCATCAATTATCAAGATGGGACGAGTAGCGGCAATCACGTCGATAGGCTTACGAGAGCGGAACGAGTCCAGTTTCATATAGATGCGTCTTGCATCCTCACCACGAGCGGCGAAAGCCTGTGTGTTGATAATCATTACATGCAGTCCGGAGTCGCTTGCGAACTGGTCTATCTTTGTCAGCTGCTTGCTGTCATAGATAAAGGACTGAATACGCTTGCCATATTCAGATGCGAAGTGTTCGCTCATAATCTCGAAGCTGCGCTTCACACCTTCACGGATGGCAACACTCGGCACAACAATGATGAACTTGCTCCATCCATAGAGTTTATTCAGTTCAAACATCGTTTTGATATAGGTATATGTCTTACCTGTACCCGTTTCCATTTCTATAGTCAGGCGCAGATCCTTTACATCAATCGTTTCCGAAGGTCTTAGCTGCGCAGACATCTGAATAGCCCTTATATTCTCCAACAATGCGTCAGCAGGAACTGTCAGCGATTGGTTGCGAAAGCCCACCACGTCGAAGAAGCCGCCACTGTCCGTACCCATGTCCTGAGTAAACTCAACCATTGCCTGGTTGCGCTGTCCTCGGAACACATCTGTCACCGCACGGGCAGCGTCCGTCTGGAATTGCTGGTTCTTGAATTTTATTGTTAAACTCTTAGCCATTGCGGTACGGTATTAAATGACACGAACATTCTTCTTTACCTCATCGTCTGTCCAACTGCATTTCTGTTTGAACAGTTCAAAGAGATTCATTTTGTTGGCAGCCTCTGTAAAGCTACTGTCGCGGAACACTACGCGAACTGGCTCCATTGCCGCTATAGTGTCAATGACCTTCTCGGTGACTACACCCTCGAAGCAACCTACGAGATCGCCCTCGTTTACATTGTGAATGGTGCAGCCATCCACCTTTATTGATTCGAGAGGCAGAGAAAGCTCCACACCCCAACGAAGCATACAATCAAAGAGCAGGTCAAGATCGTTGCGGTCTTCTTTGATATTGTCAAGCAATCCTGCAAGCATATCCTGAGTGTATTCTTTCGGAGCGAAAGCCACCTCCTTATAGTTGCTGTCTTCACACTTGAACACACGGAAGCCGATGTCAAGGTCTTGGGAGGAAAGAGGACTTTCCTCTTTTATTTTTTTACCTGCTCGACGGATGCGTTCTTTGCCAATTTCACAGATGTTTTTATAGCCAGCTTTAGCTGCTTCACTGTCTGCCGGAGTTTCTTCAGGCCATTGGACAAGTATAAAAGTTCTTTTTGATTGCTCCAAAGCATTCAATTGAAAAATAGCATGTGCTGTTGTTGCAGATCCTGAAAAGAAATCTAATACAATAGAATCTTTATCTGTTCCTATTTTGATGGCTTTTTGCAATACTCCAACGGGCTTTGGGAAATCAAATACTTTCTGTGTGTCAAAAAGATTCCTTATGTCTCTTGTCGCTTTTTTGTTGCCTTCTACTTCTGTCCATAAATTACCCGGCGCTTTTGAACGACCTTCCAAGTAGAATTTTTGATATACATTCCATTTGGATATTCCATTTCGTTCTGTTTTTTTCCATTCTATGAGATGATTAGCTTCAAGTTCATTATATTTTGCCTCTCCGCAAATCCATCGGCTGTCATATCCTGTAGGTCCTTTTGGAAAAACAACTGTTCCATCGGGAGCTTTTACCCCATAATACATTGTGGGCCTATCTTCTCGTCTATCTTCACCTCCAGTTCGGCGGAGTGGTCGAATTAGATATCTGCCGTATTGATCTTCTTGGTCATAAATTTGACTATCTGATTCAGACATCTCTAATCCGTTGATAGTTGCTCTAGCGATATTTTTTGAATATATGAGAATATAATCTAACTCATTTACCAATCCATCAAAACCACCTCCCGTAGGAGTTCCCGTTCCTCTAGTTACGCATGTAAGAAAGTTGCTCTCGCCAAATACTTCGTCACATATATTTTTCAGGTTTCTGATTTCGTTATCATCAATCGAAATAAATATCACCCCATCTTCAGTAAGCAGTGAACGTGCAACCATTAGACGAGAATAAATCATTGAACACCAATCCGAATGGAACTTCCCATTTGAAGAAAGATTTTTCACCATTCGCTCTCCATCTTCATTGATAACTCCTGCAGCTTCGTCTTCCTCCTGCTGTGTACGATGGAAATCATCATGATACACGAAATCATTGCCCGTATTATATGGCGGGTCAATATAAATCATCTTGATCTTGCCCATATATGAGTTCTGGAGTAGCTTCAGGACTTCGAGGTTGTCACCCTCGATATAGAGGTTCTGTGTAGTGTCCCAATCTACAGACTCTTCCTTGCAAGGACGCAGAGTTTTGCGAATAGGCGCAGCAGCCTCTTGTAAGGCAGCACGTTTGCCTACCCAAGTGAAATCGTACACTTCGGGAGCGTCCTCGACGGTGTTGTCACCGAGAAGCAAGCGCAGTTTCATAAAATCCACAACTCTGCGGACATTGCCATTCTCGTCCTTTGCTTCCGTGAAACATGATGGCGCAATCTTATAGAGTGCGTCAAGATTCAGTTGAGAACCGTCAATTGTTGTCTTAGCTAAATGTTCCATATTATTTTTTTTCTGAAGATGATTTCTCAAAATACTCATTCAATTCTTGAAAACTTTTATTTATATCCGAAAGATTATAAGAGATTGATTTCAAATAACTTTGATAGTTAAAGGTTTCATATTCTATATCCTTTGTAGTTAGCGTATCACTAAAGGTATGTTCATCATATGAGCACTTAATCTCAAAAGAAAAATCTTTTAGATGCTCATTGATAATATTATAAACTGATTCTTCAACTTTTTGTCCAAACACGGTACATCGTGGAATCGCCATAAACTTACCATCTATATCTTTATATTCAGAATCTTTTCTTATTTGACACAGGGTTATAACTTTGGATTTATTAGGTAAAATCCTGTATTTTCTACCACACATTGTCTTAATACGTTCCGAAACAATTTCATTCTTGAAACCATTAACAAATGTATCATCTATTTCAATATGAACATTTTTTGCTGTTTTGTTACCAATGTTTTTTATTTCGATAGATAAGCCCTCTCCCCAATTAGAGATATATGGAAGAACAGGTGAGATTTCAAGAAAAGCGCGATTGTTTTCTTCATATTGCTTTTTCTCTTCTTCCCAGTGCGCTTTTTCTTCTTCCCACTTTGTGTTATCAGAAGCTCTTTGTGCTTTTAACTCCGATAGTTGTTCTTGGCCCTGTTTAACGGACTTACGTGTGTACCAAGCCATGAAGCCGGTTACAATGGCTGATCCAATCCCAGCCAAAGAAGCCGCAATATTCCATACATTCCATGTATCAACGAAATGAAACTCAAATAATGCCATTATTTCAATTCCTCCAGTTTCTTTTTCAGTTCTTCCAATTCCTTACGCTTCGCCTTTACCTGCTTATTCATTTGCATCTGAATGTCAAGCTGTGGCTCCCGCCGCATCTTCTTCTGCAATGCAAGCAACTCCGCTTCCGCTTTTGCGATAACCTGCTTCAGTGTGACAATCTCAGCCATAGTACCTGCCTTATGTTCACCGATGCCCGAAACCTGTGCCACGAAGTTGTCATAGATTCTCGGCAGCGACTGCCCCTGCACAGCAAGGGACAGTTCGTTAATGGCTACCCAAGGCGAAGAGAACGTCTGCGTAATCTTGAAGCACGTATGTGTTTGATCTGCCCAGTCCTTGTAATTTATCAGCAGCATAGCATTATTCTCATGTGTCAGGATGAAAACAATATGATGCGGCATGTTCGCGTCTATAAACGAGAACAAGTCAGGTGGACAGTCAGGCTGTTTGAGCTGTGCCACGAACACCTCAATCTCTTTGAGGTTGTCAGCATCCATAACATTCAGCGTTTTAGCAGACAGCTTATAGAGCCAAGTGATGTTCACCACATCGTTTACGAAGTGTGTCTTCATGCGAGGATTCACCTCCATGAATTTGTAGAACATCGTCTTCGGCACTACGCGATTGACGACGGTATTCTGTGGATAATTCAGAATGTTATCCACGTGCACCTCCTTCCTTTATGACAAGGAAACAAATCAGTTCAAAGTCATCCAGTCCAGCGATGTCACCCACGAGAGCCGTTGTTTCCCCGAATGAGAACAAACTCTCGAGGTCGCTTTCCTCTTTCTTTTCAACGATTGTAGCAACTGCCTTTTGGAGCAATTCGCTATAATGCTGCATCTGCTTACCATCCTTTGTTTCCTTGTTAAATGCATGGCAAAGGTCAAGGATTGGCTCAGTCCTACCTTTGCAGGTAAGACGCATGATGTCAAGCAATCGCTTGGGGGAAAGATGGTTGATGATGGCTTCTCCTTCATCAGACAGATACACCATGTAAAATGGATGCAGCAGGTTTTGGTGGTTGATGTTCACCGCATTGTTCCTGTTCTTCAGAATGAAGATAACACCAGGCTTTGCGACATCTGTAGCAGGCACGACAGCACTCATGCCGTATGGGGTATGCTCAATGTCGGGATTATCCTTCATATAGGCGAGCAAGTCAAGCCGGAATTCATTCAAGCCCAAGTCCATGATATTGATGCCCGTGTCCATATCCTCGATGTCCACCACTTCCTCCTGCAAGCGTTCTAGCTGTTGTTTGCGATAATCCAAATCAGCCTGTTCCTCGTTAGAGAGCAGCACATTTCCACTTCCTGCGCCAGTGATGTCCATGCCAGCCATTCGGGCCTCCACACGACCTTTCAGGCGAAGGTAGTCATCAAGTTCAATATCGGGCCAGTAGTTGACGAGCTGAATCACGTCGTTTCGTGAGCCGATACGATCCACACGTCCGAAACGCTGTATGATACGAACTGGGTTCCAGTGAATATCATAGTTAATCAGGTAATCGCAATCCTGAAGGTTCTGTCCTTCAGAAATACAGTCCGTAGCTATCAGCACGTCAATCTGCTCATGGATGTGCGGTAGCAGCTTCTCCGCCTCTTTAGATACAGGCGAGAACAAAGTCAGCACATTATTGAAGTCAGCCTTGATGCCTTTGACAGTTGATTTGGTGCCATCGCCAGTGACCAAACCAATATGCAGGTGTGCTTTCTCAGCAATAGCAGGTGCGAGATTATTGTATAGATACTCCGCAGTGTCAGAGAAAGCCGTGAACACGAGTATCTTTTTGTTCTCACCATTGATGGGATGGGCGAATTTATCACGGAGATTTTCTATAAGCATCTGCAGTTTGCTGTCATGCTCAGGCGTGATATCCTTCAGCATCACAAGCAGCAGCCCTAAAATCTCCTGATCTGCTTTCAAGTCGCGTCGCCATGAACGGCAGTCCATGTCGGCAAGAGCCACTTTGGTTTTCTTTCCACCAACGAGGAAGTCGTTTTCGCTGTCGTCACCATCAAGCATTGACTCCAATGTCTGAACATCAAGAATAGTGTTTTGACGGTTCTCCATAAAAAGATCAATCGCCTTAATGGTGTCATCAATCTGTGACTTCATACGCTCAACAGTCAGACGGAAAGAATTTACCGACGACTCCAAGCGTTTGAGCAGGTTGATAGCCATGAGTTTCTTCAAACCCTTCTCACGTCCTGACATACCGAGATAAGAGCCTTCAACGTCGCGGTCGATTTCATACTTGTCGCGCTTTGACGGCAGGATATAGTCAGATGGCGCATAGACACCTAAATTCAGGTCGTCAAGCTGTCCGGAAATCTCTTTGTATGTAATCGCCTCATTTAGGTCAGTCAGTTTGGGACGCTTGGATATAGGGCGCAGACGTGTCGGAAACTTACCGATGTCTGCCGTGTCATAGTATTTCTCAATATGCTTACGGGAGCGTGCAATGGTGACTGCATCCAACACTTGGAAAAAATCAAACGACAACATTTCCAGCAGTCGCTCAGTGGTGCGCTCATTCGGGTCATCGATGCGTGCCCATTGGTTGTACTGCGCCTGTGCCGAGCGAAAAATATCTTCTATCGGGCGATCAACGTCCAGTTTGTCGTTGATAAGTTCCTGCCTACCTTCGTATGCCAACTGAAGCTGGTTCTTCAGGTCATTGAAGCGGTTGTTTACAGGAGTGGCCGAGAGCATCAGAACCTTTGTACGCACACCAGCACGTATCACCTTGTTCATTAGACGGAGGTAACGGTTTTCGCGTGGGTTTTCGTCGTCCTCATCCGTTGTCACCTTACCGCCATTGCGGAAGTTATGGCTCTCGTCAATAACAATCAGGTCGTAATTGCCCCAATTCAGCAGAGCCAAGTCCAAGCCGTTGCTCATGCCCTGCTCACGGGAGAGGTCTGTGTGAAACAGTACATCATAGCGCAGGCGGTCTTTCTCTAACGGATTGTTCTTGTAGTTGCTCTTATAGGTGTTCCAGTTGTCATACAGCTTCTTCGGACACAGTACAAGTACCGACTTGTTGCGGTTCTCGTAGTATTTGATGACTGAAAGTGCGGTAAATGTTTTTCCTAAACCTACACTGTCTGCCAGTATGCAGCCGTTGTATGTTTCAAGTTTATTGATGATAGCCAGTGCTGCATCCTTCTGGAAGTGATACAACTTGTTCCAAATCTGTGAGGACTTGAAACCTGTTGCCTCATTGGGCAGCACATCTTCCGAAATATCTTCCAGGAACTCGTTGAAGATATTATACAGCGTGACGAAATAGATAAAGTCAGGTGCGTTCTCACGATAGACATTCTCGATGTTCTCGATGATGGCTTCCGTCACGTCTGAAAAGTTTTCCTTATCTTGCCAGAAGTCGTTAAAGTTTTTGAGGTACGCATCCGACATGGGCGACGGGAAGCGCTGAATGAGCTGGAAGATGTTATTGCCGCGTTCACAGCCCAGCTCCGTAGTGGTAAACTCATTGAAGGGCATATATGTGTCAAGTCCTTCATCGTTTTGCACATTCAGGAACCCTGGCATCATCATGTTTGAGACATTCGTCTTGAAACGTACTTTTTGACGAATCCAGTCAGCACATTCCTTGGCAATGGCTCTTTGTGTGAGGTTGTTCCGAAGTTTGATTTCAAAGTCAGAGCCGTACAACGTACGCTCACGGTTGAGCTTCGGGATATAGAACTCTCTCTTCTGTTTCTTTGCCCGCTCCTTATTGAAAGTAGGCGAGGTGAAGATAAACCGCAATTCGTCCACTTTCTCCAGTTCCTTCTGAAGAGCCTCAAACGCATATATGGAAAAACTGGCTGCAGCCATAGAAACTTTTGACCCTTGATTAAGGGTAGTCTTCAAGTCATCTATAACCCTCTGCGTGATATTGTCGAACTGCTTGGGTAGGTCCATTTTTATTTGAAACTCCCAACGTAGTGTCTCTACAGGCGACCAAACCTTTGTTACACTGCGAAGGGAGTTTAATATGTCATTTGCCTATTGGCTTTGTGGGTCTTTTGTAGAGAAATATCCATTCGTCTCTTTCCAAGAGACGGATATTCGGGTACAAAGGTAGTCAAAATCTTCCGAAATCCACCTTATTATAATAGAAAACGAACTTTTATTATGATACTTTTTCATTTTGTTTAGCAAAATGTAAGCAAAACACATTGGAAAACTCCATCAATCAATGACTTTGTGATTGTCTACGTCTCTTGGAAAGAGATTGAGAAATTTGCTAAACAAATTCTTGTTTACAACAATCCCAATATCATCTTGTTTGCATTGTCAACCACCGACGTTTCCAATGAAGCGAGGTATATTTGTGTGGTTGTCTCTGAGTCGTGTCCCATTCCTTCGCTGATGACAGACAGAGGTACATTCTTTGCCTTGGCAGCACTCGCCCATGAATGACGAGCCACGTACATCGTGAGTGGTCGCTGGAGTTTCAGCATTGTCGATAGCTCCTTCAAGCGATAGTTGACCAAATGAAGGGCATTGTCATATTGCCTTCGCTCATTTCCTTCCTCTTTGATGATAGGGAGAAGGAAATCTGTCTTGTTTTCAGGGTATTTGGCTATGATTTCTGCCATACACTTCTCCCACTTGATACTCAGTTCCTGGCCTGTCTTTCGTCTGCGATAGGTCAGAATGCCATTTTGAAGATCAGTCTTTTTGAGATAAGCCATATCCACAAAAGACATGCCTCGGGTATAGAAACTGAACATGAACATGTCACGGGCGAAGTCCAATGATGGTTTCATGGATAAGTCCAACTCCTTCAGGGCTTTGATAGCCTTGATAGGTATAGCCCGTTTCACCGTCTTATCCACTCCTGTATAGACGTGCCGGAATGGATTGTTCTGTGGAGTCAATCCTTTTTCGACGGCACGATTATAGACAGCCCGAAGGTTACGCATATAAAACGAAATGGTATTCATACGAACACCTCTGGCTTTCAGGTAGGCTTCATAGAGAAGCATCATGTCAGAACTGATACCATCAAGCGGAACATCCTGCTCGTCTCGGAATGCCATAAAGCTATTGAGTGTGGCAGTATAGGTCTCTGATGTTCGGATTTTGCCCAGTTGCTTCAGTTGCGCTATGACACCATGCATAAAGGTAAAGAGGGAGGACTCCTTGGTCAGTTTATGGAACATGGTGATCACGTCGTCTGCCGTGAAGCGACGACGCTCCGTTTCCAATGAGCGGACAACCTTTTCCAGACGGGCCACATCCCACGCCAGACGTTCTTGAATACCCAACAGAAGGTTGGAACGATTACCACTTACAATAACGCTTTCCGACTCTTCATCCCATTCCTCAGCAAAGACCTTATAATCAGTGTTCAACTGACGGACTACCCGGTTGTGGATAATCTGGAAATAGAGACCTCCCTCCTTGCCATCCACCGTGGATGGTCTGAACTTTACCTTTATTGATGTCATCATATATCTATCCTTCTAATGTTATATTGGGGACTATCCAATGCCCCATCCCGTTTTCTTCTTTGTGCCGTCCCAGTTGGTCAACTCGCCATTAGAGCCGCCACCTCCCATACTGACACCGCCTCTGCCTCCTGCCATGAGAAGCAGACTGCTCATCACTTCTTTCGTGACATTCATTTCTGCACAGAGCTGTTGCGTCCGTGCTGTTGACAGGCCACTCATGTACTCTGTTGTACCTTTCCATGAAACGTCTGCTAAAAGCGAGTTTGTTGCCTTTAGACGCTGCTTTTCGTCTGTAGCATCAAGGCCATTCTTAAATGCTATGGCAAGAATACCCATGCTTATGGCATTCGCCTGTTCAGGCAAAAAGTCATTGTGCTTATAGTCCTTGGCTGAAGCGTTGATGGCAACCTTGGCATCTTCAATCCAGCGGTCAATCTGTTTCGAGAAGTTTTCCTTGTTCTGCTGTATGCTCTCCCATATCTCCTTGATTTCAGGGATGTCCAGCATTTCTCGGACTTGGCTCTCCGCGCTTTCGGCACGCTGATGCTCACTATACGCCTTGTTGGCTGAACGGACAGCCTCGGACTCGGCTTTGCCAAGTCGCTCCTGTAGTTTCTGGATTTCTGCATCCTTCCTATCCCGAAGTCGAGTAATGGCATTCTCATCTATCGATGCTATCCGTTTTCTGAGGACATCGTTTCCTTCTTTTAATCGACCGTTCTCCTTTTGCAGTTGTTTGTTCTGCTCTATAATAGTTCTTGCCTCCTTCATTGCTTTGCGATAGAGCGACTTTCCCAACTTCATAATATCCTTATTATGGGCTACATTGGCTTCCACAAGTGCGGTCTGCAAATCTGTGAGGATGGTCTTAATAGCTTTCCGTCGTTCCTCTCTCCATTCTTTCTGCCCGAAGGCTGGAATAGGCTTGTTCAGTTCTTCTTTTATATCGTTCCAAGCGTTCTTTACGAGTGGTTCGGTTTTCAAGGCCGGCACAATGAGGTCTTCTTCTTTGATGACCAATGCCGCAGCATAATCTTCAAGCTGAGAAATGCTGCCTTCCAGCCTTTCCTTATGCTGTACCTTATTTTCTATCTCGCCCTCTAACTTCTCATTCTGTTCTTCCAAGCGTTCTTTCTGCTTTCTTATGTCCTGAACCTCACCAACCATCTTTTCCTTCTGACCTTCCAGACGTTCACTCTCTATCCGATTCTTAGCGATGGCATCTTTTGCCAGACGTTCTGCCTCCAACACTGCCTTACTTTTGTGGACACGTTCACGTCGTTCCTCACTTGGCAGCATGGCAATGTCATCACCACGTTCCAGACCGTACTTGTGTCCGACCTCGTTGTAGTAGTCGGTGTGCATCTGGTAGTAAGTTCTACCAACAGCATATTTGTCTTCGCCCCATACGCGGGCATACGATACACATTCCTTTTCCCTCCGTTCGACTTCAGTTCTTACGAAGTTCGAGCGGATTTCTTCAGGTAGTTTCTTCCATTCCTTATAGGAAATTACCTTCGACTTATCATCCTTATGTACATACTTGGCAGATGCACGACCTCTGGCTTTTGTCTTTGCCACGGGGATAGTCTGAATCTGAATATGCGGAGTGGTTTCGTCAAGATGAACATCAAAGCCGATGATGTTCTCAGCTCCCCAACGGTCACATGCCCAACGGTAGGTGTCCATTGCCCAGTCTCTGATACCTTGTTTCAGCACGACATGGGCATTGCTCTTTTGAAGGGTAAAGTCCACTTCTTGGTCACCGAAAGCAAGTCGGGTCAGCACATTATGGTCACCGCTGACGATGATGCCGACAGTGCAGTTGGGACTGTTATCGGAGATTCCAAAGGGATTGTTCATGTCCTTGTAGGGCTTGAAGCCAAGTTCGTCAAGACGACGTTTCAGGCGTTCATCAAGGGGAATAGGGTTGGAACCGAGGGGAACAATCTTGCCCTCGCTGTTGATTTCAAAGTTGAGATGCTTGCGTGAGAAATCATAGTGATTGTTCGTATCTTGATTTTTCAGACGGTATGTTTTCTCATCCCATCCGCGACGCTCAGGTTCGTAACCTTCCGCAGCGGAGAAGGACTTGGCTGGTGCGCCAACATGAATGGCGGCACGGGGAATGTTGTTTTTAGCTTTAGACATAATATTTTTTTTTGAAGTTAATGTATAAATGTTTATCGGGTCTCGGGTGGAACCTGAGTGGAGGGTCGAGGGAGAGAGTCACTCCCTCGCAGATGCACAGCTTTACAGAAAGCGGCTTATCCCCTCGGAGAGCATAATGGGACTTTTTAAGGGAGCAAAGCGAATCTAAAAGTCCATATTATGTTATGGGATTATTATAGGAATCCCTCTTGGCGAACGCCTCCACTCAGGTCATCAGAGAACCAAGGATGTCACATAGTGCGTCCTTGTGAGTTGGAAGGTGACGTAGCTTTCGTCCATTCCTTGTCTCGCAGATAGATGTAGAGATAGGAACGTGAACTGAGGTTACCTTGCAATCGCTGTGCATAAGCGAATGCAGACGTTCGTTCGTCTTCGCTGAGTTGCTGCCATACACCGAATGCTTGCGATTCGTTGTCACCAATCTTCTTGTAACACTCCTTCAATCGCTCAAAGGAAGAGGTGACATCGCTTGCGTTGAATTCGTTAATGCTTCCACCTGAGGCAGTGTCATTGGGATGGATGCTGTCGTTTGAATCGTTGGGGGCACTAACATTGCCAGCATTGTTAGATGTGTCAGCATCTGATGATTCTGTGGAAATGTCTGCAATCGCTATTGGCTTTGCAGTAGTGGCGTTCGTTGCATTCGCTACATTCGCTCTCTTTGCAGGACTATTAGCGGAACTGTTATTCCTTGCCGTTCTGCATTTAGCACTCTCGCTACATTTGTGACTCTTCTGCTCCACAGCCATTCGCTGAGAATCCAAGTCTTGTGCAATCAAATCGAAGTAGGCTTCCAGACGTAGATCGCCAAGGTCTGTTCGTTTTCCTTCAGTAGCATAGGTTACCAATGCCTTTACCAGTTTGCCTACTTCGGCATTCGGACGTGCACATGCTGCGATGATTACGTTCGCTAAAAACTGAAATCTGTCAAGTGACTTCATAATCGTTTCTTTTTAAGGGTTAAACAATCTGATTACTCATGCCAGTCCGCTTTGTTTGGCTTACGTTTGTGCGAAGCAAGGATTGCCTCGTTCTCTTCCTCAGCTGTAAGTGGAACAGCATTCCTTCGGTTCGCCTCCAGCCATCGGTCAAGCTCGTCCTGATACAGAAGCCATCTTCTGCCTGGTTTGGTAGCTGGAATGGTACCGTCCTCCAGTTTCATGTACATCGTACCCTTGGGTATGTGTGTGTACTCGATGGCCTCCTCCACAGTCATAGGCTTGTGGCGGTTCTCCTTAGTTGGTTTGTTACTCAGTTCCTGCTGCCTTGACAGCATCGCTCTCATGCCCATCACCTCATCCCGAAGCTGGGCGACGACCTGCGGAAGGTCGTTGAATGTTAGTTCATTGTTTTGCATATAAATCGCGGTCTTTGGTTAGAGACCGGGTGCAAAGGAACTGAATGATGCAGTGCTGATTCCGATTACTTCCAACCATTCATCATTAATCAAGCAATCATCAGAAAAGAACTGGAAATTCTGGTAATAATCGGATAAAAAGTATTGGAATGGGCAAAAAGAAACCTTCCCAAGACTGGGTTGTTATGCCTGTCTTGGGAAGGAAACGTTGTTGATTATTATATTGAAATCGTGAATCAGAAAGGTTAATGGTGGAGACTATTCGTAATGGAAGTGCCAGTCATCCTTGTCTGGTTCATCTATCACGATGTTTCCTTTGTTGGGTTGAAACTTGAAGTTGCGGATGCTGTCAAGGTTTATGTCCATGAAGATGTCGGGGAACATGCTCTTGATAAAATCAGCACGGACTTGTCCACTATAATTGTTTTTACTGCCAAGTCGTTCACCTATGTTCCATACGAAGTGCCGCAGGTCTGTGGTGGTCAGTTTATACTTCAGCCTGATGGGAGCGGGCTTGTACATGAAGTCCTCCGTCCATTTCTGAATCTCATCACAAAGCTTTTCCAATTCCTCGTTGTCATAGACAAAGGGGGACATGATGTGTCGTGTGTAGTCCATGATAGCAGTTATCATCATCTGTCTCTGCTGCGCTTGTTCCTGTTCATACTCCTTACAGCGTTCGGCGTATGAGATACGTTCAACATCGGCATCGCTATTTACGCTTTCTGATTCAACAGGCATATCTTCCTCGATAATTTGTGGAAGAAGCGGTTGCTTGCTCCACTTTTTGGGCAGCAAATCTACCAATATAGACTGGAACATAATGTACAGCAGCCAAAGAAGGAGGTTGCACAGCAAGAATGCCATCCACTTGACAAGACTGTCTTGATGGAAGTCGGCACCGACTTTTAGGGCCACGAACATGGAGATTGTTAGGAACACCACTCCTGGGCATCCCCACAGGAGACAAAGGTCTCGCAGATTAAGTGATTTCATTGTAATCATATTTTTTTCATTTAGTTCAACTTGTCGCTATTAGTCGGAAGTTATCGGCATTTGCTGACGTTTCCGCAGTGCAAAGTTAAGAAGAATTTTGTTTGTGGCGTATAGTCTTTCATCCTGTATGCCAATGATTTATGCTTATTTATGAATCATACTTGGAGTGAGTATGATTTTCATACTCGGCCTTATTCCTTCTTTTTTGCCATTGCTTGTTTGCTCGACAAAGGTATAACGAAAAATGAGAGCCAATCCTGTTGGTTCTCATTTTCCCATGTTTTCAACCTAGTAATAGCATCTTTGGTTTCATTCCTGAACGAAATAGAACCAAGAAATCTGTTTAGCCCTGTCCGACGACTTTCAACTGTGGAGTTATCTTTGGCTTCAACGTGATGCGATTGACGGATTCTCGTTTGGAGTCATCGGCCATCGTTGCATAAATCTGAGTAGTCGACACGTTCTTGTGTCCCAACATGTGCTGCACGGTATAGACACTTGTACCTGCATCCACCTGTAATGAGCCGAAGGTGTGGCGGCTGCAATGGAACGAGATTTTCTTGGTTATGCCAGCTGCTTTCAGCCAGTTCTTCAAGGGTGTCTGTGTCATTTTGTCGGTGAACCCCTCAAACACCTTGCCTGTTCCGCTACCGCCTATCAGCTCCAGAGCCTCGTCACTGATGGGATTGTTCACAAGTTCCTTGGTCTTCTGCATTCGCAAAGTCACATACATGCCACCATCACCGTATGGCTGTATGTTCTCCCATGTGAGTTGCTTGATGTCGCTCTTTCTCAATCCTGTCAGACAAGCAAATAGGAAAGCGGTCTTCAATATAGGGAAGTCGCATGGTGTGTTCGCCAACTTGATAAGTTCGTCCTTTGACAGGTGTTCTTTCTTCGTGGGTATGGTGTCGATGCGTTCCAAGAAGCCATTAGGATTCTCCATGATCTTATGTTCCCTGTAGGCTGTATGTAGTACGGCACGGAAGGTTGACCAATATCCTGCAATGGAATTGATGTGCAGCTTGTGCTCTGTATGGATGGTCTGAGAGGCGTTCATCAGGTATTCACGGAACTTGTTGCACAAATCCACGTTGATTTCGTCGAAACGGCACTTGTTGTTACAGAACCTTGCAAAGTGCTTATAGACGTGCTGCCACTTACAGTTCTTTTTGTCCGCTTTCATCATGAAGTAGGCAAGGAAGTCACCCTTCATCTTTGATTTGTCAAAGAAGTCATACCTCTCATTGACTATGGACTCATAACGACGGCAACGGAGGGCTTCAGCCTTCTCGCGCATACGGTCGTTGTAATCCCGTTCTCGCTGGTTCTTCGGCTTGGCATAGATGTAGATGCCAAGGGATTCGTGCCTCATGACCTTCATAGTGGACTCGTCCCTGTAACCTGGGTAGTAGTCCAGATAGAATGACAGCTGTTCTCCGCCTTTGATTTTCCGTGTGCGGAGGGTCACGGTCTTACAGATGTTACTCATACGTGTATTCTTATTATTGTTTATAATTCAAGGTGAGGCGTTTCCTCACGGTGCAAAGGAACTGAATGATGCGGTGCTGACTCCGATTATTCACGATAATCTGTCATTAATCATTCAGAATGATAGAAATCAGAATCCAGCAGCTTTTCTTTCTGCCATAATCTGCTCCACATCGGAACGAAGAAGTAGGTTTATCCTGCCAACCTTGGTCTTCTCAATGTGCTTGACCTTGACGATGTGGCAGATGTTAGCTTTTGTCAGCCCATAAAGTTCCTGCACCTGCTCAACGGTATAATAGTTCTCGTCTGATAACAAGTCTATACGGCGAAGTTCGTCAAAATGACTTTGGGAATAGTAGGTGCGTCCGTATTCACGCTTGCTTGGTATTTTGTGGCGATGAGCGTAGGAACGGACAGCGGTGAGGTTAATGCCATAGCGGTCTGCAATCTCTTGTGGTGACAGCCAATCAATGATAGCATCAAGGTCAACGGTTGTGCCGAATACGTCATCAATGTGTTTCTTGCTGTAGTAGTTTCGTCCTGCAATACGACACATGGGTATCTGGTGACGCTTGGCAGAGCCATAAAGCCAAGACTGCTTGACCTTATATGTTTGCATCACTTCTTCGCCGGAATAATATTCAAGGACTTCATCTGTGGTCTGAACATTCTTGGTGTCTTTCCTCGAAGACGTTCTTTGTTTCTTGGAAGTAGAAGGCTTGGGCTTTGAACATGGGATGACACGATTGTAGGGGTTGCTCTCAAACATCTTCTCAATGTCACTCCTACGGACAAGAGCCATACGGCTACTCAACCGAGAGGCTGGCAGCTTTCCCTGCTTAACGAGTTTATAGACATACTGACGGGTACAGCCTAATAGTATGGCTGCTTTGGAAAAGGTCAGATACTCCTGCTGTTGGAGTTCCATCACTGGCTCAACGGCACGGAGAAAGTCACGTTGTCTTTTCTTCTTGGTTTCCTTGGCTTGCTCGGCGCATTCTTCTGAGCAATACTTCTGCATTCCGCTGTTTGTGGTGAAAACCTTACCACAATGAGAGCATTTTCTGGTCTTTGGCATACTTGCGATATTTATGGGTTCAACAATCTTTTTGTTGTACATCTCCGCAAGTCATCACAAGTAAACTCTTGACATCCTTTGTCGCATTTCGCCACTATGTTTCTTTCCTCAAAAGCGGGTCAGGAATCTGTAATCTGTCGTAACCTGTCAGAAACCCTTGTCAACTCCGCTCACGATGTGGCAAAAAATAAGCCTCGTAAATTCCCTGCGGTAGAAATACGTTGCAAATATATGGGGAATTTCCGAAGCAACCAAAAATGCCTTCCGAAGTGTTAAAATCTAAAAGTAACTGTAATACAATGGTTTAAGTTTGGTTGTTTTGTGTTATTCATGGTTGTTTAGAGGTCTCTAAATACAACAATTAAAAACGCTTTTCCCTATGGTCGTAACACTATTGGATATAACTACAGAGGTAAGACCCTTGCAACCAGAAAACGCACAGTCTCCAATGTTAGTCACATTATCAGAGATAGTTACGGAAGTAAGACCG
>Ga0256404_1007146_pt1 | contig 17864 bp, 13 predicted proteins | sample RumenRJG_01DNA_FD_185990 | JGI IMG/M metagenome (GOLD analysis project Ga0256404, IMG submission 185990) | Bovine rumen microbial communities from Lethbridge, Alberta, Canada - RJG_01 | ecosystem: Host-associated > Mammals > Digestive system > Stomach > Rumen | place: Canada: Alberta | collected...
ATGGCCTTCCGCTCGGCGGGGGACACCGCCATCTTTCTTCTTTCAGAGCCCACAAGGTCCGGGTATCCCGGATGGGCACCGACCGCCGTGCCGTTTTTTAAAGAAGGTTTCCAACAGAATGGAAAAGCTGTACCGCTTGCTGGTCAGGTCCTGCGGTTCTGCCTTTCCGTGTCTGTTTCCCTGCGCAAAGAGGACAGCAGGTTTCCCCGCTGTCCTCTCTTATCACGATCTCAGGTCTGTTTTGATCCGCATTCAGTTCAGGTGCCAGATATCCCTGTTGTACTGGGCGATGGTTCTGTCAGAGGAGAAGTAGCCAGCCTTTGCGATGTTGACAAGCTGCTTTCTCGTCCAGGCATCCTGGTCCTCATAGTCTGCAAGGACCTTTGCCTTCGTCTTCCTGTAGTCCTCGAAGTCAGGGAAGGTCATGAACCAGTCCTTGGAGAGAAGCTCATGGGAGAGTCTCCTGAGGTTCTCCTCGTTTCCTGCCTTCAGCATCTCCGGTCCTGTCAGGAAGTCGACCGCCTTCTTCAGGACAGGGTCCTTCTCATACCAGTCCTTCGAGACGTAGTCGCCTCTCTTGTAGCGAGCAATGACCGTATCGGAGCTCTCGCCGAAGGTGTAGATGTTGTCCGGACCGACGAGATCTGCGATCTCGACATTCGCACCGTCCATGGTGCCGAGGGTCACGGCGCCGTTCAGCATGAACTTCATGTTGGAGGTGCCGGAGGCCTCCTTGGAGGCAAGGGAGATCTGCTCGGAGATGTCCGCAGCCGGAATCAGCTTCTCCGCGACGGAGACGTTGTAGTTCTCAAGCATGACGACCTTCAGGTACGGGGAGACCTCCGGGTCCTCCTCCACAACCTTCGAGAAGGCGAGGATCGCCGAGATGATGTCCTTTGCGATACTGTAGGCAGGAGCGGCCTTTGCGCCGAAGAACATCGTGACGGGCCTTACCGGCTTCTTTCCGGCCTTGATCTCCTGGTACTTACTGATCGCCCACAGCAGATTCATCTGCTGTCTCTTGTACTCGTGCAGGCGCTTTGCCTGGACGTCGAAAACGGAGTCGGGATCGACGGTGACACCCTGGTAGGCTGCAAGCCATGCGGCAAACTGCTGCTTCTTCTCCTTCTTGACCGCGTGGACCCCGGACAGAACTTCCGGATCCTCGCGGTATGCGAGGAACTGCTCCAGCTCGTCTGCATTCTTGATCCAGCCCTCGCCGATCTTTCCGCTGATGAGGGCAGAGAGTTCAGGATTGCACATCCGGACCCATCTGCGGAACGTGATGCCGTTTGTCTTGTTGTTGAACTTCTCCGGATAGATCTTATAGAACGGCGCCAGCTCCGTGTTCTTTAAGATCTCGGTGTGGAGCTTTGCAACGCCGTTGACGCTGTGGCTGAAGTGGATGTCGATGTTCGCCATGTGCACCCTGCCGTCCCTGTCGATGATCTGGACGAACGGCTCCTCGTACTTCGCCGCAATAATCTTATCCAGCTTCTCAATGACGGGGACAAGCTGGGGAACGGCCTTCTCCAGGAAGCTCCTGGGCCAGGTCTCCAGGGCCTCGGCGAGGATCGTGTGGTTCGTGTAGCCGCAGACATCCGTCACGATCTGGCAGGCCTCTTCCATGCCGATACCCTCCGCGGTGAGTCTGCGGATCAGCTCGGGGATGACCATTGTCGGGTGCGTGTCGTTGATCTGGATGGCCGCATAGTCTGCAAGGTCATGCAGGTTTGAGCCCTTTGCCTTTGCCTCCTCGAGGATCAGCTGGGCGGCGTTGCTGACCATGAAGTACTCCTGGTATACGCGGAGGATCCTTCCCGCATCATCGCTGTCATCCGGATACAGGAACAGCGTCAGGTTCTTTGCGATCTGGGTCTTGTCAAAGCTGATGCGGTCCTTGATGAGCCGCTCATCAACCGTGTCCACGTCGAAGAGGCGGAGTCTTCCGGACTTTGCGCCGTACCCGGTGACATCGATCTCGTACATCGTAGAGGTCACGGAGAAGCCGCCAAACTCGACCGTGTACTGCTTATCGGTCCGCTTCATCCAGCTCTCCTTGCCCCACTTAAGCCAGTAGTCCGGGGTCTCGTACTGGCGGCAGGCGTCAAAGGACTGCTTGAACAGGCCGCAGTGGTAGGCGATGCCGACGCCGTCTGCGGGGAGCCCCAGGGTTGCGAGGGAGTCGATAAAGCAGGCGGCAAGTCGTCCCAGGCCGCCGTTGCCGAGGGACGGCTCATTCTCGAACTCCTCGAGGGTGGTGATGTCCTTTCCGGCAGCTGCCAGCTCATTCTTTACGTCCTCATAGAGCCCCAGGTTGATCAGGTTGTTGGAGAGGAGCTTTCCGATCAGGAACTCCGCGGAGATGTAGTAGAGTTTCTTCTTCCCCTCGTTGTATCCGTTCTCCTTTGCCGCAGCTGCAGTCAGGTTCAGAACTGCATTGAACAGCTCCAGATCCGTGCACGCCTCCAGCGGCTTCTTCGTATAGTCTGCGATCTTCTTTGCCATTGCATGTACCTCCGTATGGTTTGCCAGTTTCCTGTTTCTCCTGCGAACCTCCCCGGATTCGCGGCTGCTCTTTTCAACTCTTTCAACTCGCATTATACTAGCATCAGTCTGCGGAGTTCTTGCAGAAAATCCGCATAAAATTGTACTATTCTAGCATCTCGCCGGCGCTTCCTGTGGGAGTTGCACAAACACATGCTCCTTCCTTCAGCACAATGCATAAACGCCGTTTTTGCAGAAAGGAAATGGTTCCGCGCATGGAACTCGAATCCTACACCCAGTATCACGAGACCAAGCTGCACGACCAGCCTGGGTTCTCCTACAACACCTACCTGTGCACCATCCCCCAGGATTTCCTCCGCGTGGACCTGCACTGGCACGAGCAGATGGAGATCGTCTACGTCAAGAAGGGCTCCGGCTCTGTCACCGTCAACCTGACCTCCCTCCCCGTCTGTGCCGGCTCCATCGTCCCGATCCTGCCCGGCGAGCTCCACGCGATCGAGGGGACGCCGGGGGTTAGGATGGAATACGAGAACATCATCTTCTCGCTCTCCATCCTCGACAGCACCGATGAGAACGACTGGTGCCGCACCCATGTGATCCGTCCCCTGGAGAATGGCTCCCTCTCGTTCCCCCGCCCCATCGCACCGGGGACGGCGTTTTATGAGAAGGTCTCGGCTGCGCTGGACCTTGCGGACCGGGCCTGCATGGAGAAGGCGCCGGGGTATTCCCTCCTTGTCAAGAGCAGCCTGCTTCAGTTTCTCCATGCGCTGTACGCAAACCGCTGCCCGAAGGCAGGCCGCCCCGCCTCCCAGCACGAGGACTCCCTAAAGAAGGTCATCCTCTTTGTGAAGGAGCACTTCGCAGAGCCCATCACCGTGGAGGATGCCGCCGCCGTCACCGAGTACAGCACCGCCCACTTCATGCGCTTCTTCCGGCAGGAGACCGGGCAGACCTTTGTCCGCTTCCTCTCAGACTACCGGCTCTCCTATGCCTCCTATCTCCTGAAGGAGTCCGGGGACCCGGTGTCCGCGGTGGCGGAGAAGAGCGGATTCTTCAACCTCTCCTACTTCATCCGGATCTTCCGCAGTCACTTCGGCCTCTCCCCGGGGCAGTACCGGCGGCAGTTTCAGAATCGATAAGGAGCGCAGCTTCGTGTCCCATCCGGATTGCGGGATGCACGGAAGCTGCGCTCTCTTTGTATTCCTGCATGGTTCTGTTACTGCGGTGTCCCGACTTCTCCCAGGATCAGCACCGAGACCGGGGCGATGCGGACGTAGTGGAACTCGCCGCCCGTCAGGATCTCCGACTCTTCATTCTCCCAGAGGAAGGAGTCCTCCCCGTCGAGGAGCACTCTCCACTCCCCTGCGGGGAGCGGGACCTCGGAGCACTCATTCGTGGAATTGTAGAGGATGTAGACACGGTTCCAGCGGCAGGCACCGCTCCGGTACCGCGCTGCATTGCTGACAAAAAAGCCAACGATTCCGTCCTCGTGCCAGGGGGTCTTGATCGCCCGCCAGGCATCCTCGGACTTGTCACAGAGGCCCGGGATCTTTTTTCGGAGCGCGATGAGGCCCTGATAGTAGCGGACGAGATCCCGCATGGCATACGCCCGGTTCCAGTCGAGGCGGTTTAGGGTGATCGGCGCGTTGTAGCTGTTGCTGTTCCCGTCCTTTGTCCTTGCAAACTCCTCGCCGGAGAGCAGAAACGGAATGCCCTGACAGGTCATGTAGACGGCGGCCGCCATGTGGTTCTGCCGAAGCCGCAGTTCCTCGTCCTGTGTGGTCACCGCCAGCTTGTCCCAGAGCGTCTGGTTGTCGTGGGCGGACACGTAGGTGATGATCTGCGAGGGCGCCTTTACCGGCATGCCGGAGCTGTAGCGCCAGGCCTTGATCGCCCGCATCATCTTCTCGTCGGAGGCGCACATGCCATTGATAAAGCCCTGCTCGTGCTCGTTGAAGACGGAGCCCTTGATCGCATCCCGGGTGTCGTCGGAGAACATCGCGATGAGAACATCGAGCTTTCCGAAGTTCTCCTTGACGGCAAGGGGCTCCTCTGTCGAGAGGCTTGTCGGCCCTGCTGCCCAGGGCTCCCCGTACACCATCTTTTCGCCCCTGCCGAAGGTGTCATCGAGGCGCTTCTGGATCTCGTTCATCAGGCTCACGGGGAGCAGTCCCATGAGGTCGAACCGGAACCCGTCGATGTGGTACTCCTTTGCCCAGTACAGAACCGCATCCACGATCAGCTTTCTCGCCATCGGCCGCTCGGCGGCGATGTCGTTGCCGCAGCCGGAGCCGTTGGAGAGCGTCCCATCCGGGTTCAGCCGGTAGAAGTACCAGGGCACCGTTCGCTGCAGGCTGGTGTCAAGCTGGTAGGTGTGGTTGAAGACCACGTCCATGTTGACGCGAAGGCCGGCCCGGTGCAGGGCCTGCACCATCTCCTTCACCTCGCGCACCCGCACCTCGCCGTGCTCGGCATCCGAAGCATAGGAGCCCTCCGGAATGAAGTAGTTCACGGGATCATACCCCCAGTTGAATTCCCGGTCCGGATCCTCTGCCCGCTCATCCACCGAGCCGAAGTCATAGATCGGCATGAGCTGCACGTGGGTGATGCCGAGTTTTTTCAGGTAGTCGGTCCCCGTGGGGAAGGTCCCCTCCCCGTTTACCGTGGTGCCGGGACAGGCAAAGGCCGTGTACTTTCCGCGCACGCGCTCCGGAAAGCCGCCGGATTTATCCCAGGAGAACTCCTTTACATGGGCCTCCCAGATGATCGTCTCCGGGCCCTTTTTGGGCGCCCTGTCCTCCTCCCAGCCCTCGGGATCCGTGCGCCGAAGATCCAGGACCATGTCTCGGGTTCCGTTGGCACTGCAGCTCTTTGCATAGGGATCCGTCGTGCGCACGGTCTCCCCCTGGATCGTCACGTCATAGTCGTAGTAAAAGCCATCCAGGTTCCGCTTGGTCTCAAGCGCCCAGACGCCGCGCCCGCGGTTTCGCATGGGCCACTGCACCGGGTCCCCTGTCCTGCCATCCTCGTAGAGATTCAGGGTCACGCTCCCTGCAGACGGGCACCAGAGGGCAAAGGAAGTTCCAGCCTCCGAACACACGGCGCCAAGTCTTCCCCGATAGGTGTACTCCGCCTCAAATGCCGGATCCTCATACCATTCTTTCCACGCAAGCGGGGTCTTTGCCATGCAGTCATCCTCTTTTCCGCTGTCTTCGCAGCAATTACCTTTTTATTTTACCCTGTTACAGTACAAATGAAAAGGCGCTCCGGCGCCTCTCATGCATGCTCTGCCGTCTGGATCTGCCCCGTGTCGCTGATGCAGTAGCCGTCCTTCCCCTCCTGCTTTGTGCGGTAAAGCAGACCGTCCGCGGCGGAATAGAGATCCCCATAGCTGGCAAAGCTTCCGCGGTTGACGACACAGCCCATGCTCACACAGACCGCATCCTCATCCTCCCCGCTCCCGGAGAGGACGATCTCATGCACCTCCTGCCGGATCTCCTCCAGCTTTCTGCGGATCGCGCCGGCATTCTCAAGTCCCACGGCGTACACGATGAACTCATCGCCGCCCATGCGCATCACCACGTCCGTCGTGCGGAAGGTGCTGCCGAGAACCGCCGCCACGCTCTGCAGCGCCTGGTCCCCGATGCCGTGGCCGTACGTGTCATTGATGTGCTTGAAGCGGTCCACGTCCAGGAGGATGAACGTCCCGCCCTCTCCCCGCGCAAGGCACCGGTTGATCTTCTCCTCCCCTCCTCTTAGGTTCAATATCTTTGTCAGGCTGTCGTGTGCGGCGCTTTCCGAAGCCGCATCGCTCCTGCGGAGCATGGCAAAGTACACCGACGTGATGTGGATGCTGCTGCTTGCGGTCAGGACGTTGACCAGGATCAGGCGCACAAGATCGGACCGGAAGACCTCCTGCTCAAACCGGAACAGGGACAGCACGACATACAGGGCGGACGTCGCCAGGGCAAGCATGGCGACCCGGACCGGCGCATCGTGAATGCTGCCTGAAAGGGCAAGGAGGAGGACCATGAAGATCATCCCCGTCTCATTCGGCTCCACGAGCGTCTCAAACACCGCATCTGCCGTCAGAAAAAAGGCGGTCCACAGGTAGAGGGAAACGGTCCCCTGCTCCCGCACAAAGTGCCGGATGGCAAGATGCAGCGCCAGGGTCGCAGCGGCCAGCGCAAGGAGAAAAAACGTCTCTCCAAGAAGGCCCGTCCCGTGGACGAAGAGCTCCACAGCTCCGGCAATTCCCAGGGCCACAAGACAGGCACACTGATTTCTCCAGAGCGTTTCCACGTTTTCCGCATGGATCCTGTCCTGAAACTGGGCAAGGTCCTCTGGATAGAGCCTCTCCCAAAGCGCTGCAGCAAGACCGCTGCACTTTCTCTTCCCTTTTCTTTCCGTTCTCTTCTCTCCCATAAGCTCCCGGTCGCCGCAGGATCCCCCGCGGTCTTTTCTCCTGCCCGTATTTTCCCGGAGGGTTCTGCTTCCCTCCGGCGACAGCGTTCATTATACCATGCACCGGAGGCGGTTTTCCCGGAACACGCAAATGCTCTCCGGCCCGGAGTACCCGGGCCGGAGAGCCGCATCTTCCATCTGTTCTTTCGTTATGCTCTGTCCGCGCGGTATCCCGCCCCGCGGAGTACTTCCAGCGCCATCGCCGGGTAGTTCGTGATCACCGCATGGACGCCCTTTTCCGCGCACCAGAGGATGTCCTCCTTCGTGTTGACCGTCCAGACGTTGACAGCAAGGCCTTCTCTGTCTGCCTCTTCCATAAAGCCCGGATACTGCAGGTTGTGAAAATCCGGGTGCAGGGCATTCACGCCGTACTTCTTCCCGTAGGCGGGCAGATCGATCCAGCCGTCACAGGTGAGAAACGCCGTCTCTGCCGAAGGGTCCAGCGCCTGGATCTTCCGGATGCTGTAGTGATTGAAGGAGGAGTAGAGAACCCGTCCCTCCATGCCCTTTTCCTTGACGAGGGAGAGGATCTTTTCCTCAATGCCGTCGTAGAAAAAGAGACCGGTCTTGAGCTCGATGTTGATCGAGAGCGCTGTCGGCTGGATGCAGTCCAGCACCTCTGCCATCGTCGGAATCTGCGCATGGGGATAGTCCGGGAAGGTCCTGTGGAACTCGAACCCGCGCAGCTCCTCCAGCGTGTAATCCTTCACAAAGCCGGTGCCATTGCTGGTCCTGTCGATCTTCTCGTCGTGGCAGACGACAATCTCTCCGTCCTTCGTGAGCTGGATGTCCAGCTCAATGCCGTCCGCGCCGACCTTTGCCGCCTCGGCAAACGCCGGCAGTGTGTTCTCCGGGAGCGTGCCGCTTGCTCCCCGGTGTGCCCAAACCTGTACGGTACTCACAGTGATTCCTCCTTTGTTCTGTTCTGCTGTATTTCCAGTGTAGCACGTCCCGCGCCGAATGTTGAAAAAACCTGAAGCGGCTGCCCGCTTCAGGTTCCCTCATTTCGTGCAGAGCCGTGTTCTCTTCTCAGGAGTTGACGACGTTGTAGTCGGAGATCGCCTTGTTGATCTCCTTCGCAAGCTTGTCAACCGCTTCCTGCGGATCCTCGTTGTTGTTGAGCATGTCCTCGATGCTGCTCTCCACATCCTGTCTTGCCTCGGAGAAGACGCTCATCAGCGCGCCGGCATACTGCGGTGCGGAGTCATGAAGCTGATCAATGGCAGTCTGGAACTGCGGATACTGCTCGATGTTCTGCTTGAACACATCCTCATCGTGCGCTGCGGTCGTCACCGGGAAGTAGCCGGTCTGGGTTGCCCAGTATGCCTGGCTCTCCGGGGAGACGAGGAACTTCACGAACTTCCAGACGGCATCCTGCTTTGCCTCATCGCCGTTGTTCAGAGCCCAGAGAGAAGCGCCTCCGATGGAGACACCGCCCTCGTCGCTGTCGGTGACCTTCGGGAAGTAGGCAGTGCCGACTTCAAACTTGCCGTCGACCTCCTCGAGGATCTGCTTGAGGGAAGCTGTGGAGCCCAGGGTCATGGCACTCTTGCCGGCGGTGAAGTCCACCAGACCGGAGTCGCCTCCCTTGCCGACGTTCGGTGCGGTTCCGTCGTCATACATGGTCTTCCACTGCTTAAAGATGTTCAGACCGCCGCCGTTGGTGTCAAACTCGACCTTCGTGCAGGCACCCTCTCGTCCGTTGCCGTTGTCGACATAGTTCAGGCCCTGCTTGCAGAGGAACTGCTCGAAGAACCAGCCGTAGATTCCCATGGAGATGGCCTCCCCGGCGCCGCCCTTGCCGGTCAGATCTGCCGCAGCAGCATCGATTCCCGGCAGGGAATCCGGGACGTCTGTGATGCCGGCGGCATCAAACATGTCCTTGTTGTAGTACAGGATCGGCGTGGAGGAGTTGAAGGGCATGGAGTAGAGCTTGTTGTCCACCGTGTAGTAGGCGGCGATGTTGGGCTCGAGCTGGGAGATGTCATAGCCGTCTCTGTCGATCAGATCCTGCATCGGAACCACCCAGCCGGAGTCGATCATGAAGCGGGTGCCGATCTCATAGATCTGGACCAGATCCGCGCCCATGTTTCCGATCTGGGCGCTCTTGAGCTTGTTCAGGGTGTCGTCGTATTCGCCCTGGTACTGGGCATCAACATACACACCGTCGGTGTTCTCACTGTTGTACTGATCCACAAGATGGGTCAGGGCCTCGCCGTTGACGCCGCCCATGGAGTGCCAGAAGGTGATGGTCACCTTGTCCTGGGTGTCTGCTGCCACCTCGGTGGCGGAAGAATCCGCGCTGGAAGCGGAGTCTGCACTGGAGGCGGTGGCTGCTGCTGCCTCGGTGGCTGCCGCAGAGGCTGCGGACTGCGCGGTCGTGGCGGTGCTGCCTGCAGAGCCGCAGGCACCAAGCGCCATGGCGGCGGCAAGGAGCCCGGCTGTCGTCATCAAGAACTTTCTTTTCATGCTACTTCCCTTTCTGCCGCTTCTGCGGCATGGCGATATTGTTGAATGCACGGGATCGAACCCTCATACAGACCGGTTCCCGGCACCGTACAACCTCTGTTGTTATCCCTTCACCGCGCCGCTGAACATGCCGCGAATCAGCTGTTTCTGCCCGACGATGAAGATGGAAATGGAGGGCAGGATGATCAGCACAACGCCGGCGATCATCATCGTCATGGACTGAGAGTCCACACTGTTGAGCATGCTGATGCCGATCTGGACCGTGCGCATGCTCTCATCCCCGGTGACGAGCAGAGGCCACATGTACATGTTCCAGGCGTTGATGAAGGTGTAGACGGCCATCGCACCGATCGCCGTCTTGGTCAGCGGGATCAGGATGGTGAAGATGAACCGCAGGTTCGGGCAGCCGTCGATCTTCGCCGCCTCGTAGAGGGAGATCGGGAAGGACTTGTAGAACTGCCGGAACAGGAAGATTCCCATCGCGGAAGTCAGGTAGGGGACGATCAGCACCCGGTAGGTGTTGAGCCACCCCCAGCTTCCCACGGTCAGGTAGTTGCTGATGATCGTCGCCTCCCCAGGCACCATCATGGTGGCCATCACCAGCATGAACAGCGCATTCTTCCCCCTGAAGTCCAGAAAGGAGAACGAGAAGGCGGCCAGGGAGCAGGAGATGATCTGACCAAGGGTGATGAGGCCCGCCACCAGGAAGGAGTTCAGAACGAAGCGCCCCAGGGGCACCTTGCTGATCGCAGCCTGGAAGTTTTCCAGGGTGGGATTTCGGGACACCAGATTGAAACTGGTTGTGAAGAGCTCCCCCGAGGGCATGAAGGCGATGGACACCGCATACAGAAGCGGCATCAGGATAAAGAGCGCCATGACGACGTTGAGCGCCACCCGGATTCCGGTGAAGATCTTCTTCCTGCGGCGGGCGCGGGCATTGATGCGCCGCCCCTCCTCTCGCTGTCTCTCCCGGAGCGCCTCTTTCTCCGCGTCCGGCCGGGCCGATTGCATTGCTTCCATTTCCATAGATTTTCCTCCAGCGGTTTCTCAGCCGTAGTTCACGTTCTTCTCCGACCGGAACATCAGCAGGGTCAGCACCAGGATGATCAGAAACAGGATGACCGACTCCGCTGCCGCCGTGCCGAACCGGAAATTGAAGAAGGCGTCGCGGTAGATCGAGTAGACAATCAGGTTGGTGGCATCTCCCGGTCCGCCCTGGGTCAGGATCTTGACCTGGCCGAAGGACTGGAAGGCCTGGATGATGTTGACGACGATCGTGTAAAACATGATCGGGGAGAGGCCGGGGAGCGTCAGGGAGAAGAACTGGCGAATGGGGCTGACGCCGTCCACCCTTGCCCGCTCGTAGATCACCTCATCGATGCCCGCAAGGCCCGCCGAGAAGTACAGGAAGTTGATGCCGGAGTTGAGCCAGGCGGTGAGCACCGCCACGCAGACCAGCGCGTACTTCGGGTCATTGATCCAGTTGATGTTCAGGTGCAGAAGCTTGTCCAGAATGCCGATCGTGGGATCCAGGATGATCTTGAAGATCATGGCCGCAGAGCTCGAGGCGATCGCCATCGGAAGGGCGTAGGCAGTCGAGAAGATCCGGATGCCGGGGAAGCTCTTGTTGCACAGGACCGCGCCGACAAGGCCCAGGAACATGCCCAGCACCACGACAATTGCAACGAAGATCACCGTGACCAGAATCGAGTTTTGAAACTCCTCCGAGGTCAGAAGATCGATGTAGTTCTGCAGTCCGACAAAGAGCTTTGCCTGTCCCATCTTGTTGGTCATGAACAGAGACAGGTAAATGGTTTTGAAGAACGGATAGAACAGAAAGATCGCAAAAACAGAAAGTGAGGGCAGGATGTAGCCGTAGGGGCCAAACTTTACCGCAAGACCTTTTTTCTTGTTCATGCCGTCTCCTCCCTGCACACGTCCGTGCCGTGGAGCACCGCCATGCCGGTGCTCTCCTCAAACAGGTGAATCCGATCTGCCTGCACGTACAGCGGATAGGACCGGAAATTGGGAACGCTCTCTCCCTCCGGGATCCTTGCGATCAGGGTTTCCGCCGTTTTCCCGTGGACACCATACAGGAGCCGGTGGTCGCCAAGGTTTTCGGAGAGCTCAAACGAAAACGGAAGCGCCTCCTCCGGCCTTCCCGAGAGGGACAGATCCTCCGGGCGGACCCCCATCACCAGGTCCTCATCCAGGTATCCGTTTCGGAGCATCGCCTTCGAGGCATGGTCCGCCAGCGGGATCGCAAAGCCAGCGCCGTGCAGGCAGATCCTGCCGCCCTCCAGCACCGTGTGAACCTTCAGGAGGTTCATCCTGGGGGAACCGATAAAGCCCGCAACGAACAGGTTTCTGGGCCGCTCGTAGATCTCCTCCGGGCTCCCCGCCTGCTGCAGCATTCCCTGGTTCATGACGACGATCTTCGTCGCCAGGGTCATGGCCTCCACCTGATCGTGGGTGACATAGATGACCGAGGCGGACAGGGTCCGATAGAGTTTCTGCAGTTCCACCCGCATCTGCATGCGCAGCTTGGCGTCCAGGTTGGAGAGGGGCTCGTCCATGAGATAGGCTTTTGCATCCCGAACGATGGCGCTTCCAATCGCAACGCGCTGCTTCTGTCCGCCGGAGAGCTGGGACGGACGCCGGTCCATGAGTTCCGACAGGCCCAGCATGTCGGCAGCCCTGTCCACCCGCTGGCGGATCTGTGTTCTTGGGAGCTTCTTCCCGTTCGCATCCCGCTCCGATTCCAGGCCGAAGGAGATGTTCTTTCGGACCGTCATGTTGGGGTAGAGCGCGTAGTTCTGGAAGACCATGGCCAGTTTCCGGTCCCCGGAGGGGAGGGAATTCATCAGCCTGTCGTCGATCCAGAGTTCTCCCTCTGTGATCTCCTCCAGGCCCGCGATCATGCGCAGGAGCGTGGACTTTCCGCAGCCCGAGGGGCCGACCAGGACCACAAACTCATGCTCTCCGATCTCCAGAGAGAAGTCCTCGACCGTCCGGGTGCCCTTCTTGTATTCTTTGCTGATGTGTGACAGTGAAATGGTGGACATAGATCTCCGCTGCCGTCAGTGCTCTGAAAACGATTGCAGGGGCTATTCTAGGGGGAAAGGGTAAAATCGAAATGTGTCAAAAGTTAGATTTTCATGAGATTTTGTTAAGTTCAGAGAAAGCGGGGTTAACGCAGTGCAAAATTCCGGTAAAGTCCGGACCTGTCAAGTGCCGGAATGGGGAGTTTCCCGGGAAAAAGACGGGCAGTGCCAGGAAGTGGGGGATTTTACAAAGGGGCAGGCGGCATGAAACAGCAGAGAGTGTATTTCGCAGTGCTTCTCTCGGTCTGTTTTCCGGATTCCGCGATTTTTTCTGACTGTCGCTTGACCTTTGCCAAATGCTCCGGCAGAATCTTCACCGCCATCAAAACACACATCGTTTGGCCGCCCTCCCCTTAGAACGAGGACTGCCGGGCAGGGCACCCTGCCGCGGGAAGGCGTAGCCGGAGCGGTCAAAGCCACGCGTTTTTGCACCAGACAAGATGTCGCACTGTGACATCGGTCTGGTGTTTTTCACGCTGTCCTCCCAACCTTTTGACTTCCAGACAGCAGCTGCCCCCGGCACAGGATCTCTCCTGTCCGGGGGCAGTTTTCCACTGGCATCTTCTCGTTTATTGGTCTCTCAGTGCACCGCAGCCACGAACCGGCGGAAGGCCTTACGCCCCTCCTCTGTATCCTTGTAGACTCCGGCATCCTCGAGGACGCCGGCAAAGACGAGGCCGATCTCCTCCCGCAGGATCGCAAAGAGTGCCTCCTTTGATGCGGGCTGGTTCTTCACGTTCTCCGGCGCATAGGCAGGGTGCTTTTTCAGGATTTCCCGCATCCAGGCCGCATGGGGGGCGATTTCCGGCACGTCCTCCGGATTCTCTCCCGCAAGGACCGTGTCCGCAAGGAGGTTCATCTCCTTTAAGAGCCGCGCCGGCAGCACCGCAAGGCCCATGACCTCGATGAGGCCGATGTTCTCCTTCTTGATGTGGTGCTTGTCCTGGTGGGGATGGAAGATCCCGAGGGGATACTCCTCAGTGGTCCGGTTGTTGCGAAGCACCAGATCGAGCTCATACTTCTCCCCGCGCATCCTGGCGATCGGCGTGATCGTGTTGTGGGGCGTATTGTCTGTGAAGGCGAGGATCTGCGCGGAGGCATCGCTGTAGCCCCGCCAGGCGGTGAGGATCCGGTTCGAAAGTTCCACCATCCGATCCGGATCGGTGCCGTCCAGGCGGATCACGGACATCGGCCAGTTCACGATGCCGGCCTCCACGTCCGGAAAGTCCGGGAAGGAGATTCTCTCCCGAAGGCCTGCCTTTGCCATGGCAAAGGTGTAGCGGCCGCCCTGGAAGTGCTCATGGGTCAGAATGGAGCCGCCCACAATCGGAAGGTCCGCGTTGGAGCCGACCGTATAGTGGGGGAAGAGCTTCACGAACTCGAGAAGGCGCTGGAAGGTTGCCCGCTCGATCTTCATCGGCGTGTGCTCCCCGGAGAGCACGATGCAGTGCTCGTTGTAGTAGACATAGGGGGAGTACTGCAGGTACCATCTGCTGCCGCCGAGGGTGAGCGGAATCATGCGGATCGTCTGCCTTGCCGGATGGTCAAGGCGCCCCGCGTAGCCCTCATTCTGGGGGCAGAGCAGGCACCTGGGATAGCTGTCCTGCTTCTTCGTCAGCGCCGCCGCGATGGCCTTCGGATCCTTCTCCGGCTTGGAGAGGTTGATCGTGATGTCCATGTCGCCGTATGCGGTCTTTGTGACCCACTTCCTGTCCTTTGCGACCCGGTACGTCCGGATATAGTCGCTGTCTCTCGCGAGCTGATAGAAGTAGTCCGTCGCCTTTTCCGGGCTCTCTTCATAGCGCCTGTGGAACTCCCGGATCACCTCCGAGGGGCGCGGGGTGAGGCACCCCATGAGCTTTGTGTCAAAGAGGTCCGCCGAGGCGATGCCCTCCTCGATGACGCCGCGGGCTCTGGCATCCTCCAAGAGCCCTTTCAGGATGGGCTCCAGGGGCTGGTCCTTTTCCGCAATCGCATCCGCGTCAAAGTCTGCCCCCGGGTCCTGCTTCAGGCAGGCGAAGAGAAGATTTGCCGCATACCTTCTGTCCTCCTCCCCGATCAGCTCCTTTTCCAGCGCATAGGCGATCAGTGCCTGTACCCCTTCTTCCGCCGCACTTCTTGCTCTCGTTTCTTCTGCCATTTCTGCCTCCTGGCCGCAACGGGCCCCCTCTTGTTTTCGCTTCCCCTGTATCATCCCCGATGTTCTCTCCCTGCGCAAGGAAGACGGGTCCCAGGATTTTGTCATTTTGTTGCAGGGATGTTAGACTGAATACAGCGGCATGGAAGGAGGCAGAATTGGACTACAAAAAGAGCAACAAGGTGGAGCGCAAGTCCCTCGTCTCGCTCTCGGTGTACAACTGCGGCGCCCAGAAGTGTCCCCCGTCCTACGTGTGGGGACCGGGCGTGCGGGACCACTACCTGATCCACTACATCGTCTCCGGAAAGGGCACGTTCTGTGCGGAGGATGTGCAGTACCCGCTGGAAGCCGGGGACTGCTTTCTTGCGCGGCCAGGCCAGAAGATCTGGTACCGGGCGGACATCCGCTCCCCCTGGGAGTACGTCTGGGTCGGCTTTGCCGGAGCGGATGCGGCAGCCATCGTGACCGCGACGGATTTCTCCCCGGAGGAGCCGGTGCTGAAGGCCCTTCCCTATGGGGCGGAGCTGCAGGAAAGGCTTCTTGCCGTCAGCGCCGCCTACGGCAACACCTTCGCCCACTCGATCGCCATGACGGGTGCCCTGTACAGCGCCCTCTCGGTCCTCGTCGCCCACTCCCACAAGGAGGACCTGCCGATGGGCAGGGACGTGGTCCTGACCCGCCGCGCAATCTCCTACATCGACGGCCACTATGCCCTGAACATCTCCGTGGATGACATCGCGGGCTTTGTCGGGCTCTCCAGGAGTCAGCTCTTCCGGCTGTTTCGCGACAACCTGAACACCTCGCCGAAGCAGTACCTGGAGAACTACAGGGCGCAGCGCGCCTGCCTGCTTCTGAAGGAGACGGACCTGCCGATCCGGGTGATCTCCGCCTCCGTCGGCATCGAGGATGCCACTTACTTCTCCAAGCTCTTCAAGAAGGCCGTCGGGGTCTCCCCGATCCGGTACCGGGAGGAGCAGACCAAGACGCAGGAGCCCAGCTGAATTTGGCTTTGCCGCAGGGAACCGTCCGATCAGAAAAAAGGGAGAGGAACTCTGTCCTCTCCCTCTATCTCTGTTTCCGCTGTCTCTCAGATTCTGTCGCGGATCTTTGCAGCGGCTGCCTCATCCAGCACCACCGTGCAGTTCGGATGGAGCTGCAGGATGGAGGCCGGCATCTTTGGCGTCACCGGGCCAAAGAACGACGCAAGGACCGGATCCTGCTTGTTCTCGCCGTTTGCGACAAGGACAATGCGCCTTGCCCGCATGATGGAGCCGATGCCCATCGTGACGGCACTCCTTGGCACATCCTCCTCTTTCTCAAAGAACCGCCGGTTCGCCTCGATCGTGGACTGCTCCAGCGTGACGAGGTGCGTCCCGACCGCAAAGGCGTCCGCAGGCTCATTGAAGCCGATGTGGCCATCGGGGCCGATGCCGAGCAGCTGCAGATCAATGCCGCCCACTTCCTCGATGATTCTGTCATAGGCGCGGCAGGCATGCTCCGGATCGGGGTCTGCCCCGTCCGGGACGTGGGTGTTCTCCGGCCGGATGTTGACCCTGCTGTAGAAGTGCTCGTTCATGAAGTACCAGTAGCTCTGGGGATTGTCGTGGGTCATCCCCTCGTACTCGTCGAGGTTGACGGATGTCACCTTTGAGAAGTCAAGCCTTCCCTCCCGGTACATCTCTGCAAGGCAGTCGTACGTTCCCACGGGGGATCCCCCTGTTGCAAGGCCGAGCACGGAATCCTCCTCCTGCAGCACCTGTGCGGCGATCAGATCCGCCGCCCTCTGTGACATCTCCTCATAGTTCTTCGCAACGATAAGTCTCATCCCCAAACTCCTTCCTCTGCACACTTCAGCAAATGACTGTTCCATCCTTGATGACCCGCACGGTGTCGAGGGACCCGTCTGCCGCAAGGAGCACCAGGTCTGCCTTCTTTCCCGTCTCAATGGAGCCGTACACATTCTCCACGCCAATCGCCTCTGCCGGCCGGATCGTCGCGCAGGCAACTGCCGTCTCCAGCGGGATCTCCATGGTCTTCACCGCATTCTTCATGCACTCCATCAGGTTCGAGACGGAGCCCGCAATATTCCCCTCTTTCTTCAGTCTGCAGTATGGCCCATTCTTCACGATCGGCTGTCCGCCGAGCATGTATTCGCCGTCTGGCATGCCGGTGCAGCGCAGGCTGTCGCTGATCATGACGACCCTCTCCTTCCCGACAAGGCGGAACGCGCAGCGCACCGCTGCGGGATGCACGTGGATGCCGTCGCAGATGAGCTCTGCATGGACCTGCGGGCTGTCCGAGATCGCGCCGATGGCGCCGGGCGCCCGGTGACCAAAGTCCGTCATCGCGTTGAACATGTGCACCGCGTGGCAGGCACCCGCGCGGAAGGCCCGCATCGCGGTCTCATAGTCCGCCGCCGAGTGGGCGAGGGAGACCCGCACGAGTCCCTTCACCTTCCGGATGTACTCCTCAAAGCCCGGGTTCTCCTCCGGGGCAAGACCGATGATCTTCACAAGGCCGTGCGAGGCCTCCAGGAACTGCTCCACGATCTTCGGGTCCGCCTTCAGAATGTAGCGCTCGTTCTGGGCGCCTTTCTTTGCGCGGCTGATGAACGGGCCCTCCATGTTGAAGCCGACAAGGTCAGCGCCCTCGTGGGGCCTCTTCGCAAACGCCGCGCCGGTAGAGAGGATGTGGCAGAGGTCATCCACGGGGAGCGTAAGCGTTGCGGGGCAGATCGCCGTTACGCCCTGCTTTGCCTCATACTTTGCAATGACCTCATACGCCTCCTTTGTTCCGTCGCTGACGTCCTGTCCGAGGGCGCCGTGAAAGTGGATGTCCAGAAGGCCGGGGATTGCATAGCATCCCTCAGCATCAAGGACCTCCTCTCCCTGCCGGTTCTCCTTCGTGTCCTCTGCGAACAAACCATTCCGGATCACGACGTCCTTTTTCACGAACGTCTGCTCCGGCGTATAGACAACTGCATTCCGGATGATCATGTTTTCCTCACTGTTCCCGTCTGTTTAGAACGATATTTCCCTTCCTGCCGGACCTTCTGGTTTTCTCTGGCTGGTCCCGGCACTTTTTCATCTGAGACTACGGTATCATAAAGGAAAATTATTTTCAATATCGTTATTAAGAAAAATATTTTTTCTAGTATTTGCAGGTTTCCCCCTCCTCCTGTC
>Ga0256404_1007147_pt1 | contig 17864 bp, 15 predicted proteins | sample RumenRJG_01DNA_FD_185990 | JGI IMG/M metagenome (GOLD analysis project Ga0256404, IMG submission 185990) | Bovine rumen microbial communities from Lethbridge, Alberta, Canada - RJG_01 | ecosystem: Host-associated > Mammals > Digestive system > Stomach > Rumen | place: Canada: Alberta | collected...
AAAGCTGGGCGAGCTGATGTGCGTGCCCTTCGGTAAGATTCTCCGGGGCAAGGTGGTGCCCAACACCGTCACCAAGACGCTGCACACGGACCGGGTCTACGAGCCGGACCTCAAGAGCAGCGAGGTTGAGGCCTTCCCCAACTACACCCCCCTGGAGACCCAGGTGAGGGCCATCAAGTCCTTCCGGCGGCCGGTGATCCTGGTGGACGACGTGATGAACCGCAGCGGAATCCGCATCAACCGCCTGGAGCCCCTGTTCCGGGATCAGGGCGTGGAGATCCGGAAGGTGATCCTCGGCGTCATGTCCGGGTACGGGCGGGACATCCTCACCACCCTGAAGCTGGACGCGGACAGCGTCTACTACATACCGAACATGCGCTACTGGTTCGTGGAGTCCTCCCTCTACCCCTTTATCGGAGGGGACACCGTGCGGCGGAACACCATGAAGGTGGCGGGTCTCGCGCCCTCCATCAACATGATCCGGCCCTACACCCAGCCGCCGTTGCCCGACGCGGACGATGACGCCCTGTTCGAGTTTTCCGCCACCTGCATCAGGAACGCGAGAGACGTGCTCCTGGTGCTGGAGCAGGAGTACCGCGCCCGGTTCGCCAGGAACCTGACCCTCTCCAGGCTCTCCGAGGCGGTGATCCTGCCCCTCTGCCCGGACAAGGGCGAGTGCGTGGGCTACGATCCGAACCTGGCGGCCTCTGTCTATCTGGAAAACGACCTGGAGCAGCTCTGCCGCACCCGTGTGGACACCAGGGCCTCCACCAACCACTACAAAGGAAAGAAGGGACTTGTATGATTTATCAGTTTCACAGAGCCCCCGGCAGCTGCCGGGCCAGCTTCCGGGTCAATGACCTGAGGCTCCTGTTCACGGAGCGGGAGGGGGCGGAGTGGCTCTCGGAAAAGGAGCTGGAAAAGGCGGTGCCGGACGTAAAGGCGGCCGCCCTGGCGGCGGGAGTCGGAGAGGAGGAGTTCCGCGCCCTCTCTGCCGCGGCGGAAAACGGCACCCTGACAGCGGTCAATGCCGACGACCCCCACTTCCCGGAGCTCTTAAGGGAATATGAAAACGCGGGGAACGCGGCTGATGCCGGCAGTGCGGCGGCCTGCGCCCCGGCGGCGGCTGGTGCCCCGGCCGCCGGCGCCGCCGGCCCCTCCTTCCTTCCCGCGGGAAAGAAGCGGGTCAACGTGCTGGCCATCGGCGACGTGGGCTCCAACCTGCTGACGGGGCTGCACCTCCTGGGCGGGGACGTGATCTCCGAGATCGGGATCTGCGACCTCTCCGAAAAGGTCACGGCCCGCTGGGAATTTGAGGAGAACCAGATCTCCTATCCCTGGGACTACGACGCCCTGCCGGAGGTGAAGGTGGTCACCCCGGAGCAGCTCTTCGACTGCGACGTGGTGGTCTCGGTGGCCTCCAAGGGCATTCCGCCCGTGGGCTCCGGCGTGCAGGACGTGCGCATGTACCAGTTCGAGAACAACCGGAAGATCGTGGGAGCCTACGCCCGGCAGGCCCGGCAGGTGGGCTTTCAGGGCATGTTCTGCCAGGTGGCGGACCCGGTGGATCCCCTGGCGAAGGTGGTGCTTCTCGAGAGCAACCGGAACGAGGAGGGGGTCCTGGACTGGAAGGGGCTCCGGCCCGAGCAGGTGCAGGGCTTCGGCCTCGGCGTCATGAACGCCCGGGCGGCCTACTACGCGAAAAAGGATCCCCGCTTCGCCCGCTTCCTCACGGAGGGCCGGTCCTTCGGCCCCCACGGGAAGGAGCTGGTGGTGGCCGATTCCATTGAGCACTACGACGACGCCGTCTCCCGGGAGCTGACGGAGCGGGTGGTGAAGGCGAACCTGGAGATGCGGGCCATGGGCTTCAAGCCCTTTGTGGCGCCCGCCTTCTCCTCCGGCGCCCTGTCCATCCTGCTGATGCTCCGGGGCGAGTGGCACTGCGCCTCCGTGTACCTGGGAGGCATCTTTATGGGAGTGAAGAACCGCTACACGCCCCAGGGCCTTGAGACGGAAATCCTTCCTCTGCCGGAACAGCTGTTTTTGAGAATTGCAGAGGCTGAAGCAGCCCTGAAGGAGATTGTGTGAGTGAGTTTTATGAAGCCGCAGGAGCCGCCGGGGCGAAGGCCCCCGGGCCCCGCGGCGAACAGGCCGGGGAGCTGTCTGGCAGACAGGCCGGAGAGCCTCTCGGCGAACAGGAAAGGCGGGTTCTCACGGTGGTGGCGCCGGAGGACCCGGAGGAAGGCCGCTCGGAGCGGCTGGAATTGATTCTCAGGGCGGCCCTGCCATCGGAAAGCCTGATTTTTACAACCGCGGAGGCGGCAGCGGCCTTTTTTCGCGGGAGAGAGAGGAGAGGGGGCTTTGCCCCGGTGCTCTTCGCCCTGTCCCTCGGGAAATCCGGGGTGAACCTGGAGCTGGAGCGGCTGATCCGCCGGCTCCGGAAGGAGCCGGACCTCCTGGAGGGGTGCGTGGGCGGCGTGATTTCCGACGCCGAGAGCGACCTCTACTCCAAGGCCGCCGCCAGGCGCCTGGCCTTTGCTGCGAACCTCGCGGGCTGCGCCTTCCCGGGCAGGGCCCTGGTGGAGGGCACCCGCACCCTTTCGAACTACGACGTGATGGCCATGAGGGCCGGGAGCACCCTGGAGGAGGCCTACGTCTCCAGTGCCAGGACCCTGGTGCGGGAGCTCCTGGAATTCCGGGGCCGGCTCTGCCAGGCGGAGCACCTGCTGAGCTCCGCGGACGGTGTGGAGCCCAGGACCGCCGGAAAGAAGATCCTGGTGCTGCACGCATCCCTCAGAAAAACCTCCAACACCCTGGCCCTGTGGGGAAAGACGGCGGAGAAGCTCAAGGGAAGCGGCGCGGAGATTAAGGAGCTGAGCCTCCAGAACGGCACGCTCTACGACTGCGCGGGCTGCCCCTACCACACCTGCCTGCACTACGGGGAGCGGGGAAGCTGCTTCTACGGCGGCGTCATGGCGGACGAGGTTTACCCGGCGGTCCGGGAGGCCGATGCGGTGGTGATGCTCTGCGCCAACTACAACGACGCCCTGTCGGCGAACCTCACCGCCTTCATCAACCGCCTGACCGCCCTGTTCCGGCAGGTGCGCTTCTACGATAAGGCGCTCTTTGCCCTGGTGGTGTCCGGCTACTCCGGCGGGGACCTGGTGGCGGAACAGCTGATCGGGGCCATGAACATGAACAAGACCTTTTACCTGCCGCCCCGGTTCGCGCTTATGGTGACCGCCAATAACGCGGGCACGGCTGTGCGCCTCCCCGGAATCGATGAAAAAACCGCCGGGTTTGCCCGCTCCATTATCGAAACTCTGGATAATTCGGCTGATGTTTTCTGAGGTTTTTTGTTGCCTTTTGTCACCTTTTTCGTATAATGCCCTTATGTCCACCATAGGGCATTTTTTATGTCAATTATGCACAAGCAAAATGGCTCCCCGCCTTATAACTATGTGCGATAACACCATAAAGATGTCCTATAACCGCTAACACGGAAACGGGTGTACAATGCAGTCATGGAACCTATTTAATCCAGAACGCGCGGATGCGCAGGAGGAAAACACAATGAGCAATTATGTCGACAGAGTTATTGCTGAAGTGAAGGAAAAGTACGCCACCGAGCCTGAGTTCGTTCAGACCGTGGAAGAGGTCTATTCCTCCATTAAGCCGCTGGTTGAGATTCATCCGGAGTATGAGGAGAACGCCATCCTCGAGAGAATGGTTATCCCCGAGAGAGTTGTCATGTTCCGCGTTCCGTGGGAGGATGACAAGGGCGTTCTGCACGTCAACACCGGCTACAGAGTCCAGTTCAGCAGCGCCATTGGACCGTACAAGGGCGGCCTTCGCTTCGCTCCCTCTGTAAATATGTCTGTTATCAAGTTCCTGGGCTTTGAGCAGGTCTTCAAGGATGCTCTTTCCACTCTGCCGATCGGCGGCGCCAAGGGCGGTTCCGACTTCGATCCCAACGGCAAGAGCGACAAGGAAGTCCAGAGATTCTGCGCATCCTTCATGCAGGGCCTGTGGCGCTTCATCGGACCGGATGTTGACTGCCCCGCTGGTGACCTTGGTGTCGGCGGCCGTGAGATCGGCTACCTGTTCGGCGCCTGGAGAAGACTGACCGGTTCCTACGCCAACGGCGCTCTGTCCGGCAAGGATCCGCTGTTCGGCGGCTCTGCGTTCCGTCCGGAAGCTACCGGTTTCGGCGCTGTCTACTATCTGCAGGAAGTCCTGAAGCACGAGAACGATCCGATCGAGGGCAAGAGAGTTGCTGTCGCCGGATTCGGCAACGTGTCCTGGGGCGTCTGCAAGAAGCTGGCTGAGCTGGGTGCCAAGGCTGTTACCCTGTCCGGACCGGATGGCTACATCTATGATCCCGACGGTGTCTGCACCGAGGAGAAGATCAACTACATGCTCGAGATGAGAGCTTCCGGCCGCAACAAGGTTCAGGACTATGCTGACAAGTTCGGCGTGCAGTTCTTCCCGGGCCAGAAGCCGTGGGGCTGCAAGGATGTTGATATCATCATGCCCTGCGCGACCCAGAACGACGTCAACATGGACGAGGCCAAGAAGATTGTTGCCAACGGCATCAAGTACTACATCGAAGTTGCCAACATGCCCACCACCAACGAGGCTCTTCGCTTCCTGATGGAGCAGAAGAACATGATCGTTGCTCCTTCCAAGGCTGTCAACTGCGGCGGCGTGTCTGTCTCCGCTCTTGAGATGAGCCAGAACTCCGAGAGACTGTTCTGGGATGGCGAGGAAGTCGACAAGTGGCTGCACAAGATCATGAAGAACATCTATGACAGCTCCGTCGCAGCTGCCGAGAGATGCGGCCTTGGCTACAACCTGGTTGCCGGCGCCAACATCGCTGGTGTCGAGAAGGTTGCCAACGCCATGATCAAGCAGGGCAGAGCGTTCTAATTTCGGACCAGAATCCGGATCAGAAACGGCAAATGCAGGCCGGAAGCCCCAATACGGCTTCCGGCCTTTTCTTTACAGCGCCGCCTGAATACGTTACTATAAGCTTATCATTCTGTAAAAAACGGGACGCTGTGTCCCACAGCAGGAAAGGAGATTAAGGATATTATGAAGTGCCTGATTACTGATGCTGTTTATCCTGGTATTGCCGAGGAGCTGAAGAAGTATCTCGACGTCACCACCACCGATGGCAAGCCCCTCTCCAAGGAGGAGATGATCGCGGCCATTGCTGACGTGGACGTTCTGATCATGCGTGTGGACCCGAAGATCGACAAGGACATCCTGGATGCCGCCAAGAACCTGAAGGTGATCGGTGTCTGCGCCGTCGGCATGAACCACATCGATCTGGACTGCGCCAAGGCGAAGGGCGTGCAGTGCTTCAACGCCCCCGGCATGAACGCCAACGCTGTTGCCGAGCTGACCATCTCCAAGATGCTGGACATCTCCCGCAACACCATGCCCGCCAACCACGACGTCAAGGTCAACCACATCTGGGATAAGTACAAGTTCGTCGGCAGAGAGCTGAGAGGGAAGACCCTGGGCATCATGGGCTTCGGCAGAATCGGCCGCAGAGTCGGTGAGCTGGGCCAGGCCTTCAAGATGAACATCGTGGCCTACGATCCCTTCCTGAAGCCGGAGCAGTTTGAAGAGGCCGGCGCCAAGGGCATGGGCATCGACGAGCTGATCCAGGTCTCTGACTTCATCTCCATCCACGTCCCGCTGACCCCGGAGACCAAGAACCTGTTCAACAAGGAGTCCATCGCCAAGATGAAGGACGGCGCTGTCGTCCTGAACATGAGCCGCGGCGGCATCGTGAACGAGGCTGATATGTACGAGGCCCTGAAGGAAGGACGCATCGGCGGCTACGCGGCTGACGTCATGGAGAACGAGCTGGCCGGCAGCGGCCTCACCGGAAACGATGAGTTCAAGAGCCCGCTGTTCGACTGCGACAACTTCATTATTTCCCCGCACCTGGGCGCTCAGTCTGTGGACGCTTCCAAGGATATCGGGATTTACATTATCGGAAAGGTGAAGGAGACCCTCAACCTGAAGTAATCTTCAGCGCTGTCCCCGAACTGTTTTCGAATTGTCAGCCCGCTGGTTCTTCTGGCGGGCTTTCTCTTGGCCGGCGCACAAAAAAGGCCGGCTCCCGAAGGAGCCGGTCTGAAACTCTCTGTTGGGAAGAGGCTTAAGCCTCCGGCGGCGGGAACGTCTCCCGCGGCCGGGCTGCCGCCTCACTTCCCGGCTGTCTCCCCGTCGCGCTCATCCTGCGCCACCTTGATCTTCCTGGCGGAGGACTGCTGGCTTATGGCGAAGCGGTCGCCCTGCTTGTACAGCTTGGCGTAGCGCTTCGGTGAGACGCCCACATAGTTATTGAAGGTGCGGATGAAGTGAGAGTAGGTCTGGAACCCGGACCGCTCGCTGGCCTCCTGCACGTTGGCGCCCTGGCGGAGCAGCCGCTGGGCGGTGATGATGCGGAGCTGGATCACATACTCCATGACGCTGAAGCCCGTGCCTTTTTTGAAGATGTGGCAGAGATAGTGCTTGCTCAGGGTGAAGTGATCCGCCAGGTCGTCCAGGGTGAGGCGCTCGGTGCAGTTCCTGCGGAGGTACTCCAGGATGGGCTGCACCCGGTCGTAATCCGGGTTGGACGCGCCCCGCTCCTTCCGCGTGGAACGGATGCGGCTGCAGACCAGCAGCAGGATCTCGTAGAGGGTGATCCGCTCGAGAATGTCTGTTCCGAAGGCGGGGGGAAGGCTGATCCGCAGCTTTTCAAAGAGCGTGGACAGCCGGTCGGTGTCTTCCTCAGAGAGGCGGATACAGGCCCCGGCGTTCCGGAGGGCCTCGGTGAAATCGGTCTGGGGGGTGGAGAGCTTCTCCAGGAGGGACGGCAGGATGTGAAGCACATACCTGCGGAAGACGGAGCCCTCGGCGCCGTTCTCGTCCCGGTGAAGGGTGTTGGCATTCAGGATGAAGAGGGTGTTCTTCTTTAATGGATACATCTTGCGATCCAGGAAGAAATCTCCCCCGTCGCTTAAGACCAGCATGAGCTCCACGCCCTCGTGGTAGTGGAGGCGGTGCATTCTCCACTGGTCATCCTGTTTGTACTGGATAATATAGTCTCGGGACTCCATAAGCACCTCCATGCGCCGGGCAGGATGAACTGCTTTGCCGCCCAATTCGATTTATCATCATAGATAAATTCTATTATAGCGTAGGGACTATTGAAGTCAAATACAAGTTTTGACCGCGGAAATAGCACAATCTGCCCGGATATCGGACCGGCCAATACCAGAAAAATCAGTTTTTCGGATTGACTTTACTTTCAAAACAAATTACGCAATTTTTTTGGCAATAAACCAAAGGAATATCGTCCCTGTTGTGTTAAAATAAATACATATTAAAAAGGAGGTGGAATGCGTATATGTGGACAAGCACATCCATGACGATCCCGGAATCGCTTATCGTTTCCCTGATGGGTCTGTCTGTCGTGATGGCCACTCTGATCTGCCTTGCACTGGTGGTTCTGGCATTCTCCAGGGTTATGGAGAGCAGAAACGCTGTGGCGGACAGGTCAGCGGTATCCAGACCGGCACCTGAGCCCCCGGGGATCAGCGATGAAGTTTGTACCATGATTCTGGCCGTCATCTGTGAAGAGCTGCATGCGGCGCCGGAAGAAATCAACGTTACCAGCATCAGAGAACTGAAATAATCCGACACATCAGGAACTTTAACAGGAGGCTAATGCGATGAAGTACATTGTTACCATGAATGGAAAGAGATACGAGGTCGAGGTGGAGCGCATGTCTGCTTTCCACATGCTCACCCGTGAAGAGATCGCCTCCGGCGTCTCTACCCCCGTGACTCCGGTTGTGGCTCCGGTTCCCGTTGCTGCCCCGGTTGCTCCCGCTGCTGCTCCGGCTCCCGCCCCGGCTCCGAAGGCTGCCCCGGCTCCCGCTCCGGCTCCGAAGCCCGCTCCGGCTCCCGCTCCGGCCCCGGCTGCTCCCGCAGGTCCTGCAGGCGCCGCTTCCGTCACCTGCCCCATGCCCGGCACCGTGCTCGGCGTGAAGGTCAACGTTGGCGATAAGGTCACTGCCGGCCAGACCATGTTTGTTATCGAAGCGATGAAGATGGAGAATGAGATCGTTGCGCCGCAGGACGGCACCGTTGCTTCCATCAATGTGAAGACCGGCGATACGGTTGACACGGATCAGGTCATGGGTACGCTTAACTGATTACAGGGAGGAACGCCGTGAACTTTTTTGAAATCTTAGCCAGAATTCTTGGCGAGTCAGGTTTCGCGACCATGAGCTGGCAGCAGGGCGTCATGCTGGCTGTCTCCTTCGTGCTGCTGTACCTGGCCATCGTCAAGCAGTTCGAGCCCCTGCTCTTACTGCCGATTGCCTACGGTATGTTTCTTTCGAACCTGCCGAGCTCGGGCACTTTCTACTATTTCTACAACGGGGAAGTGGAGCACTGGTATGACGCCGGTATCCTGGGCGTCATGTACATGGGCGTCAAGTCCAGCTTCTTCCCCTGCATGATGTTCCTCGCTGTCGGCGCCATGACAGACTTCGGTCCGCTGATCGCGAACCCCATCTCCCTGGTCCTGGGCGCTGCCGCCCAGCTGGGCATCTACTGCGCATTCATCTTCGCCAACGCCACCGGCCTCTTCACTCCGCAGCAGGCTGCTTCCATCGGCGTCATCGGCGGCGCTGACGGCCCGACCGCCATCTACTGCGCCAACAACCTGGCACCGGAGCTGGTGGCACCCATCGCGGTGGCCGCTTACTCCTACATGGCCCTGATCCCGCTGATCCAGCCGCCGATCATGATGGCCCTGACCACGGACAAGGAGCGCCGGGTGAAGATGACCCAGCTCCGCAAGGTTTCCAAGACCGAGAAGATCATCTTCCCCGTCATGGTGGCCTGCCTAGTTTCCCTGCTTCTGCCCAGCGTTGCCCCGCTTCTCGGCATGCTGATGCTCGGAAACCTGTTCCGCGAGTGCGGCGTTGTGGAGCGTCTGTCTGACGTGGCCCAGAACGCCCTGTGCAACATCTGCACCATTTTCCTGGGACTCTCTGTCGGCGCCACCGCCAGAGGAGAGCTCTTCCTGAAGCCCCAGACGCTGGCCATCGTGGTCATGGGTCTCTGCGCCTTCTCGCTTTCCACCGTCGGCGGACTGCTGCTCGGCAAGATCCTGTATGTCGTCACCGGCGGAAAGATCAACCCGCTGATCGGCTCTGCCGGCGTGTCGGCCGTGCCGATGGCAGCCCGTGTGTCCCAGACCGTGGGCGCCAAGGTGGACCGCACCAACTTCCTTCTGATGCACGCCATGGGCCCGAACGTGGCCGGCGTTATCGGATCCGCTGTTGCGGCCGGTTTCTTCCTGACCTTCTTCGCTCACTGATCCTGACAGGATCCGGGCGCTGCCTGAGCGCAGCGGTCTGCGGAGAGATCATCTGCTTTAGCTACAGTTAGTGCTTTATTGCGTTCCATTCGGGTATTTATTTTCGAAAGGAGGGTATCACCTTGAATAAAGTAATGAGTTTGCATGACGCCGTCGCGAAATTCGTTGAGAGCGGAGACTGCATCTGCTTCGGCGGATTCACCACCAACCGGAAGCCCTACGCGGTGATGGGAGAGATCCTTCGCCAGGGCCAGACCGATTTCACTGTCTGGGCAGGACCTGCCGGCGGCGACTGGGATATGATGATCGGCGAGGGAAGAGTCAAAGCCTACATCAACTGCTATACCGCCAACTCCGGCTACACCAACGTGTCCCGCCGGTTCCGCGCTGCCATTGAGGCCGGAAAGCTGACCTATGAGGACTACTCCCAGGACGTCCTGATGCTGCAGCTGCACGCCGCCTCCCTTGGCCTTCCCTTCCTTCCGGTGCGTCTCATGCAGGGCTCCGGTCTGGTTGAGTTCTGGGGCATCTCCAAGGAGACCAGACTCACCCTGGACAAGGTCGACAACCTGAAGTTCGCCTATGTTGAGAACCCCTTCAACCCGGGCGAGACCGTTGTCGCTGTTCCGGTTCCGAAGCTGGATACCGCTGTGATCCACGTGCAGAAGGCATCCCCGGACGGCACCTGCATCATCGAGGGCGATGAGTTCCACGATGTGGACATCGCTGTCGCCGCGAAGAAGGTCATCGTGACCTGTGAGGAGCTGGTGAGCGACGAGTGGATCCGCAGGGATCCGGCCGCGAACTCCGTCTTCGGCGAGTGCGTGTCCGCCGTTGTGCACGCTCCCTTCGGCGCATGGCCGAGCCAGTGCTACAACTACTATGACTGCGACGACGCGGCCATGAAGGAGTACGACAAGGCTTCCAAGTATCAGGACAAGGAAGATGCCGAAAAGCAGATCGCCAGGGAAGCCGAGAAGGCTGCCAAGAAGGGTCTGCCCTACAATGCGCCCGTGAATCCGGAGACCTTCAAGGATTATCTGGACAAGTGGGTTTACAGCGTCAAGGACAACGACGAACTGCTGGATAAGATCGGCGGCGCCCGTCTTGCGAAGCTTAAGGTGATTCCGGGTCTCGGATACGCAAAGCGTTAAGAAGGAGGGAGAAGACATGGCTGATTACACGAAATACACCAAGCAGGAAATGCAGGCTTATGCCATTGCAAAGAACATCAAGGAGAATCAGATCGTCATCGTCGGTACCGGCCTTCCGCTGATCGGCGCCTCCCTTGCGAAGCGCGCTGTGTGCCCGTCCTGCCACCCCATCGTTGAGAGCGGCCTGATGGACTGCGCCCCGGTCGAGGTTCCGCGTTCCGTCGGTGACCTTCGCTTCATGGCTCACTGCGCCGTGCAGTGGCCGAACATCCGCTTCGTGGGCTTCGAGGCCAACGAGTGGCTGCACGACTCCGATCGTCTGGTCGCCTTCATCGGCGGCGCCCAGATCGACCCCTACGGCAACGTGAACTCCACCTGCATCGGCGACTACAACAACCCGAAGACCCGTTTCACGGGCTCCGGCGGCGCCAACGGCATTGCCACCTACTGCAACACCATCATCATGATGCAGCACCAGAAGCGCCGCTTCATGGACAAGATCGACTACATCACCAGCTGCGGCTGGATGGATGGCCCCGGCGGAAGAGAGAAGGCTGGCCTTCCCGGCAACCGCGGACCGCAGATGGTCGTTACCGACCTGGGCATCATGAAGTTCGATGAAAAGACCAAGAGAATGTACCTGGCCTACTACTATCCCTTCTCCAGCCCGGAGATGGTGCTTGAGAACACCGGCTTCGACGTCGATGTCTCCAGAGCCCAGCTCATGGAAGGACCGGATCCGGAGATCATCCGCCTCATCCGTGAGGAGATCGATCCCGGCCAGGCCTTCATCAAGGTTCCGAAGGAAAAGTAATCCAGACGCCCACCTGTTGCACGTTTCGGGGAGCGGCCCGGACAAGCTGAGGCCGCTCCTTACAAAAGAGGAGAATACGTATGAACAACTATTCTATGCCGTGCTACTTCCAGAACATGCCTGTTCTGAATGCACCGGCCGCGAAGCCGAACCCGGAGAACGTTGCCGAGCTGAAGGGAATCGAGGACGCCATTCACAAGCAGGCTGAGAAGATGCTGGCTGCCGGCACGGCGGATGACGCGATCCACAAAAAGGGTCAGTACACTGCTCTCGAGCGTATCAACCAGCTGGTTGATCCCGGTTCCTTCTGCCCGCTGAACACCATCTACAACCCCCAGGACAACCAGGAGGAGAAGATCGGTATCATCAGCACCGGCGTGGTCAAGGGCCTTGGCCGCATCAACGGCAAGTGGGCTGTGATCATTGCTTCCGATAACAAGAAGATGGCCGGCGCCTGGGTTCCCGGCCAGGCCGACAACCTGCTCCGCGGCTCCGACACTGCGAAGATGCTGGGCATCCCGCTGGTCTACGTGCTGAACTGCTCCGGCGTTAAGCTGGACGAGCAGGAGAAGGTGTATCCGAACCGCAGAGGCGGCGGCACCCCCTTCTACAGAAACTCCGAGCTGAACCAGATGGGCGTTCCGGTCATCGTCGGTATCTATGGTACCAACCCGGCCGGCGGCGGCTATCACTCCATCTCCCCCACCATCCTGATTGCCCATGAGAAGGCCAACATGGCTGTCGGCGGCGCCGGCATCGTGGGCGGCATGGACTCCAAGCCCTACGTTGATCTCGAGGGCGCTCAGGGCATGATCGATGCGACCCGCGCCATGAAGAACGATCCTCCGGGGTCTGTCTCCATCCACTACAACGTCACCGGCTTCTTCCGCGAGGTCTACGCAGAGGAGTTCGGCGTTCTGGATGCCATCAAGAAGTACATGGACTATGTCCCGGCCTTCAATCCGGAGTTCTTCCGCGTTGATACGCCGAAGGCTCCCGCCATCGACGGCGAGGCCCTCTATGACATCGTTCCGCGCAACACCCGGAGAACCTATGACATGTACAATGTCATGAAGGCCCTTTTCGACGGCGGCGAGTTCATGGAGTACAAGAAGGACTACGGCCCGGAGATGATCACCGGACTTGCGAAGGTCAACGGCCTCCTGGTGGGCGTGGTCGCCAACCGTCAGGGCGTGCTGGCCATGCAGGGCTATCCGAACTATCCGGAGTACCGCGGCAAGGGCGCCATGGGTATGGGCGGAAAGCTCTATCGCCAGGGTCTTGTCAAGATGAACGAGTTTGTTACCCTCTGCTCCAGAGACCGTCTGCCCATGGTCTGGATCCAGGATACCACCGGTATCGACGTGGACAACGAGGCCGAGAAGGCCGAGCTGCTTGGCCTTGGCCAGAGCCTGATCTACTCCATCCAGAGCAGCGGAATCCCGATGCTGGAGATCACCCTGAGAAAGGGTACCGCGGCTGCCCACTACGTCCTTGGCGGACCGCAGGCTAACGACAACAACGTCTTCTCCATCGGCACTGCCGCCACCGAGATCGACGTTATGTACGGCAAGACCGCTGCCGGCGCTATGTACAGCCGCCGCCTCGTGAAGGATCAGGATGCGGGCAAGGATCTGCAGGGCACCATCGACAAGATGAACAAGCTGATCCAGCACTACATCGACACCTCCGAGCCCATGCACTGCGCCAAGGCCGGCCTGGTTGACGAGATTGTCGACATGCCGAAGCTGCGCAACTACGTGGTCGCCTTCACGGATGCTGCCTACCAGAATCCGAAGAGCATCTGCCCGTTCCACCAGATGCTGCTGCCGCGTATCATCAAGGACTACAACGACAACGGCCAGAACGCCAAGACCGCTGGAGCCCAGAACGCTGCCAAGTAAGCTGCAGCGCACGGGACAAATCGATAAAAACACGGGAAACGCGCGCGCCGCGGGCCATGACGCGCCGCGCCGCGCGCGTATTTTCTGTGTTGTTTCTTAATATCAATAAATGATCAGGAAAGCAAAGGAGACATACCCCAATGGCGATTTATACCTTAGGCATTGACGTGGGATCCACTGCCTCGAAGTGCATTATCATGAAGGACGGCCAGGATATCGTGGCCAAGTCTCTTGTGAGTGTCGGAACCGGGACCACTGGCCCCCAGCGTTCCATCGAGGAGGTTCTCCAGAATGCCGGCATGACCCGGGAGGACATGGACTTCACGCTGGCCACGGGCTACGGGCGGAATTCCCTGGACGGCATCGCGGACAAGCAGATGAGTGAGCTGTCCTGCCACGCCAGGGGCGCGTCCTTCCTGTTTCCCAATGTGCACACGGTCATTGACATCGGCGGCCAGGACGTGAAGGTCTTAAAGATCGAGAACGGCGCCATGGTCAACTTCCAGATGAACGACAAGTGCGCGGCCGGAACCGGACGGTTCCTGGACGTCATGGCGCGGGTCCTGGAAGTGGAGGTCTCAGACCTGGAGCGTCTGGGCGGCGAGTCCACCAAGCGCGTTGCCATCAGCTCCACCTGCACCGTCTTCGCCGAGAGCGAGGTCATAAGCCAACTGTCCCTGGGTACCGACAAGCGGGACATCATCGCTGGCATCCACCGCTCCATCGCCGGAAGAGTGGCAGGACTGGTGCACCGCATCGGCGTTGTCCCGGACGTGGTCATGACCGGCGGTGTGGCACAGAACAAGGGAGTGGTGCACGCGATTGAGGAGCAGCTTGGCTGCACGATCCTCACGTCTCCCCTGACCCAGTACAACGGAGCGCTGGGCGCGGCCCTGTTTGCCTACCAGGCCGCAAAGAAGCGGGCACAGTAAAACAGCAATCGTAAAAGTATCATGACACTTTAACAATAAGGAGGTTTTACGATGGCAGATCAAGTAAAGGCGCCGGCAAAACCGGCAAAGAAGAAGACCAGCCCGGGCGTGCTTGCCCTGAGAAAGGTCGTCGATGATGTTTACGAGCAGGCCAGACTTGCCAGCCTGAGAGGCGAGCCGGTCGGCTGGTCCTCCTCCAAGTTCCCCTGCGAGCTGGCAGCGGCTTTCGGTCTCCACGTTGTGTACCCGGAGAACCAGGCAGCCGGTATCGCCGCCAACAGAAACGGCGAGATGCTCTGTCAGGCGGCCGAGGATCTCGGCTATGACAACGATATCTGCGGCTATGCCCGTATCTCCCTGGCCTACTCCGCAGGCTACAGAGTCGGCAGGAAGTACGACAAGGCCACCGGCGAGTTCATCATCAACCCCGCCTCTGGCAAGCCCTTAAAGGACGAGAACGGCAACGTGGTGATCGACGAAGCCACCGGCAAGCCGAAGAAGGATCCCAAGACCCAGACCCCCTATGAGGAGCTGGTGAACATCAACGACATCGAGAAGATCGAGGATCCCGCCGAGAGAGAGATGGCCATGAAGGCCCTGAAGCCCATCCGCCAGAACCTGATGCCGAAGCCGGACTTCGTCCTCTGCTGCAACAACATCTGCAACTGCATGACCAAGTGGTACGAGAACATTGCCCGTATGCACAACATCCCGCTGGTCATGGTCGACATCCCCTACAACAACGACGTGGATGTGGACGATTCCAAGGTCGCTTATGTGCGCGCCCAGTTCGACGCTGCCATCCATCAGCTGGAGAAGATCTCCGGCCGCAAGTTCGACCAGAAGAAGTTCGACGAGGCCTGCCACAACGCCAACCGCACCGCGAAGGCGTGGCTGAAGGTCTGCGATTACCTGCAGTACAAGCCGGCTCCGATGTCCGGTTTCGACCTCTTCAACCACATGGCTGACGTCGTTACCGCCCGTGCGAGAGTCGATACGGCCGAGGCGTTCGAGCAGCTGGCCAAGGACCTGGAGGAGAACGTGAAGAACGGCGAGTCCACGCTGCCCTTCCCGGAGAAGAAGAGAGTCATGTTCGAGGGTATCCCCTGCTGGCCGAAGCTCCCGGCGCTGTTCAAGCCGCTGAAGGAGAACGGCATCAACGTCACCGCGGTCGTGTACGCTCCGGCGTTCGGCTTCGTGTTCGAGGGACTGGACGGCATGGCGAAGGCCTACTACAAGGCTCCGAACTCCGTCTGCATCGAGCAGGGCGTCGCGTGGCGTGAGGGCATCTGCCGCGAGAACAAGGTCGACGGCGTCCTGGTCCACTACAACCGTTCCTGCAAGCCGTGGTCCGGCTATATGGCGGAAATGCAGAGACGCTTCACCGCTGACCTTGGTGTCCCCTGCGCCGGCTTCGACGGCGACCAGGCCGATCCGCGTAACTTCAACGAGGCGCAGTATGTCACCCGCGTCCAGGGTCTCATGGAGGCCATGGAAGCCAACGATCAGAATAAGGAGGCCTAAGCTATGAGCATGGAAGCACTGTTAAAGGAGTTTGCAGTTGTTTCAGCTAGCCCCAAGGCCCAGCTGAAGAAGTATAAGGCCGAGGGCAAGAAGGTCATCGGCGTCCTTCCCTACTATGCTCCCGAAGAGCTGGTTTACGCTGCCGGCATGGTTCCCATGGGAATCTGGGGCACCAACACCAAGACCATCAGCCGCGCGAAGGAGTACTGCGCGACGTTCTACTGCACCATCGCACAGCTGGCTCTGGAGATGCTGCTGGACGGCACCATGGATGATCTGGACGGCCTGATCACCCCCACCATCTGCGATACCCTGCGTCCCATGTCCCAGAACTTCCGCGTGGCCATCGGCAAGAAGATCCCGACCATCTTCCTTGCTCACCCGCAGAACCGTTTCGCCGACTGGGGCATCAAGTTCACCATGGACCAGTACCACAACGTGAAGAAGGAGCTGGAGAAGATCGCCTCCAAGGCCATCACTCCCGAGGCCCTTCAGGACGCCATCAAGGTCTACAACAAGTCCCGCGCCGCCCGCAGAGAGTTCGTCAAGCTGGCCAGCGACCACTGCGACGTAATCACCCCCACCAAGAGAATGCAGGTGCTGAAGGCTTCCTGGTTCATGCTGAAGGATGAGTACACCGCGAAGCTGGAAGAGCTGAACAAGGAACTGGCTGCTCTGCCGGTCTGCGATTGGAAGGGCACCAAGGTTGTCACCAGCGGAATCATCTGCGACAACCCGAAGCTGCTTGAGGCCTTTGAGGAGAACAACATCGCCATCGCCGCCGACGACGTGGCCCACGAGAGCCGTTCCTTCCGCACCGACGCTCCCGAGACCGACGATCCGATGCACGACCTGGCTGTCCAGTTCGCGAACATGGATTACGACGTCCTGCTCTACGATCCGAAGTCCGCTGAGAACCGCCGCGGCGAGTTCGTCGCGAACCTGGTGAAGGAGAGCGGCGCGCAGGGCCTGGTGCTCTTCATGCAGCAGTTCTGCGATCCGGAGGAGATGGAGTATCCGTACCTCAAGAAGGCCCTGGACAATGCCGGAATCCCGCACATCAAGCTCGGTATCGACCAGCAGATGCGCGACTTCGGTCAGGCCCGCACCGCCATCCAGGCGTTCGCCGATGTGTTGAGCCTGTAAGTAGATAGCACCCCGGAATAAGAAAGCGGGGCCGCAGCGGATTCGTCCGCTGGCGGCCCCGTTTTTCTTATTCCGGGGCGGACAAGGCGTGAAACGCCTCTGTCCGCCACATGAGGAATGCGCAGCATTCCGAATGGGGTGCTGAAAACGGACAAGGTGCGAAGCGCCTCTGTCCGCCACATGAGGAATGCGCAGCATTCCGAATGGGGTGCTGAAAACGGACAAGGCGTGAAGCGCCTCTGTCCGCCACATGAGGAATGCGCAGCATTCCGAATGGGGATGCCGTGCGGACCTGTCTGAGCTAGATTCCGCACAAACACTTGACGGAAGCGCAAAAGAACAGTACAAATAATGTATCTGTTCAGCACCCGGGTCTCAGAATACTGCGAATTCTGAGATTCTGATGCAATTACAAAAGCACAGGAGACCGACCATGAGCAAGGAACTGACCGACCGCTTCCGCCCCCTGATGGACAAGAACGTCTTTGCCCTCTACAACGGGATTCATGTGACAGACCTTTCCGAGGACTCCTGCGAGGGCTACATGGACGTGACAGAGAACTCCATGAACATTTACGGCAGCATCCACGGAGGCGCCTATTTCACTCTGGCGGACGTGGTGGCCTCCATGCCGGCCCGCACCGACGGCCGCGTCTACGTGACCCAGTCGGTGGACGTGCACTACCTCTCTACCACGAAGGAGCGCAGGGTCTTCGCGAAGAGCTGGGTCGTGAAGCGGGGCCGGTCCTCTGCCCTGGTGGAGTGCGAGCTGAAGGACAGCACCGGGAAGCTTCTGGTCAAGACGACCTTCACCATGTTCTGCAAGGGATAACCGCAGACCCGGCGCGGGAACCATCAAAAGAATCATCACCGCAGTGGGGGATGCCCCCGCCTCTATAGGCGGTGGGTTAATCAAATCAGCCGCAGTGGCGGGTAGCAATCCCCCACTGCGGTGAGCCTCCGGCGGATCGCAGGTCAGGACAGAGGAAAGCG
>Ga0256404_1007148_pt1 | contig 17863 bp, 15 predicted proteins | sample RumenRJG_01DNA_FD_185990 | JGI IMG/M metagenome (GOLD analysis project Ga0256404, IMG submission 185990) | Bovine rumen microbial communities from Lethbridge, Alberta, Canada - RJG_01 | ecosystem: Host-associated > Mammals > Digestive system > Stomach > Rumen | place: Canada: Alberta | collected...
ATGTAGAAAGTACGGTAAAGTTTTTAAATTCTGAAAAACAAAGTGAATTTTATAATATGTATTTTGAAATTGATGAAAATTTTTCAAAATATGTTATCAAAAAGGGTTCAATAACTTTGAACGGAGTTAGCTTAACAGTTGCAAATATGACTGAAAATGTTATTATGACTGCTGTTATTCCTCATACTTATGAAAATACAAATTTGTCAGAATTGAAATCAGGAGATAGAGTAAATTTAGAAACAGATATTTTCGCAAAATATATAGAGAAATTTTTGTTAAATAAAACAGTACAATCAGTTATCACAGAAGATTTTTTAAAAGTAAACGGGTTTATGTAATGGGTGAATTTGAATTTGATAAAATAGAAGAAGCAATAAAAGATTATCAGCAAGGACGTCCTATTGTTGTTGCAGATAATGAAGACAGAGAAAATGAAGGTGATTTGTTATGTTCTGCACAGTGTGTTACACCGGAAATAATAAATTTTATGACAAAGGAATGTAGAGGGTTGATTTGTCTTGCAATTTCAAAAGAAATTGCAGAAAATTTGGATTTAACACAAATGGTAGAAAATAATACCGAAAAAATGCATACTGCCTTTACACAAAGTATTGATGGTGCAGAAAAATTTGGAGTAACAACCGGTATATCAGCTTTTGACAGAGCAAAAACAGTAGAAATAGCTATAGCTCCTGATGCACGACCGCATGATTTAAGACGACCGGGACACCTATTTCCATGTGTTGCCAGAAAAGGCGGTGTTTTAACACGTGTAGGTCATACGGAAGCATGTGTAGATATGGCAATTTTATCTAAGCACAGACCGGCCGGTATTATGTGTGAAATAATGAATGAAGACGGTTCTATGGCAAGACGTGATGATTTAAGAAAATTTGCTGACGAACATGGTTTTAAATTCATATCCGTATCAGAACTTGTTGCATATCGCTTAAAATCTGAAAAATTAGTAACTCGTGAAGCTCAAGCTTTTTTACCTACAAAGTTTGGAAATTTTGAAATTTATGGATATATTAATCATATAAACGGACATGAACATGTAGCACTTGTGAAAGATGACGGTACGGAGCGTATACCTCTTATACGAGTTCATTCTGAATGTTTAACAGGTGATGTATTTCACAGTTTAAAATGTGATTGTAATTCTCAATTACATTCGGCTTTAAGTATGATTAATGAATATGGTAAAGGTGCATTAGTATATATGCATGATCACGAAGGCAGAGGAATAGGGCTTGTAAATAAAATAAAAGCTTATAATCTTCAAGAACACGGACAAGATACTATTGAAGCAAATATTTCTTTAGGATTTAAAGAAGATTTAAGAGATTATGGTGTAGGTGCTCAAATAATAAGAGATATTGGCTTTACAACATTTGATTTAATTACAAACAATCCTAAAAAAATTATTGGTTTAGAAGGTTACGGATTAAAAATACACGATATAGTGCATATAAAATCAGAAGTTACGGAGTATAATAAAAAATATCTGAATACTAAAAGAGAAAAAATGCATCATACTTTATAAAGGATAGACTATGGAAAACACTAATTATGAAACAGAACTTTTAACACCCGATATGTATAAAATATTTGCGGGTATTTATAACAATTTTCGTTCTGTTGCAGCAGAAGATTATATGTTTGAGCTACCGCCTGTTGAATATGAGGAATTTATAGATTCTATAGACAAAAATTATATAAAATGCATAGTTTTGTTAGAAAATCATATTCCAACCGCATTTTTAATTTATACTCTTGCAATATCAGAATCAATCGAATTAAATGTTATCCATTGTTTAGGTAATGAGGATTTATTAAATAAAAGAAAAGCCCTTATGGAGCGATTTTTAAAAGAAACAGAACAGGAAAGACAAGAAAAAGTTGTTTGTTATCCGCTGCTTGGTACACAATCTTCATTCACAAGTGATATATCTCATTACGGATTTAAATTTGTGGGAATTGCTGTATTACGTTTTAAAATGGATGACAAAAATTGTGAAGAAGTATTTAAGAGTGTAACACCAAATCCTCAAAATGAGCTTTATACACTATCTTCATGGGAGGATATGTATTATGACAATGCTTTAAATATTATTCATGAAGGATTTAAGAAAGCTTCTGATGCATTATTTGACACCAGATACTTAACATTAGACGGAACAAATGATGTTTTGGATAAAATTGTAAATAACGTTTATGGTAGATTTTTACCTGAAGCAACAAGTGTTTTGCTTTATAACGGCAGACCTTGCGGTTTTTGTTTCGTTATAGATACAGGTAATGAAATTACCAATATTCCGCTTGTTTCCATAGAAAAAGAACATCAAGGCAAGGGTTTGGCAAAACATTTAATAAGTCGTTCACTTGGTATTATTTTATACAGTGTAAAATCCGGCAGACAACGTTATAAAGAATTAAATGTATCTGCAGAAACAAATAATATTCCTGCATTAAAAATGTACAGACATGTTGGATTTAAAGAAGATTACAGTTATCCTCAAGCTTATTTACCTATTCAAAAATAGAGTTTAAAAGTTTAAATTCTATGGAATAATAGTAAATATGGAAAACGTAAATTGGCTAAAGTTGAAACTAAATCAAAAAGCAGCAAATATCCTTTCAAATCAGGTTAATGCTGCTAAGGTTGATGTTTCTAAAGGTGCCGATGTTACAAGGGGATTAGTAAACCAAACAACTAATAATATAATAAATAATGTAAAAAGTAATCTTATAAATCCTCAACAGTTGAGTATGAATAACCTTGCAAGTATTGACAGGTCTGTATATGTAAAAAACTTGTTAAATCTTCCGCAGAATATGGTGGAATTACTTGTTATGGTTCAAAATCAAAATAAAGCAGAACAAACTTTTTATAATAAACAAACAAATTCAAATCAACAATTACAAAATAACGAAGAAAATTCAAAACAAAATAGTAATAAAAATTTAGATACGGGAAATAATTCTAACGTAAAAAATAATCAAAATAATACAGGCGATTTTAAAAAAGTTTTTAATAATGAAAATAATGTTAGACAAAATATAAAGCAGAATAATATACCTCAAAACGTACAACGAGGAAATGTTCAACCTGCAAATCAAAATTCATCAAATAATTTGCAAAATGTTCGTTCGGATAATCAACAATTTCAACAACCAAATAATTTACAAACATCAAATAATTCACAAAATATTCGTCCTAATAATCAACATAATATACATTCAAATAATCAAGAGAATGTAAAAGCACAAAAAAATATAAAAAATTTACACCATAACCAAAACCATGTCAGAAATACGGATATTAAGCCGCAAAATCAACAAATGCAGAATATAAGACAAAATCCTCAATCATCTACAGGAGATGTTCGCAATACTTTTATTGAAAATACGCAGCAGCAAGTACGTCAAAATGCAATCAATACACCGTTAAATCAGTTGCATAATATGGCAAGAAGTAATATAATGCGTAACTCATTAAGAAATTCCATAATTAATAATACTCCAACATCAGTTCAAAATGAAAATGTTGCAAATCAAATAGCTGCAAACGACCAACAGGGAATGACGGCTGAGGAGCTTGCCAATTTCAAACAGCAGCTTGCCTCGCAACTCAATCAAAATGTATCACTTTCAAATGTATCTGCTCTTTTACAAAAAAACGGTAAATTAGCAATGAACAAAATGATGACAATGATGACAATGGTTGCCTCACAAGGTATAGGAGATATTACTCCATTAAAAGAAACAATGGCAGCTATTAATTCAAGTATTGCGGCTACATCACAAAATGATTCTGTTCAAACACTGAAAAACTTAATGTTATTATATTTGCCATGGCTTCCATTGCAAGAGGGTGTCGGCTTTGATTTAGAGATTGAAAAAAACAAAGAGCATATTGATTCTGATTCAACTATAAAAATAAAGATAACAACAGTAAATTATGGCAATTTGCAGGCATCTGTTACTTTGATGTCAACGAATTCGGTTGATGTACAAATAGTATGTTCCGAGAAATTTCCCAAAAAACATCTGTTAAAAAAACTAAATCTTGATAGCAGACAACATTCAATGCAGGCAAATATTGATATACAAGCTCAAAAACCCCAATTAGAACAAAATGTAGAAAAACCAAAAGCAAAGGTAAATTTGTCAAATGTTAACGAAGTTAACCCGTATTTACTTTTAATATGCCATGCAATAATCAGACATACAATAGAAATAGATACACTCACAACTTTAGGTCAATTTAGCGAAGATATTTAATATGAATATATTTTAATATAATTATATCTCGGCTTTCTTAGCAAGAAGAAAGCCGAGATATAATTTACTATTGTCGAAACAATTTATGAAATAAAAATTTTATTTTGAACTTGTATTATCTGAACTCAACATTTGTAAAACCATGAAAGAATTATCCCAACCATTACTTGATTTAAGCATCTTTTTAGCACGTTTAATTTTTTCTTTCTTCAATTTTTCCTGCGTTTTTTGATACTTTTTAGTTAAACGTGTGCTTAATTTTCTTTCTTCTAAATTTAGGTTAATAATTTTCATTGCATTATTATATGATTCTGTTGAATATCCATTCTTAATTGCAGACGGATAATTGTAAGCCATATAATCGTAAGCATTCATCAATCTTTTTTCACCAGACGGATGGGATGAAACTAAATCAATATAATTACCTGTAATTTTATTCAAAACAGATATAAGTGAAAGCGGATTATATTTTGCGGCTACCAATAAATCAACAGCAGTTAAATCTGCCTCAAATTCATCTTTTCTGCTCATTTTTGATTCGGATAATTGCTCTGTTGCGGCAACTCCCACTGCTTTTGCGGTAGTATCTGCTGTTACACTGCCGAGAACTGAAGATATAACAGAATTTACTATTGTTTGTTTTGCACAATGACCATTTATAATATGTCCCATTTCATGCGCAATTACAGCAGCCAATTCCTCATCCGTTGTTGCATATTGTAATAAGCCCGTATAAACATATATCTCTTTATTTATTGTAGAATAAGCATTCGCTTCTTTGTTATCTATAACTTTTATAGAAATACCACTTGGTAAACCATTATTTTTTACAAGTACATATGCAATATTATTTAATCTTTTTTGAATAGATGTAACATCTACAGTTGTTGTGGTAGTAGTTGTTGTCGTACCTGCATACGATATATTAATTGTCATAAAAGCAAAAAATGCAATGACAATACTTAAAATCTTTTTCATATTTTCTCCTTTTAATTTTCAAATAATCTATTTATTCGGCACTTTCTTCAGATTCATTAACAAAGTCTTCTTCATCAACTCCTGTTTGATTCATTTCTTCTTGAATTTCTTCATTAATTTCTGCATTATCAAAAACATCTTCTTCAATTACTTCTTCATTTTCATATTGAGCATTTTGTTGTGCTTCATAATTTTCATTATAATCTTGTTCTTGCTGCATTTGTGCTTCACGTTCTGCTTGTTCCATTTGAGAAACTGATTTTATATCAATTTTCCAATTAGTTAATTTATGAGCAAGTCTTACATTTTGACCTTCACGACCGATAGCAAGAGATAATTGGTCATCAGGTACAACAACCATAGCTTCTTTATCGTCCTCATTATTTACTAAAATATCAACTGAAACAATTCTTGCAGGAGATAATGCATTAACAATATATTCAACAGGATCTTCAGAATATCTTACAATATCAATTTTTTCATTTTTAAGTTCGTTTACAATAGTTTGTATTCTTGAACCTCTTGGACCTATACAAGCTCCTACGCAATCAACTTCAGGATCGTTTGACCATACGGCTAATTTTGTTCTATAACCTGCTTCACGAGCAATTGATTTTATTTCAACTATATTATCTTCAATTTCAGGAACTTCAAGTTCAAATAATTCTTTTACAATTTCTGCATGTGCATGAGAAACTATAACTTGAGGTAATCTCGTTGTTTCTTTAACATTTACAACATAAACTCTTATTCTGTTACCCGGTTTATAGTATTCTCCCGGTATTTGTTCACGTGATGGCATTACCGCATCTGCTTTTCCTATATTTACGATAACATTACGTCCTTCTACTCTTTGGATTATACCTGTAATAAGAGTTCCTTTTTTATCCATAAATTCATTCAATACCATATTTCTTTCGGCTTCTCTTATTCTTTGTGTAATAACCTGTTTTGCGGCTTGTGCTGCAATACGTCCAAAATGTTCCGGCTCAGGTGTAACTTCTATTTTTACTTCATCATCTATTTCTACATCTTCATCTATATCTTTTGCAACAGCAAGTGATATTTGTTCATCTTCCTTTCCGTCTTCAACAGACTCAACTACAAGTTTTGTACAAAATACACCGATTTCTCCTGTTTGTTCGTCAAGAATAGCTTCGATATTAGCTGCATCTTTACATCTCATTGATTTTTTATATGCAGCTACCATTGCATCACATAATGATGCTATAGTTACATCTTTTGGAATTCCTCTGTTTTTTTCAAGTTCTTCACACGCTTCAAACAATGCTGTTCCAATTTTAATCATTTTTATTCCTTTCTATTGTTCCATATACAATTTTGAAGATTTTATTTTTTCTAACGGTATAATCATCTGTTTATTATCTGAAAGCCGAACAATAGTTATACCCTCTTTTTCGTCATAATCTACAAGATTTGCTTTAAAAATCTGTTCTGTACCATCTTCAGGCGGCTCTTTTAATTTTATGCTTATATTTTTTCCTCTAAAAATTAAATATTCCTTATTTGATTTAAATTTTCTTTCTAATCCGGGAGATGATACTTCCAAATAGTATTTACAAGGTATAAGTTCATCTAAAAAGTCTTCCATACTTCTTGTAACATTTTCACAGTCATCAAGTGTTACAGGATGTTCAAAGGAATACAAATAAACTCGTAAAAACCAACGATGATTTTCCTTTACAAACTCTATTTCAACAGGCACTAAGTTATATCTCATTGCCGTATTTTCAATAAGAGGTGTTATTTTTTCTAATATCTCATGTCTGTTAATTTCTTCTTTCATACGAACCTTATCCCTTATGATAAAAAGAGAACGGGAAACCCGTTCTCTTTTTTAAAGAAACCTTATCTGTATAATACTATAAAATTATATAAATGTAAAGTCTTTTACGTTATATTTTGTATTTTTAAAGTACTTATTGTATTACCTGTCATAAATTTTCTAAAAATTTCATCCATATCTTTAACAAGAGGTTCCATCATGCATTGATGTTCAGGCAATGTAGGACATATAAATAAACATTTTGCAGGAGTATATTTTCCCTCTATAACCTCATAAATCTCTAATAACGTTGAATTTTCTTTGCCTTCATGCAACTTAAATCCGCCTTGAGGACCTTTAACAGAGATTAAATATCCGGCTTTTACTAACCTTTGTAATACTTTTGATAAATGATTAGGTGATATCTCAAAGAAAGCAGATACACTTTTTAGTGAATGTATTTCATTTTTTCTGTTTGCAATATATACCATTGAATGAAGTGCTATTACAGCTGCTTCTGACATGTTTATCATTATACCACATCTCCCTATTGGTATAGTAATGCTAATATTATTATTTTGTCAATATTTAGCTGAAAAATGAACTATAATCGTGTTATAAAAGTTAAAATAATGGCGAAAATATCTTATAGAAGATATATAAGCCCGATATAATCAATAAATAACCGCAAATTTTCATTAAAACGTCAGAAATCTTAGCAAATGCACCCATATTTTTTATTCCTGATGTACAAACTCCTGCAATGACAAGTATGATACCCTGACCTATAGAGAACAAAAATAACATAAGAATTGCAATAGAAATATTATCTACAACTGCTGCAAATGCCATAATACCTGCTAATATAGGCGTAGAACAAGGTGTTCCTGCAAGAGCAAAAACCATACCTATTATAAACGGATACAAAAATGTATAACCGCCTTCGTTTTTAGGAAATGATTTTATAAATACAGGAAATTCAAAATCTAATATTTCTGCAAGTTTTAAACCCATTACAATTAAGAATGAACCGATAAAAAGTCCAAAATAGCTTCCTAAAAATGAAACAAAGACTTTACCCGTAACTGCACAAATAATTCCTATAATACTAAATACAACTGATGTTCCAAAGATAAATATAATCATCTGCAATAGTGTTTTTGCAGGTGTTTCTTTGGAATAACCGCCTATATAACCGATTATTATAGGAAGCATAGCAAGCGAACATGGGCTGATTGAGGCAACAACACCACCCAAAAATGATGCTAACAGCATCATCATTTCAAATTGTCCGCTATTACTATTTTGCAAAAACGATGTAAATAAATCGGTCATATTACCTCAAAAGCTCATTTAAATACTTATCAAATTTCTTCTTTTCAACATACCCTTCTGTTCTGCGAACTTCCTTACCTGCATTATTGATATAAATAACTGTAGGAACAAGGGTTATGTTATAATTATTAATTTCTTCCTGTACTTTTTTATCATTGCTTTGAACATCATATTCAATAAATTCTATTTTACTATAATATTCAGGAATAGCTTGTTCAAAAACAGTTTTCATCTTTTTACAATCTATACATAGTTTTGATGAAAATTTTATAACTTGCGGTTTACCTTCAACATGTTTTGCGGCAGATACTGATTTGCTATCTGACAATAAAGCATAAGCTACCATTGGTAAAATAAAAATTAAGCCGATAATAATAAAATTTTTTTTCATTGTTAAACTCCTTTTCTCTACAATATTAATTTACTGTTGAAAGTTTATTTACAAACCCCAATCGGGTAATTTTTTAAGAAATTTATGCTTCTACTTTGTAATCACATTTTTGACATCTTTTTAAATTAATATCCGAATCTTTGGAAAATGCTTTTGACCATTCACAAATACTTTGCAATATCGGCAAAACCGATTTCCCTTTTTCAGTTAAACTGTATTCTACTTTTGGCGGAATTTCACCATACTGTTTTCTGTTTATTAAATTATCGTTGATAAGTTCTTTTAATGCAGAAGCCAATACTGCATCCGTAACATTGACCATTTCCGAACGTATTTCACAATAACGCAATTTGTCCATTTCTGCTAAAAGACACAATATTCTGGGTTTCCATTTTCCGCCAAAAGCTTCTAAACCATATTCAATCGGACATTTTATTTTATCATTGGATTGAATCATGTTTACTCCTTACTATTATTATAACATATTTATAAGTTTTGCATAGTTACTTCAAAAATAATAGTTACTTTTCTAAACATGAACTAAAAATATATTAATTTAATTTATTTGCAATAAGAGCAATAGTTCTAGGAAAATTTTGCTGAAGATATTGTGTTCTTACTGCCATTGCAGGATAAGCTTTTGCTGTTGTTAAAACTGCATTTGTTTCTGCAATAGTTTCGCTTAAGCCGCCTGTTTCACCGTTTTGATGGGTTAATGTATTTATAAAATAATCTATATGTTCTCTTTGTGATTCAGGATACTGTTTTAAGAATGCTTCTTTTTCTTCATTAAATACTTTGTTTACATCTTTTTGCATTGTTATAGAGTTTTTTATCATTGAGTTATGATAATCTTCTACACTTTTCGAACTTACATTTTTATAATCAATTGCATGTCCAAGTTCGTGAAGCAATAAGAAATCACTATCTGCTGTTTCTATCGTTAATTCTGAACCGTTGTAATATGAATCTAATGGATCATTAATACCGTTTAACAGAAGCACACTATCTTTTAATTTTAACAATTCTTCGCCCGGAAGTTTTTTTAATATTTTAATTAAATTTTGTTTATCACCAACTATATCGGTATCAAAATCAAATTCAGCATTTTTTGTTTCATCAGATAATGATTTAACTTTTAATTTTTTATCATCTGTTACTATTTCGTACTTTTCATCACCGTTAGAAGAAATACATTTGTTATCATTAATAACTTCAAAAGTTGATTTTTTATTTAACAACACATTTCCATTCTTATCAGTAATTTTGTATTCTGTTATTCTGTTACCTTGCGGATCATTTTCATAAAGGTAATCTGTTTGTACACCTTCAGGTGATTGCATAGACTTTTTAACAGATATTATACCTGTTTTTTTATCAATTGTACCTGATGATAATGTTGTTTGTTTTCCGTCAGGTGTTTTTCTGACTACATTTAATACGCCGTTTACGTCTGATAAAGATGTATATTCATAATACTTTGTTTTTTGATTTTTATCTTTTACTATTTTAACTTCACTGTCAAATACAGGTCTACCAACAATACTATCTTCTTTTAAACGAACCATAGATGTTGTATTATTTCTTAAGTCAGATGTTTTTTTCTGAATATATTTATTACCGTTTGTTTTTGAAACATATTTTCGTTCATTTTCAATAGCTAATGTTTTTAAATTTTTATCAAGTAATAATGATTGGGCATTATCATTATTACCTTTTGCTGTTAATGTATAGGTATTATTTTCATATTTATCTTTTTCAAATTGTATTTCTGTTAAATTTTCAAAAACACTTTCTAATTCTGATACCTTTTTGGCAATATTATTTGTATCAGCCATATTTTTATCTGAAGCGATAGTTATAATATTTTTAGCGGATAAACCTGTTTTGGTTAGTGGTAAAGCTCGCTTCATACTATCAACAGTTAAATTATCCGCATAATTCATCATATCTTTACCGGAATATTTGTATTTACCGTCAGAGTTTTTCAACTCTGCTGTTTTTGAAAGCATATCAAGTTGTTCTGCAGGTTTTGCAGACATCAAAGATACAAATTCACCTTTAATGTTAGGATTTTTAGCCAGAGATAAAACTGAATTCCACTTTTTAGGTTCTTCTGATAAATATTGCTCAAAAGATGCCAATTGCCCTTTATGAAATTTACTTTTACCGTTACTCTCTTTTATTTTAGATAAAATTTCTATACTGTTATTAAGATTAAATTTTTCAGTTTCAAAACTATCTCTAACATGGCTTGAAGGCATTGTAACAACACCTTTTAGCACCTGTTTTCTGATAGGTTTTACAGCAGATATCGGCTGAATGTTCATGAAAAATTTACTCCTATACAGTCATTTTAAAACTCCTAAAAAAATAATTTGCGCATAATATTAACAAAATGTAACTTTATTTTTAAATGATTTAACTATTGATTAAATTTTTTTAAATTTAAACAGTTCGACATTGACTGTTTCAGTTCAGTTTATATACAATTACTTTTATGCCATATTTAAAAAGAAAGGATTTTATAATGAAAGTATTAATTATTAACGGTAGTCCGAGATTAAACGGAAATACAACAATAGCTATAAATGAACTTGTTAAAACATTTGATGAAAATAATGTTGAAACAGAAGTTATAAAAATCGGTAATAAAGATATAAGGGGTTGTATTGCTTGCAACAAATGCTTTGAAAAAGGTAAATGCGTATTTGATGATGTTGTAAATGAAACAGCCGTAAAATTAAAAGATGCTGACGGAATAATTATTGCAAGTCCTGTTTATTATGCAAGTGCTAATGCAACTCTTGTTGCATTCATGCAAAGATTATTCTATTCAACATTTAATGTAGACAAAACTATGAAAGTTGGAGCAAGTGTTGCCGTATGCCGTAGAGGCGGAGCATCTTCAACATTTGATGAATTAAATAAATTCTTTCCGATTGTAGGTATGCCTATTGCTCCAAGTCAGTATTGGAATAGTGTTCACGGCAGAGAAACAGGTGAAGCAGAACAAGACTTAGAAGGTTTACAAACAATGAGAACTCTTGCTCGTAATATGACTTTTATGATGAAATCCATAGAACTTGGTAAAAAAGAATTTGGCTTACCTGATAAAGAAGAAATAACTTATACACATTTTATTCACTAAATAATATGAATAATTAGTTATTTAATAATATTAATCCCTAAATTTATAATCAAATTTGTGATATTATAAATTTAGGGATTTTAATTGAAATGAAACAAATATTAGTTGTAAATATTATTTTTTATATTTTTCTTATTCAAGTATTTAATCCTGTTTATGCATATATTGATCCCGGTACGGGTAGTATGCTTTTATCATTAGTATTATCTATTGTTGGAACATTATTTTTTATTTTTAATTTATTAATTATCAAATTAAAAAGATTGTTTTTCATAAAAAATAAAATAGAAAACAAATTTCCTATCGTTATTTTTTCAGAAGGAAAAATGTATTGGAAAATATTTAAGCCAATTCTTGATGAATTTGAAAAGAGAGAAAAAACTGTTACTTTTCTGACTTGTAATGAAGATGATTATGTGTTTGATGAAAATTACAAGTACATAAATGCAAAATATATAGGAACAGGTTATAGTGCAATGTCAAAAATGGCTTTTTTAAAAGCTGATATTTGCCTTATGACAACACCTCAACTTGACGTATTACAGTTAAAACGCTCTAAATTCTGCAAAAATTATGTACATATTTTTCATTCTATAAGCAGTTCAAACGATTACAGATTATTTGCACTTGATTTTTATGACACAGTTCTATGTGATGCAGAATTTCAAATAAATGATATTAGAGCAATAGAGAAAAAAAGACAATTGCCTGCTAAAGATTTAAAAATAGTCGGCTCTCCTTATATGGATTATTTAGAAGAATGTTTAAATAAATCAGATATACAAAAAAATAATAATTTTACGATACTTATTGCGCCAACATGGGGACAAGACGGTTTGTTATACAAATATGGAAGTAAACTTATAGATAAATTAGTAAAAGATAATTACAATATAATAATAAGACCTCATCCACAATCTTTAATTGTAGAAAAAAATATTATAAAAAAACTTGAAAATCAGTATTCCTCAAATAAAAATATTACTTTTGATTATGATAACAATAATCTGATTTCAATGGCTAAGGCCGATATTATGATAAGTGATTTTTCAGGAATAATGTTTGAATATGCGTTTCTTTTTAATAAACCAATTTTGTATCAAAACAGTAAAATGAATGATGAAATATATGATTATTCAGAATTAGGAATAAAACCTTTAAGATACAGTGTTTTAAATGATATAGGTGTTGAACTTACTGAAAATAATATCGACAGTATAGATAAAATTGTTGAGGAACTTAGAAATAATGAAAAAATTTTCCAACAAATAAACAATGCAAAAAACTTATTTTGGGCAGAACAGGGTATTGGTGCAAAAAATGTTGTTAATTATTTAATACAAAAACAAAAGGATATATCACAATGTTAAGTACATTATATTACATTATAATATTTCCGTTATACGCTTTTTTTGAACTAATATTTCATTTTTTGGTTACTCATAGTACGCTTGGAATAATAGGTATTATATTTTTTATAAGCTTAATTGTTAATATATTATGCGCACCTTTGTATATAAGAGCCGATATTTTACAAAATGAAGAAGATGAACTTCAGAAAAAAATGAAATGGAGAGTAGATTCAATTAAAAAAAATTTTAAAGGTGATGAAAAATATTTATTACTCTCTGCATATTATCGGGAAAATAATTATAATCCGATTATGGCACTTAGAAACTATTACAGTTTGCTTTTACAAATCCCGATTTTTATTGCAGCTTTCTTATTTTTCTCACAATTAGATATTTTAAAATTTTTTCCTGCAAATACAGTAAACTTTGATTTTACCAAACCCGATGCACTATTAAAAATTGGCTCAATAACTATTAATATTTTACCTATAGTTATGACTATTTTTAATTGTATTGCAGCTTTAATTTATAGCAGTAAACACAAATATGCAAATAAATTAGAAATGTGGATTATTCCTATTTTATTTTTGGCACTTTTATATAATCAACCTGCCATTTTATTAATTTATTGGACATTTAATAACTTCATATCAATGCTAAAAAATATCTTTCTGTGCTATTTAAATGAAAATTTAAATAAAAAAATCTATTTCAGTTTAATTTCAATTTGTATAATTTATTTTTTATTTATCAGTTCCGCATCATTATTAGTATTTATAAGTATTCTTCTTTTATTACTTGTGTTAATTTTGGCAAAACGTAAAATATTAAACTTTTTAAATAATATTTTTGATGATAAAACAACACCTGTATTTTTATTATTTTCTTTTTGTTTAGCAATATTTATAGGCTTATATATTCCGTCATGCATATTATCAGGTTCACCTTTGGATTTACCGTCTGTAAAACCGTTTAATAATACTATTCCGTTTTTATTAAACAGTTTTATGCAAAGTATTGGAATATTTATATTTTGGGGTGGAATTTTATATTCATTTGCAAGTAAAAGTATTCAAAAATTATTTTCTTTTACTCTAATATTTTTATTTGCATGGAGTATTTTGAATTTTATTACGGTTGATTACCCTAATAGTGTACTTAATCCTGATTGTACTTTTATAATTACATCTGGTACAAGTGCTTTAAACTTATTTCATCAAATTTTTAATTTAATTCTATTCCTTATTATATCCTGTATTATTGTATTTTTTATATGTAAATCAAAAAAAATATTTATACAATTTACATGTCTTATCGGATTAATTTTAATATGCTGTTCAACATTAAATGTATTTAATATTATAAAAACTTTTGCCATAAATAACAAAAATATTGCAGATAAAGCTCAATATCTAACAAAAGAATTAAATTTAAGTAAGGATAAAAAAAATATAATAATTATAGTTTTAGACAGAGCAATAAGTTCTTATATTCCTGTTATATTTAAGGAAATACCTGATTTAAAAAAGAGTTATCAGGGTTTTACATTTTATCCTAATACAATATCCTATGCCGGCTCAACAATATATTCATTTCCTTCTATGTTAGGCGGATATGAATATACTCCTGATAAATGGTTTTACTATTATACTCATGGTAAACTTGATGAAAAATATAAAGAATCTCAATTTGTTTTACCTGAATTATTCTCCCGACAAGGTTACGATATAACACTTGCAGATATTCCGTTTTCTGAATATTATTACAGCATAATATCAAAAGAAGATTTTAGAAATAAAAATTTTAAACATCTAAAATTAAAAGAAAAATATGGCGATTTATATATTAAAAATTTCTTTAATAACAATAAATATACACTGTATATAAATTTATTAAACAGAAATTTGTTATATTACAGCTTTTTAAAAGTTTCCCCACCAAGTATGAGATTAGCCGTTTATAATAATGGTCAATATTTAAACAGTAAAAAAGCACATAAATATAAATATTTTGATTACACTTTTAATAATTATGCAGAATTGTATTATTTGCCTGAACTTACAGATTTTTCATCTAAAAAACCTACATTCAATTTAATTGTAAATGAACTTACTCATGACCATGCATTATTAACAAAACCGGATTATACTTTTTTTAACAATGATATTAAAAATAAAAAGACGTATAAAAAAACTAAAAATGTAACTCAGCAAGAATATGATGTTAATGCTGCAGCATTAATATTAACAGGAAAATATCTTGATTATCTGAAAAAAAACGGGGTGTATGACAATACAAGAATAATTATCGCATCTGACCATGGATGTCCGTATTATATAAATACACCTTATTCGGAACAAACAACAAAAAACATTGTAAATTATAATCCTGTTTTAATGATAAAAGATTTTAATTCAAATGGTAAATTCTCTGTTAAAAATGATTTTCATACACTTGCGGATATTCCACAATTTACACTCAAAAATATAATCAAAAATCCTGTAAATCCTTATACAAATAAATCATTAATTGCACCAACCCCTAAAGAAACGACTATATTAATGCATATTAACGGATATTGGCAAAAAGAACAGTTCAGAACTAATCCAAAATTTTATATAAAACATGCAACATTCAGAACAGTTAAAGATGATATTTTTGATGATAAAAATTGGGGTGAAATAATGGATTATAAAACTGTTGAGAATAGCGGATATATAAAACCATAAGTAAATTGTTAAATATTAAATATGTAAAATTTTATTAACATTAGCCCAAAAAACATGCAATTTCACCTTTTTGAATGTTTTTGTATATTTGTGGTGTGTTATATGCTAAAGTTATAAGTGTATAAATACTGATTACATATAGCGAAAAGAGGTCTACATGAGTTTTGATGTAAATGCAGCGGCAAGACAATTAGGAGTTGATCCGAGTAAAATTACGGCAAGTGCTGATGGCAGTACATATACTGTAACGGCAAATGGTGTTACAAAAACATATAAAGCAAGCGGAGATGGAGAAAATTCTGTCTTTACAGAACAAGCTGCTCAAACATCAGGTTCAGGTACTCCTGCAGCTTCAAGCAGTTCAGGCGGTAATCCTGGAAGTATAACTGTAGATCAAAGTATTTGGTCGCAAAACATGTCTGCATTAACGAGTAATTTGCAAGCAGACTTGTTCATGAACAGCGGTTTAATGTCAGGTATGCCTGGTGCGACTGATAATTCAGGCGGGTTATTCCAAATTATACAAAATTTAATGAATGCTATTAAAATTCAAATGCCTACAATGCCAACAATTCAACCGGTAATACCACCAGTTGTTGTTGATGGCAGCGGTTCTGGAAGTGGTGTTGGAAGTGCCGGAAATGCCGGTGGTGCCGGAAGTACTGGTGGTGCTGGAAATGAAACAAAAACAAAAGAACAATTGGCTAAGGAAAAAGGTTTAATTGCGGGTAACGGATCCGGTGCGTGGAATTTTAAAGGTGTATATTATAAAGATACTGATGGTAACGGTGTATTAAACCAAAATGATAGCCACGCTGATGGAAAATGTTATGTTTGGGATGAAGAATCTCATGATTTTATAGAATATACAAGAATTTCCTCCGGTAAATATCAAACAGCAAATGGTGATACTTATGAATTAAAAATAAGCAAATCTGGCAATGTAACATCTGCTAGTTTTAAAAAAGTTTCTGAGGATTCATCTTCTAATAATAAAGATAACTCAAAAGCAGCAAGTGATATTTGTTTAGATGTATTTGATTCAATAGACGGTTGGGGAACAAAGAATGATAAATTGAAACAAACTGTAGGGTATCATGAAGTAAGTTCTCCGGCATATCCATTCTCGTCAAATAAAGCGGCAGTTAATGGAAAATTAAATAAAGATAATATTATGGCAGTATTAGATAAATGGGATTCTGAATATTCAGAAAAAGGTTCCTTCTTTAAAGCCGTTTGTGATGATACGGATGATGATATTGATGGAGCATTAAAATATGCTCAACAAATGTTTGATGTTTTAGTTGCACATGCAAAAGAAAAAGGTGTTGATGCAAATTCTTTTATCGCAAAATTCAATGCGGAAGTTAAAAATTCATATATGTATGTAAGCTTTGATACATTAGAAGAAATTTTTGAAAATTTAAGAAGTGCAATAAAATCTAAAGAAAGTGCAAGTTAATAAAAAATAGATATTTTTTATATTTTATAAATACATAAAAAGATGAAAACACGTAAATTGGTTTCATCTTTTTTATGCAAAATTAATTTGATTCTATGTATAAATTTATAAATTCTATATCGTCATAGTCTATATATGAAGTTTGAGCCATGTTACGTCCTGTTTTTATGGTAACTTCATTTAATTTGTTTTGTTTTATCAGATTATTAGGTATTTTTATTCTTTGCCCATCTCCGTTTAATTGGATTTCTGCAATTTTTGTTCCGTTAAAAAATACTTCAGGAGGACTTGAGTATGCATAGACAATTTTATTTTGTCCCATAGAACGTGCCATTTTTGTATCTATTCCGATTATTGAGCCGATTACAAGGTTAGAATTACCGTTTGTG
>Ga0256404_1007149_pt1 | contig 17862 bp, 14 predicted proteins | sample RumenRJG_01DNA_FD_185990 | JGI IMG/M metagenome (GOLD analysis project Ga0256404, IMG submission 185990) | Bovine rumen microbial communities from Lethbridge, Alberta, Canada - RJG_01 | ecosystem: Host-associated > Mammals > Digestive system > Stomach > Rumen | place: Canada: Alberta | collected...
CTCGGTCAGCTGCTGCTTGACGTGCTCGGGGTTGGCGGCGGGCTTGTCCATCTTGTTGATGGCGACGATGATCTGAACGCCCGCGGACTTCGCGTGGTTGATGGCCTCGACGGTCTGGGGCATGACGCCGTCATCCGCGGCCACCACCAGCACGGCGATGTCCGTGGCCTGCGCGCCTCTGAGACGCATGGAGGTGAACGCCTCGTGGCCGGGGGTATCCAGGAAGGTGATCTTCCTGCCGTCCAGGTCCACGGTGTAGGCGCCGATGTGCTGGGTGATGCCGCCGGCCTCGCCCGCGGTGACCCGGGTCTTGCGGATGTAGTCCAGCAGCGAGGTCTTGCCGTGGTCGACGTGGCCCATGATGGTCACGACGGGCGGGCGGGACACCAGGTTCTCCTCGGCGTCCTCCACGTCCTCCTTCTCCAGGGCGTCCTCGGCGGTCTCGGCCAGCTTCATCTCCAGCTCCACGCCGAACTCGGTGCAGACCAGGGAGGCGGTATCGTAGTCGAGATCGTTGTTGATGGTGGCGATGATGCCCAGCATCATCAGCTTCTTGATGATCTCGCCCGCGGGCTTGCCGATGCGCTCGGACAGGTCGCGCACGGTGATGGTCTCGGCGGTCATGTAGGCCTTGTCGATCTTCACCTGCTCGATGTGCGCCTTGGGCGCGGCGGCCTTCCGCTTCTTGCGGTTGCGCACGAAATCCTCATCGTAGCTGGTCAGGTTGGACGCGCCGCCGCGCTGCTTCTGGGCCGTGCGGCCGGAATTGCGGCTGCGCTCGGGATCGTTCTGACGCACGTACTGCTTCTTGTTGGGATCGTAGTTGGAGACGCGCTCCTTCTCCACGGTGGGCGTGATGTCGGGACCCTTGCGGCCGCCAAAGCCGCCGCGTCCGCCGCCGAAGCCGCCCGCGGGACGCTGCCCGCCGGGGCCGCCCTGACCGGGACGTCCGCCGCCGAAGCCGCCTGCCGGGCGCTGCCCCTGCTGGCCGGGCGTCGCGGGGCGTCCGAAGCCGCCCGCCGGGCGCTGGCCCTGCTGGCCGGGCGTCGCGGGGCGTCCAAAGCCGCCCGCCGGGCGCTGACCCTGCTGGCCGGGCGCCGCGGGGCGTCCGTAGCCGCCCGCGGGGCGCTGACCCTGCTGACCGGGCGTCGCGGGGCGTCCGTAGCCGCCTGCGGGGCGCTGACCCTGCTGGCCGGGCGTCGCGGGACGCGCGCCGGGCTGGCGCTGGGGCTGCTGCTGCGGGGCGCGGCGATCCTGCGCGGGCGCGGCGGGCTTGACCGCCGCCTGGGGCTTGGCCTCCGGGGCGGGCTTGACGGGCTCCGCCGGCTTCTCCTCCACCACGGGCGCTGCCGGAATGTCGGGCACCTGCTCGCTGGAATAGGCGGTCATGAAGGACGCGCTGGCGGCGTACTGCTTGCTCAGCTCCTCCTTGGCCTCGCGCTCCTGGCGCTCCCTCTCCTCGCGGACGAACCCCTCCGAGATCTTGCGCAGCGAATTGAGCATGTCCTGCGACTGCTTGCGCATACGCGTCACGCTCTCAAGCATTTTGCCGGTATTGGCGCTCAATTCCTTGGTTACGTCCTGAACCCTGACTTTGGTCATTCCCTCACTGCACCCCCGTGTCGTCAGCGGCATTGGGTCCTGCCGCCCTTCCTGATTCGCGCGGTCCTCCGCGCGGGTTGGTCATTCTGTCTATGCTATGAAACCGGGATCACGTCCCGGAGGATTGGCACAATTCGATCACCCTCGCCGCCATGCCGGGATCGGTGACGGCCACGGCCATGCGGCCGGGTCTGCCGACGGCCTGACCCAGCTGGCCGGGATCGGTCCTGAAAAGCGGGACCTGATGGGTCTCGCAGGCCTGAGTGACGGCCTTGAGCCCGTTGGGGGCCACGCCGCCGTCCAGCAGGACGACGCAGCAGCTCCCGGCGCGGACAGCCTGCACCACGGCCTTCTCCCCGGTGACCAGCTTGCCTGCCCGGGCGCACAGCCCGAGCATGCTCATGGCGCGGCTATTCATCCCGCGCCTCCGGGGCGATCTGGGCCTCCAGCGCGTCGAAAACCTCCACGGGGATGGCGCACTCCAGCGCCCGCTCCAGTGCCCGGGTCTTGCGGGCCTTCCGGAGGCATTCCACGTCGTCGCACACATAAGCCCCGCGGCCCGGAGCCTTGCCGATGCGGTCGATGTGGGCGTCGCCGTCCTGGGGCTTCACCACCCGAAGCAGCGTGGCCTTGGGCTTCATCTCGCGACACCCCACGCACATGCGCATGGGGATCTTGCGCGGCTTCACCGGCATCAGGCTTCCTCCTCACCCTCGACGCTCTCCATCGGCTCCACGGCCTCCGGGGCGTCCTGCGCCTCGGCCTGGGCCGCTTCGGCGGCGGCCTCCACCTGGCTCTGGCTCTTGATGTCGATCTTCCAGCCGGTGAGCTTGGCGGCGAGGCGGGCGTTCTGACCCTCCTTGCCGATGGCCAGGGACAGCTGGTTGTCGGGCACCACCACGGCGGCGGACTTTTCGGCCTCGGAAACGAACACGCTGATGACCCGCGCGGGGTTCAGAGCGTTGGCGATGTACTCCGCCGGGTTCTGGGACCACTTGACGATGTCGATCTTTTCGGTCTTCAATTCCTCCACGACGCTCTCCACGCGCATGCCGCGGGGCCCCACACAGGAGCCCACGGCGTCGATGAGCGGGTCGGTGGAGAACACGGCCATCTTGGTGCGGAAGCCGGCCTCGCGGGCGATGGACTTGATCTGCACCACGCCGGAGACGATCTCGGGCACCTCCAGCTCGAACAGGCGCTTGACCAGTCCGGGATGGGTGCGGGAGACGATGACCTGCGGACCGCGGCCCGCGCGGGAGACCTCCAGCACGTAGACCTTGATGCGGTCGTTGACGTTCAGCTCCTCGGTGGGCATCTGCTGGCTGACGTCCAGCACGCCCTCTGTGCGGCCCAGCTCCACAAAGACCTGCTTCTGATCGATGCGCTGTACGATGGCGGTGAGTATCTCGTTCTCCTTCTGGGAGTACTCCTCGTAGATGACGCCGCGCTCGGCCTCCCGAAGGTGCTGCACCACGACCTGCTTGGCGGTCTGAGCGGCGATGCGGCCGAAGTTCTTGGGCGTCACCTGCACCTCCACCAGGTCCCCCACCTCATAGCGGGGCTGGATGGCGCGGGCCTCCTCCAGGGACATCTCCGTCTGGGGGTCCTCCACGGTCTCCACCACGATCTTGCGGGAGAGCACCTCCACGGTGCCCTTCTGCGGGTCGATGGAGGCGCGAACATTGGCGTTTTTGCCGAAGTTCTTTTTATACGCGCTCATCAGCGCCTGCTCGATGGCGTTGAACAAGCGCTGCTTGTCGATCCTGCGCTCCTTGCTCAGGGCGTCCAGGGCGCTGAAAAACTCGGTGGAATCGATCCCGCCGTTGTTGGCCATGGGGAATCCCTCCTTCTTACATAGCTTCGTCAGGGACGGTCCGCGGGCGCGTCGTCCGCAAGGTCGTCCTCGTCAAACTCGATCAGGGGCCTGACCACCGCCACGCCCCTGCGGTCAAAGCGCAGGGCGTCGCCGTTCGGGCCCGTCATAACGATCTCGTCGCCCTCCAGGCCCACGAGCGTGCCGGTGAACCGCTTGGCGCCGTTGACCTTTTTGTAGGTGGTCAGCTCCACGGCCGTGCCGCTGGCGCGCTCAAAGTCGGCCTCGGTCTTGAGGGGACGGTCCGCGCCGGGCGAAGACACCTCCATATAGTCGTACTCCACCCGTTCGACGAGCGGCAGTATCCTGCGGTGATAGGCCTCCAGCTCGTTCAGGGAGATTCCGTCGGGCTTATCAACATAAAAGCGCAGGAAATGACCGGTCGGCTCCTTCACGAGCTCCACATCGACCAGCTCAACCTGCATCTCTTCCGCGATCCTCTGTGCAATTTCCCTGGCTTCCTTCACCGGCATTGAATGCCTTGGCATTTAACCCCTCCAAGCCGTCCGCGGATGGCGCTTTCCAAAAACACGCCGCCGTTGACCGGCGGCAGCTTCATCCACGACCTGTGTCGGCATCGGTCAAACCCGCGCCAACACCCGGATAACTTCAATATACGCAGACATTATACCACGGTTTTCCAAATAATACAACCGATTTTTTTATAAAAAACAGGTCGCAGGGTGGGATTTGTGTTATATTTGAGCGCAAAGCTCACGCCTCTTCGCTCCGCACCAGCTCGATCTCCGCGCCCAGACTCCGCAGCTTCTCGTCGATGCGCTCATAGCCGCGCATGAGGTGGGAGATGTTGGAGATCTCGGTGACGCCGTCGGCCATCAGCGCGGCGATGACCAGCGCGGCCCCGGCCCGCAGGTCGGTGGCGTTGACCCTGGCCCCGGCCAGGCTCTCCACGCCGGTGATGATGGCGGTGGTCTCGATGACCCGGGTGTTGGCCCCCATCTTGCGCAGCTCGTCCAGGAACTTGAAGCGGGACTCGAAGATGGTCTCGGTGACGATGCTGGTGCCGTTGGCCACGGTCAGAAGCGCGGTCAGCGGCTGCTGGAGATCGGTGGGGAAGCCGGGATAGCCCTGGGTCTTGACGTTGACGGCCCGGAAGTTCTGGTTGGAGCGGACCCGGATGCGGTCGTCCTCGGAGGTGACGTGCACCCCCATCTCCAACAGCTTGGCCGACAGCGCCTCCATATGGGTGGGGATGGCGCCGGTGATGACCACGTCGCCGCCGGTGGCCGCCGCGGCGATCATCAGCGTGCCGGTCTCGATCTGATCGGGCACCACGGTGTAGTTCGCGCCGTGGAGATGGCGGCCGCCCCGGATGCGGATGGCGTCCGTGCCCGCGCCCTTCACCGACGCGCCCATGCTGCTTAAAAAGTTGGCCAGATCGACGATGTGGGGCTCCTTGGCCGCGTTGTGGATGCAGGTCATGCCCGGGGCGGAGACCGCCGCCAGCATGGAGTTCACCGTCGCGCCCACGGAGGGCATCTCCAGGAAGATGTCCGCGCCGAGCATCTCGTCCGCCTTCGCGGAGAGCGTGCCGCCCCGGATGTCCACGTCCACGCCCAGGGCGCGCATGCCCTTGAGTGTCTGGTCGATGGGGCGCAGTCCCAGGTCACAGCCGCCGGGCAGCGGCACCTCGGCGCGCATGAAGTTTCCCAGCAGCACCGGGACCAGATAGTAGGAGGCGCGCATGCGGCTGGCCAGCTCGTAGGGCGGATCGAACTTGTCCACCTGCCGGGGGTCCACCCGCAGCACGTTGTCGGCAAATTCCACCTCCGCGCCCAGATAGCGCATGATCTTGATGAGCACGTGGACGTCGTCGATGTCCGGCACGTTCTCGATGACCGACGGGGAGTCCGCCAGCAGGGTCGCGGGCAATATGGCCACCGCGGCATTCTTGCCGCCGCTGACCATGACCTCGCCCTCCAGGCGCGCGCCGCCGACGATTCGCAGTTTTTCCTTCATAACTATGCCCGATGGCTCCCTTCAAGAGATGAATCCCGCGCGGGGCGGATCACTTTCCGCAGCCCGCGCATCCGGCGCAGTTGCCGCCGCAGGCGCAGCCGCCCGTGACGGGCTTTACGCCCATGGACCATTTGCCCTCGTAGACGCGCGCCACCGGGCCGCCGCACTTGGGACAGACCGCCTTGTCGCGCTGGGATATGGTGGTGAACAGTTCAAAGCGATGGCCGCAGGATACGCATTTGAAGTCATAGCTCGGCATGTTTCTCGCCTCCGAAAGGGCCAAAAAGGCCCGCGTATTTCTGGGCAATTTATAATATACCATAGTTCGCCCCGTCGGGCAAGTCATTTTACAGGGTTATTACCGTGAAGATTCTGCGCTTGCACGGCCGGGTTTATTGCCAAAGGCGGGGGGATATGGTAGAATAGAGACGGTATAGTGGGTGGGTTTCGCGACAGCCTGGGATCAGTTAGGCCAATGCTGAATTGATAATGGAGAATGGAAAATGGAAAATGGTGGCGCAAATCCTGCGGATTTGTTTGATTAAACGTGACTATTCAATCGCCCAGGGATGACTCCCTCAGTCAGCCTTCGGCTGCCAGCTCCCTCAACTCCCTCAGTCAGCCTGCGGCTGACAGCTCCCTCGGAGAGGGAGCCTGGACGGGAGCCTGAACGGGCCCCCAAAGCCTCCCTCCTTGAGGGAGGTGGCCCGCGAAGCGGGTCGGAAGGAGTCCGTGACTGAACAGTTACGATTAAACACTATAAGTGACGTTTTACGCTCACATACTGTCTTATTAATCAAAGAAATCCGCAAGGATTTCCATATGCATTCTCCATTTTCCATTATCCATTCTCAATTAAAATCGTTCCTCCCCTCCATCCCGGCAGAACCATCATGAAACCAAGTCACAGCATACACGCAAAGGAGTGTGGTCGCGCTTGAACGGGGAGAGCCGGACGGTGGCCTTTTCGGGCATTCGCGTCCATTACGCCGTGGCGCGGCCCGCCGGGGACGTGAAGAACCGGGTGCTGCTGCTGTCCTCGCCGATGATCAACAGCTTCCACTGGCGCAAGGTGGTGCCGGAGCTTCAGGAACTGGGCTGTGTATGCGCGCTGGTGGACCTGCCGGGCTTCGGCCAGAGCGACCCCCGCGCCCCCCAGAGCGACGGCCAGCGGGCCAACATGGTCTGGGGCGTGCTGGACGAGGTGGACGCCGCCGACGGACAGCCCATGTCCCTGTGGCACCTGGCCGCCCACGGCTCGGCCTGCGGGACGATCCTCAGGATGGCCGCGCTCTACCCGGACAGCGTCAAGTCGCAGATCCACATCTGCCCGGTGTTCGCCGCCCCCGCCCGGGACGCCGACGCTCCGGAGCGCTTCTACGACGCCCACATCCCCGACCCCCAGCGCTTCAAGGCCCTCATCGAGCGCTGGTCCGGGTACCCGATGGACGACTACATCGTGGACCGCATGCGCCGACCGCTTATGCGCCCCGGCTCCCGGCAGACCTTTTCGCGGATGCTCAAATACGCCGCCACGCCGCCCCGGCAGGGAATGGGGTTCTGTCCCACCATGGCGCTGCTCGGCGGCCTCGATCCCCTCGCCGATAGCCGGGCCATGGCCCAAGTGGGCGCCCTCCTGCCCGACGCCGAGACCCACACCCTCCGCCTGGCCGGTCACTTCCCCATGGAGACCCATTCCCGGGCGCTGAGGGACTACCTCCGGGGCTGGCTGCGGTTCAACGACGGGGAATAGGGCGGGAAATTGAGCATTGAAAATGGAGAATGCTGCGACACGGCACAAGCGTTCTGCCTGCGCTCTCCACTCCCCTCCTCCACCATTCTATCATAATCCGAGGTGTATTATGCCCAAGTTAGAGCCTTATTCCCGCAAGCTGCCCTACAGCTACCAGCTGGGGGTGTTCCCGGCGCTGATGCTTCTGGAGGCCCGGCCGGAATGCGCGGCGCGGCTGCTGCTGCATCCCCAGGGGCTGGAGAACGAGGGCGTGGTGAAGCTGCGGCAGCGCTGCGCGGCGCTGGGCGTGCGGGAGGAGCTGGCCGAGCGGGTGCTGCGGCGGGAGTCGAAGAAGGACAACTGCTACGCGGGACTGGTGTTCAACAAGTACGACTGCGCGCTGGACCCCGGAAGCTGCCACGCGGTGCTGTGCCAGATCTCCGACGCGGGCAACGCCGGGACGGCCATGCGCTCGCTGCTGGGGTTCGGCATTCGGGACGTGGCGGTGGTAAAGCCCTGCGTGGACGTGTTCGACCCCCACGTGCTGCGGGCCTCGATGGGCGCGTTTTTCAAGCTGCGCGTCCGGGTCTACGACGACTTCGACGCCTACCGCGCCGAGTTCCCGGCCCGCCCCCTCTACCCCTTCATGCTGGACGCCTCAAGGCCCCTCAACGAGGTCGCCCGCGCCGCGAAGCCGCCCTTCTCGCTGGTGTTCGGCAACGAGCAGACCGGCCTGCCTCCGGTGTTTTCGACCTACGGCCAGGCCGTCCGCATCCCCCAGTCCGACGAGATCGACTCCCTCAACCTCGCCGTGGCGGTGTCGGTGGGCACGTATGCGTTCATGTGCGGGGAGTGACGGGAAGATACAGAACCACACGTTTTCAACAGGAGGCAATCATCATGACCGAAACGATCTATTCCGACGCCCGCCGCGCCATCGACGGGCTTCTGAACGCGGAGCGCGCGGGGCTGAATCCCGTGCGGCTGATGGTGGTGGGCGGCAGCTCGTCGGAGATGGCGGGCGGCGTGATCGGCCACAATTCCACCTACGAGCTGGGCGAGGCGCTGGCGCAGGCCGCGCTGGACGCGGCGAGGGAGGGCGGCTTCGACGTGGCCTTCCAGTGCTGCGAGCACCTGAACCGCGCCCTGGTGATGGAGCGCGACGCCGCCGAGGCCCGCGGGTATGAAATCGTCTGCGTGGTGCCCCAGCCCAAGGCCGGCGGCTCCCTGTCCACCGCCGCGTGGCGGGCCATGCGGGACCCCGTGTGCGTCATGAGCGTCTGCGCCGACGCCGGGCTGGACGTGGGCCTGACCCTCATCGGCATGCACCTGCGCCGCGTCGCCGTGCCCGTCCGCCTCCCCGTCGACCACATCGGCAGGGCCCCCATCGCCGCCGCCCGCACCCGGCCCATGCTGGTGGGGGGAGAGAGGGCAAAGTACGTTTGAATTAGGAATTGGGAATGGGGAATGGGGAATTGGGAATGATGGTTCAAATCCTGCGGATTTGCTTGATTGAAGCGCAAAAAGCAGCGTTCATACGATTTATTGAGGCTTTATAGAAAACGAATATGACTTTTGTGTTTTGAGCGTACAAAGCCAAAGTATCATCGTAACTGTTCAGTCCTGTGACAAACAGAGATTTGGCAGGCTGCGGGGGACGACCTCTCAGTCAGCCTAACGGCTGACAGCTCCCCTGGAAGGGGAGCCAAGGCTGACGCTCTGTCTTCCTCTTGGCTCCCCTTTCAGGGGAGCTGTCGCCGACGAAGTCGGTGACTGAGAGGTCGTTCCCCGTTGCCTCGGACAATCTCCACTTATCACAGCAGAACTGAATAGATACGTATCATCAACTGTTTCGACGTTGAAAACGCAGAATTAAACCGTTTATTATAAGAATAATAAGAAATCCGCAAGGATTTCCACATTCATTCCCCATTCCCAATTCCCCATTCCCCATTAAAAAAAGCCACAGCAAGGGGGTTCCGCTATGTTCTACCGTGGTTATTCTACGCTGACGGCACTGGCCCGGGCGGAGGGACTGCCCGCGCCCCGGGCGCGGGGGGAGGCCCTGCGGCGCGCGGAGGCGGCGGCGCAAAGGAGCATGGGCGTGGCGCTTCGGGGGATGCCGCTGTCGGAGCGGCTCCAGAAGCCCGGTGAATACCGCGCCATGCAGCTGGAGCGACGGCAGTGCCTGGAGGCGCTTCTGCCGGTGGAGGCGGATGAGCGGGCCGTGGTCCGGGCGGTGGACCTGATCTGCGCCATCTGCGAGGAATCCAGGTGGTCGGCCAACGAGAGCCGCGCCCCCTTCGACGACGATTCCCACCCGGAGATCGACTTCCAGACCGCCGAGACCGCCGTGCTGCTGGGCTGGACGCTGCGCGCCCTCGGGGACCTGCTGACCACCCGCGTGGCGGGCAAGCTGCTCTACGAGGCGCGGCGGCGGGTGTTCTCCCCCTTCCTGGCCCACGAGGACTACCCCTTCATGCGGGGGCGCGGACGCCGCCCGCTGGCGATATTGTGCGACATACTGCTTGCGGCCATCCTGCTGGAGACCAGTGAGCAGCGGCGGTCCTCCCTCCTCAAGCAGGCGCTCCGGCTGATCGACCAGTGCGTGAGCCAGCGCGCGGAGGCGGCGGAGGCCCTGGAGGACGCCCTGGCCCAGACCGGCGCGGTGACGGACCTGGCGGCGCTTTTGAAGCGGCTGACCCGGGACCGGCTGGACCTGACCCCGGAATACCCCACCCCGGACTGGCTGGATCAGCTGCTCTTCCCCTGGCTGGAGGGCGAATGCTTCTGCGATCCGGCGGGGACGGGGATGCTGCCGGAGCTGTCCGGCGCCGAGCTCTTCCGGGTGGGCCTGGCCGCCAATGACGACGCGCTGACCGCCCTGGGCGCGAGCCTGCACCGGGCGCGGCCCCTGCCCTCGGCCACGGTGACCGGGCGGCTGATGGACCTCGGCTGTCTGGACGCCCTGGAGGCCGAGCGCCGCAAGCCGCCCCGCATCCGCACCGGAGCAACCCCTCGCAACCGGGTGATGGTCTGCCGGTTCAGCGGCATGACCTGCGCCCTGCACACCGGGGGACGGCGGGCCAACGCGGGCGGCGTGATGCTGTTCTGCGACGGCGAGCCCATCCTGGTGGAGCCGGAGGGCCGGCCCAACCTGCCCCGCATCGGCGGCAGGCCCCAGCTGGACGCCCCGGACCTGGCCTGCGAGGCGGACTTCAGCCCCCGCCCGGACCGGGACACCCTGTCCGTCGAGCTGACCCACGCCTGGCCCGCGGGGCTGGCCCGGTCCTGCCAGCGCACCGCCATGGTCCAGCGGGCCGACGCCGCTCTGCGGCTGGTGGACGCCTTCGACCTGGCCGAGCCCGCCGCGGTGTCCTTCCGCTTCCACACGCCACAGCCCCCCGAGCCCATCCCCGGCGGCCTCCGTCTCGGCCCTGTGGACTTCACCTGGGAGAGCGGCCTCACCCCCCGCGTCACGGAGGACCCCGCGCTGGAGGGCCTCCACGTCATCGAGCTCGCCTCCCCCGCCCCCGTCACAAGGGCCTTTTTCACGTTCAATTTTACAAGAGCGTGATGGGGGCAGGACGATAAACTATATGTCGCGGCTGCTCCGGGGATGGCAGGCATTTGTTTAATTAGGAATTAGGAATTAGGAATCAGGAATTAAAGATAGCTGCTGCCGCGCGTACTGTAACGAAACGCTAAAGACGACCCGGCGGGCGTCGCATCGCCGCCCCTACAGGGTACGCGGCAGCCGCACTTCCTGTTCCCTGTTCCCTGTTCCCTATTCCCTGTTCCCTGTTCCCTGTTCCCTTTTCCCTTTTCCCTGTTCCCTTTTCCCTTTTCCCTAATCCCTAATCCCTAATCCCTAATCCCTATCCCCCTTTCCCTGTTCGAAGCCCCCAGATATTGACAAAAACCTGACTATTACACCCGCCGCATTGAATCTGCAATACTTTTGAGATATAATAGACTCAAATATGCAATGATTTATGAAGGGAGCGTCTCCCATGAAGCGGGTATTGGTGATGGTTTTAGCGATGCTGACGCTGCTGGGCGCGGCGCGGGCCGTGACCCCGGCGACGCCGGTGCATTTCTGCGGCGATTATGTATACATCCTCTTGGACGACGGCGGGGCGGAGATCGTCTGCTGGGACGGGGAGGAAACCGACCTTGCGGTGCCAGAGACGCTGGACGGGCATCCGGTGGTCAGCGTCAGCGAGTGCGCCTTCGCGGACTGCCGGGCGCTTCGGACGGTGACCCTGCCCGAGGGTGTGCGCGCCATCGGCGACGAGGCCTTCGCGGGCTGCACGCGGCTGTCCCGGGTGACGCTGCCCCAGGGGCTCGAGACGCTGGGCGGCATGGCGTTTGACCACTGCGAGGGGCTGACCCAAATCGCCCTGCCCGCCACCCTGCGCGAGATGGGCACCAATCCCTTCGTGGACTGCGCCAACCTGTGCGCCATCGACGTGCCCGCGGCGTGCGCGGCCTTCTACACCGTGGACGGGGTGCTGTTCAGCCGCGGCGACCAGCGGCTGGTGTGCTACCCGATGGGGCTGTGGACCGACAGCTACGCCGTGCCCGAGGGCACCGTGACCATCGGGGCCAGAGCCTTCGAGCAGGGCATCTTCCTCGAGCGGGTGGACCTGCCCGCCTCCATGGCGACCATCGAGGACGGCGCGTTCAACGGCTGCGCGGCCCTGAGCTTGCCATAGGGGGCGCTTATGGACCGCGATATTCTGGAGCGCGCCTACGCCGCCATCGGCGCGCTGACCCCGATGCGGACCGACTGCGGAACGCTGTGCGGCGCAGCCTGTTGCGGGACCGATTCGGACGGCCAGGGCGGCGTCCACCTGTTTCCCGGCGAGGAAGCGCTTGTCAAGGGACAGGACTGGGTGACCGGGATCGCCCCGGACGCCCTCGCCCCCATCATGCTCTGCGCGGGCCGCTGTGACCGGGAGCGTCGTCCCCTGGGCTGCCGCATCTTCCCGCTGACCCCGGTGCGCGGCTGGAGCGGCAAATGGACCGTGCGGCTGGACGCCCGGGCCAGGGCCATGTGCCCCCTGCTGGCCAGCGGCATCGGCGGGCTGGACCCGGATTTCGTCAAGGCCGTCCGCGCCGCCCTGCGCATCGTCGCCGAGACCCCCGATGGCGACGCCTTCCTGGAAAAATGGCACGCCCTGGAGGACGCATACCGAAAGCCGCTGTGGTGAGGGGAACCTACAGCGGGCTTTTTGCCTTGTGCGGCTGCTCAGTCCGTATTGACCGGAATATCTCAGGCGACACGCGAAATTGAAAATGGAGAATGGAAAATGGAGAATGTCTGTGGAAATCCTTGCGGATTTCTTTGATTAAATAGGTTGCAAACAATCCTAAGAACGCGGCTTGCAGTGTTTAATCAATCAAATCCGCAGGATTTGTACCGCCATTATCCATTTTCCATTCTTCATTCTCCATTCATCAACCCCGTCCCGCCTCTTTTACATTTCCCGGCCTTGTTATTCCCCTTTTCGCATGCTAAAATAGTACAGGCTAACGCGAGGCTGAAAGGAGCGGGTATTTATGAACACGGCGAGGCTTGAGAAGGTCATCGGGAACATGGAGCGCCACGGGCTGAAGCAGCTGCTGGTGACCAGCCCGGCGAACGTATACTATCTGACGGGGGTGTGGTGCGAGCCCTTCGAGCGCATGCTGGCGCTGCACGTGAAGGACGACGGCACCATGAAGCTGTACGCGAACCGCATGTTCGCCCTGAACGGCCTGACGGATGTGCCGATGGTGGAGTACGAGGACACGGACGACTGCATCGCCGTGCTCGCGCCCAACGTCGCCCCGGGCAAGGTGGGCATCGACAAGACCTGGCACAGCCACTTCACCATCCGGCTGATGGAGGCGCGGCCCGACATCGTGCCCGCCCTGGGCAGCGCTCCGCTGGACGAGGCGCGGCTGTGCAAGGACGCGGAGGAGCTGGAGCTGATGCGGGTGAGCTCCCACAAGAACGTGGAGGTCTGCGGCCGCATCGCAGCGGCGCTTGCGGAGGGCGTGACGGAGAAGGAGATCCAGTCCCTGTACAACAAGATCGCCCTGGAGTTGGGCGCGAGCGGTCCCAGCTTCACGCCGCTGATCTGCTTCGGCCCCAACGGCGCGGAGCCCCACCACGACAGCGACCAGACCCCGCTTCAGCAGGGCGACACCGTCATCATGGACGTGGGCCTGCTGTGGAAGCACTATTGCAGCGACATGACCCGCACCGTCCAGTTTGGCCCGGTCACCGACGAGCAGAAAAAGGTCAGGGAAATCGTCACCGCCGCCAACCGCGCGGGCATCGCCGCCTGCCGCCCCGGCGTGAAGATGAAGGACATCGACCGCGCCGCCCGCAGGGTCATCGAGGACGCGGGCTACGGTCCCTACTTCAACCACCGCACCGGCCACGGCATCGGCCTGGACGAGCACGAGTTCCCCGACGTCTCCTCCGTCTCCGAGGTGGTCGCCCAGCCCGGCATGATCTTCTCCGTCGAGCCCGGCATCTACCTCCCCGGCAAGTTCGGCGTCCGTGTGGAGGACCTGGTGGCCATCACCGAAGACGGCTGCGAGGTCCTGACGGGAGAGGATTGGGACAGGTATTGACGGATAATGGGGAATTGGGAATTGGGAATTGGGAATTGAAACAGCTTGGCTTTGCAGGGGCGGCGATGCGCTCCCCGCCAGGTTGTACGTATTGTTTCGGTATATGTCGGGCGGCAGCCACTATTCATTCCTAATTTCTAATTCCTAATTCCTAATTTCCACCGATCAATCCCGGTTTGTCCATACAAATCACATATAAACGGTGAACAACATGCAACCAAAGCGACAAAACGCCATCACCGAGGGCGTCATCTGGCGGCAGGTGCTGGCCTTTTTCTTTCCCATCATGCTGGGGACGCTTTTCCAGCAGCTCTACAACACGGTGGACGCCGTGGTGGTGGGGCGGTTCGCGGGCAAGGCCGCGCTGGCGGCGGTGGGCGGCTCGGCGGCGCAGATACTGAACCTTCTGGTCAGCTTCTTCGTGGGGCTGTCCTCTGGCGCGACGGTGATCGTATCCCAGTATTTCGGGGCCCGGGACAGCGCCAACGTCTCCCGGGCGGTGCACACGGCGCTGTGGTTGGCGATAGCGGCGGGAGCGGCGATGACGGTGCTGGGGCTGGCCTTCGCGCCGTGGCTGCTGCGCCTGATGAACACCCCGTCGGAGACATTGGCGGACTCGGCAGTCTACCTGCGGATCATCTTCGCGGCCATGATCCCGTCGATGGTGTTCAACGTGGGCTCCGGCGTGCTGCGGGCGGTGGGCGATTCCCGGCACCCGCTGTACTTCCTCATCGCCGCATGCCTGATCAACGTGGCGCTGGACGTGCTGTTCGTGGCGGGGCTGCGCTGGTCGGTGATGGGCGTGGCGGTGGCCACGGCGCTGGCGCAGACCGCGTCGGCCCTGCTGGTGCTGTGGAGCCTGTGCCGCGGCCAGGGCGGCACCCGGCTGACGCTGCGGGGACTTCGCCCCGACGGGCCGCTGCTGGCCCGCACGGTGCAGATCGGCCTGCCCACCGGGATGCAGACCGTGATGTACTCCGTCTCCAACATGATCATCACCGCCACCATCAACGGCTTCGGCACCAACACCGTGGCCGCCTGGGTCGCCCTGGGCAAGGTGGACGCGCTGTACTGGATGATCAACAACGCCTTCGGCGTGTCCGTGATGACCTTCGCCGGTCAGAACTACGGCGCGCACAAGCTGGACCGGGCCGAGCGCAGCATGTTCGTGTGCATGGGCCTCTCGCTGGCGGCAGCGTGGCTGTTCAGCGGCGTGTTCATGCTGCTGGCCCGGCCCGTCTACGGCATATTCACCCGCGAGGCGGAGGTCATCGACCTCGCGGTGGAGATGATGCGCTACATCACCCCCTACTACTTCCTGTTCGTCCCCATCGAGATGATCTCCGGCGCGCTGCGCGGCATGGGGCGCACGCTCGTGCCCACCCTGCTCACCGCCGCGGGCATCTGCGTGTTCCGCGTGATCTGGATGTTCACGCTGGTTCCCCGCTGGCCCGTGATGCGCACCATCATACTGAGCTACCCCATCTCCTGGATCATCACCACCATCGCCTTCGCCTACTACTATCCCCACGCGCGGCGAAAACTGGGGTTTGGTAAGGGCGTAGGCAGTAGGGAGTAGGCAGTAGGGAGTAGGGGGAGCTGCGGCAAGCCTCTGACTCCTTTTGAAATGGCCGTGTTCTACCGGGATACTTTACGGAAAACGCATCGGTTGCGGATATGTGACGAGGCAGGAGCAAACGACTTTGTAGGAGCGGTAATGCGCCGCTCGCCAGGCAAGACGTTTCGCGACGCACAAGAGCGGGCGGCGCATCGCCGCCCCTACAGGCATGCAGTTCAACCTTTTGTCGATGATCTTAGGAACTGTGCAGAAATTATTCGTACAGAATGCGCCGGATGAATTCGTCAGTGCAAGGCGGAGGAGGGAGGCGTGCCGGGGCACGCTGACCGACGACAACGCCGCAATGGCGGATTCAGACAAGCATAATGTATGAATAATTTCTGCACGGGTCCTTAATCCCTGTGTGTGCCGTTGGGGGATTCTAAGGATGCTTGACGATCCTCATTCCTATTGAACGCCTTCCGCTTGCCGTCCCCCCTACTCCCTACTCCCTACTCCCTACTCCCTACTCCCTAACAAAGGAGGCTGTCATGAGGAGAATCATTGTCATCATCATGTGCGCCGCGCTGGCCCTGGCGGGTACTGCGCTGGGCGAGGGCGGGACGTCTGACACCCGCGGGGTGTACATCCGCGCCGTGATGGCGTCCAACAAGGATTCGCGTCTGGACGAGGACGGCGATTCCAGCGACTGGATCGAGCTGCGCAACGGCGGCGACACGGCGGCGGACCTCGAGGGCTGGGCCATCAGCGACGGCAAGGGCTTCGCGGGAGCCTGGCGGCTGCCCAGGGCGACGCTCGCCGCCGGGGAGAGCATGATCCTGTTCGCCTCGTGCAAGGACCGCCCCGACGCCGCCATCCCCCATACCGACTTCAAGCTGTCCGCCAAGGGCGAGACGGTGCTCTTGTTCGACGGACAGGGCGAGGTGGTCTCGTCCTTCACCTACGCCGACGCCGCAACGGACGTGGCCGTGGTCCGTCAGGCGGACGGCAGCTATGCCGAGGAGCCCTGGACCGCCGCCGAGCCCGCCCCGGCGAAGGCCGCCGAGAACGTGTACGACCTCCACATCAACGAGGTCTACGCCTCGGGCAAGGGCGACGACTGGGTGGAGCTGATCTGCCTGGGCGAAGGCGGCGCGGACCTGTCGGGCATGGGCCTGACGGATGACCCGGACAAGCCCCTGCGCTGGCGCTTTCCCGACGGGACCCGGCTGGAATCCGGGGAGCTGCTGGTGGTGGCGCTGGTGGGCAAGGACGGCCAGCCGCCCGAGGATGGCGGACTCTACGCGGACTTCGCCCTCTCCGGAGGCGAGACGCTGGCGCTCAACGACGCCGAGGGCGCGGTGCTGGACCAGGTGGCCGTGGGCGAAAACCTGGGGAACATCAGCTTCGGCCCCATCGAGGGGACGGGCGAGCTGTGGTACTTCGACACGCCCACCCGGGGCGCGCCCAACATCAGCAAGGCCTACATCGAGACCCGGCTGGACCCGGTGACCTTCACCCGCCGGCGCAGCGGCAATGCCGTGGCGGTGGCGCTGCACGCCCCCGAGGGCGCGGCCATCCACTACACCACCGACGGCACCCAGCCCGACGAGAATTCCCCGCTGTACAAGGGCGAGCTGATGCTGGGGAAGAACACCCGCATACGCGCTTACTGCGTCCGGACCGGGGCCATGGATTCCGCCGTCAGCAGCTACACCGTGCTGCCCGGGGAGGACTCCGGCCTGCGGGTGGTGTGCGTCTACGGCAACGACAGCACCCTCCGCTCGGGCAAGAAGAACAGCGGCACGGCGGTGTGGGCCGAGGCCTACGCGCCCGACGGGACGCAGCTCTTCGCCCAGGAGTGCCTGATGAAGCTGTCCGGCCACTCCAGCCGCCTGGAGCTCGATCAAAAGGCCTTCTCCCTGCGGGCGCAGAACGCCTTCGACCAGGGCTGGTTCAACGCCCGCCTGTTCTCCAAGCGGGATTACGACCGCTGCAAGTCCTTCGTGATGCGCTCCTCCGGGCAGGACTGCAACCAGACCCACATGCTGGACTCCATACTCACCTCCCTGGCCGACGCGACGGGGGTGTTCTACCAGGAGACAGAGGTCTGCGTCTGCTACGTCAACGACGCCTACTGGGGCCTGTACAACATGCGGGAGCGGGTGTCGCCCCAGTCGCTGGCGCAGTTCCACGGCTGGGCGGACTGGGACCGGATCAACATCGTGGAGGACAGCGGCGGCAGCGCCTACGCCGCCGAGGGCAGCGCGGAGGGCTACCACGAGCTGCTGCGCTGGGTGCGCAGCCACGACCTGTCCGACGAGGCCAACGTGGCTCAGCTCCGGGAGCTGATGGACATCGAGAACTACCTGGACTACGTGGCGCTGGAGATGTTCAGCAACAACCAGGACCTGGACAACACCCGCTGCTACAACAACCCCGGCACCGACGCGCGCTGGCGCTGGGTCCTGTTCGACCTGGACC
>Ga0256404_1007150_pt1 | contig 17860 bp, 18 predicted proteins | sample RumenRJG_01DNA_FD_185990 | JGI IMG/M metagenome (GOLD analysis project Ga0256404, IMG submission 185990) | Bovine rumen microbial communities from Lethbridge, Alberta, Canada - RJG_01 | ecosystem: Host-associated > Mammals > Digestive system > Stomach > Rumen | place: Canada: Alberta | collected...
CATTATAGTTGAATGGTCGCGGGTTGCAATGCGAGATGGCGAAATACGGATTCTCTTCAATTTCTATTCGCTGCTCCCGCTGCCAGACGAAGGTGGCGTATATCTGCCGCTGTTTGCTGAGCGGGAAGCTGCTCCATAGACGTTTGCAGGCTTCTAGTCGGTCTGCGTAACGTTCGGAAGGTTCGAGAAAAGCCCAAATGACATCAAAAGAATTTTTCTCCATAAAATCTCTTTTAATCTCCCCCAACCCTACTATAGCGGTAGAGGAAGGGGGGATTTCTTTTTAATTTTCTTTTATCGACCTTTTCTTTTATGCTATTTTCTTTTTTCGTGCAAAGCACTCAAACGATCTGCTTCGCCGTATGCTTTTAGTCGATGCACTTAACGGTGATGTCGTCACGTTCGGGGGTAATCTTCGGGTGCAAAGCAGGGAAGGCGTCCATGATGGCTTTCATGGCCTTGGTGAGGATGGAAGATTGCTTCTTGTGCTCCTTCTGATCGAGTGCTTTCTTGCGATACTCGGCAGCATCTTTGGAGTTGTACTTCTTCGGATCGCCGATGAGGTCGTAGAACACATCTCGCTGACCTTCGTAGGTGTGACCTTCGTGGGTGAACTCACCGGATGTGATACCCTGCTTCGCCATCTCCTCTTTGGCGAGGGCTTTGGCAGCGGGTGTAAGGGTTTTGATACGTTCTTCTGCGGACGCGATGAGTTGGCGAAGTGCGCGGGTTTCGACGAGAGCGTCGGCAGTATTCAGGTTAACATCATTTGCCTCAATGAGGGCTTGTCTTAAATCAATTGCTTTCATAATAAAATGGGTTTTAAAGTGTCGGATGCTATCCGACGGTAATTAACAATGTTTACCTTTGAATTGTCATTCAAAGCAGGGAACGAACTAATGATTGGTCCAAAATGCCCCAAAATGTTCCAAAAAAGGAACAGGCTGGAGTGAAAAGGACTAAGCTGAGTCAGATTTCCATGTGGTGGGTCATGTCCCATTCGTTTTTGTCGAAGGTGGGATCCGGTTTGGGGAACTTGGACCACATGGTTTTGAACTCGTCGAAGGGCATGTCGAACCAGCGGAGGTAGTCTTCAGCGGTGAAGGTCTGCCAGTGCGGTAGGACGGTGAAGTACGATTCGAGGAGCCGGAACATGTCGAACCACTTATCCATCTGCGTGCCGGTGTATGAGGCGGGATTGATGCCTTTGGCACGGAGGACTTGGAGTACATGGAAGGAACGCCATCGGTTCTCGTCGGGGTGTACCCATTCGAGGTTTTCGAGCGAGAAATCCATGACATCGCCGTTCTTGTGGTCTCCTTCGGCCGCTTTGCCGTCCGGGAAGACGGGTCTTGGTCCGCGGAAAGTGGTTAGGATGACGAGGTGCACGGCGACATGTCCGAAGTTACGCAGTTGCGGATAGGAGCATCCTCGTTTGCCGTTATGGCAGTGCATGCCGGGTGTGCGTGAACAGAGCGAGATAGCTTCGAAGATCTGTCCGAGTTTGCCTCGGTTGATGGTGAAGAGTTGTTTGTGCTCGTTCGCGTACAGGGGGCAATGGCAACTGCGATGAGGCGGGAGGAAATCATCTTGGACTCGTGTGAGTCGCAGTCGTCCTCCGTCAGCCGTGTAGGCGATGAGGATGCCGGGATCGATGAGGTCGTGGCAGAACTCAACGATTTGGACTTTAGGACGGTTAGATCGCATAGCAGTTCGGGATTTGAGTGCCGAAGAGACAGGCAGCGATGAAACATAGGAACGCGATGATCGCGAGGACGATCACTTGTTGGTAGCATGTCCACGAGAGCGGAAGGTCGCGTAGCATGCGGAGCAGATACCCATAGAAGGCAAAGGTGCCGAGGGTAAGAAAGAGGGTGATAAACACCGAAGATAAAAATGTGTAGACCATACATGTTAAATGGTTAAAACGTTAAACGGTTAAATCGTTATCACGTCGTTAAACAAATATGGCCGGGCCCAGCCGTTAGCTGTGATTCGAATTCGAGTGCAAAGGTATAAGAAAAAATGCAGCCACGAAAATGTTGACTGCATTTTGGTAATGAATGGTACTAAAGCATGTTATTTTGGTACTAATTAGTGATTTTTGTTGGTACTAATTGGTACTGCGTTTGTTGCGATACTTGGTGAAGTTCCGCTGTTTGAACGGGAGGTGGTAGTGATCGTCAAGAAGATGGTATAGTTCGGACGATTGGAGATTGGCCGTATTAAGATCGCCAAGGGCTTCGTTGGTGCGGATAGCCTTGATGAGAGAAGGAGCATGGATGGACGCGAGGCGGAGTTCGTCTTCGACGGATTGGGCACGTCCTTCGGCGTAGGCTTGGGGTGTGATACGGGAGAAGAGGTGGGTGTCGGAATGGCATTCCGACGCAACGGAAGAAGAATCTTTCTCCGTGCGGGACGAAGCGATAATGATGATGGTGTTGTCGGAACAAGAGATTTGTTCGATGAGTTGGGTGAGAAATGCTCTCGTGTCGGTGTTCTCAGCTGAGAGAACGTTCACATTTTTTTAACATACGTGAATCAATTTTAGTTGTTAGTAATAAATTAAAGTGGCATCCTTTGGATGCCAAACGGTGTGCAAAATTACTAAAAATAATTGAAATACGCAAATATATGCTTATAAATGCGAGAAATTTCTTTAATTTTTTGCATATGTGGATAAATTTTTGTAATTTTGCAGGCGATTTTGAATAATTGAAGTTGAAATGGAAGATTATTTGAGCATATACCATTCACTCATTACGCAAGTGGAGCATGAGGTGATAGAGTTTAAGACTGCCGAGAATCAGTATGACAAGGATAAACTCGGTAAGTATTTCTCTGCGTTGAGCAATGAGGCTAATCTGCGCAATATCGAGTTTGCGTGGATTGTGATGGGTGTTGATAATAATCGGAAGCCGGTAGGTACATCCTTTTTGATGGATGAGGCCAAACGACAATTGCTCAAACATGAGATAGCGGTTAATACGACCAATGGTTTGACTTTCCGTGACATAGAGCCGATAGAAGTGGATGGAAACAGGGTATTGCTCTTTAAGATTCCTGCGGCACCAAAGAATACGGTTATCAAATGGAAGGGCATTGCTTACGGACGCAGCGGAGAGAGTCTAGAACCATTGTCGCAAGATAAGTTCGATGAGATTCGAAATCAGCGACCTTTGGACGATTGGTCGGCGCATGTGGTCGAAGATGCAACTATAAAGGGCGATTTGGATGAGTTAGCTTTGGCTAAAGCGCGTATTATGTACAAGAAAGTGCACGATCGGACACCTGCTGAATTGGTTGATGGATGGACGGTTGAAGAGTTCTTGACACATAGCGGATTGCTGAATAAGGGAAAGGTGACGCGTGCGGCGATGTTGCTGTTGGGTAAGAGCGAGTCTGCCTATAAGTTATCCCCGGCCGTTCCGCAAATCACATGGACGTTGCTCAATGAAGTTGGGCGGAAGATAGACTATCAACATTTTACTATACCATATATCATCACAGTGGATGAGATATTGGGCAAGATTCGCAATTTGACCATGCGCGAGATGCCAGGAGGGACACTCTTTCCGGATAAGTTGATGCAGTACGATGATTTTGTAATCCGAGAGGTGTTACATAATGCGATAGCGCACCAGGATTATACGCTTCGCCAGCGCATTAATTTCATGGAAGCGCCGGATTACTTGTATTATTCGAATGCGGGTACGTTCTTCCCGGGTACGATTGAAGATGCGTTGGAGGTGAACAAACAGCAAAAATTCTACCGCAATGAGAGTTTGTGCAAGGGAATGGTGAACTTCAACATGATTGATACGGTTAGTAGCGGTATTCAGACGATTTTTTATAAGCAGATGGAGCGTCATTTTCCGATGCCTGACTATGAGATTAATGGCGATGTGCCGGAGGTAAATGTGAAAATCTACGGGCGCGTAATTGACGAGCGGTATGTGGAATTACTGAAGCGTGAGACGACGCTGTCTCTGAAGGAGTGCCTGTGGTTGGATGCTGTTCAGAAGAAGCGCCCGATCACGGAAGAGGCACTGAATATTCTGAGGAGTAAGAAGTTGATTGAGGGTCGTAAGCCGAATTTTATTATATCGCAAGTGGTTGCACAGAAGACGAAGCAGGTACCGGAATATACGAAACAAAAAGGGTTGGATAAGAAGAAACTTTTGACGATGCTTCAGCAAGTGGTTGAGAATGCCGGTGAGGCTGGTATAAAGTTGAATGATATCTATGAGTATATGGAAGTGACGTTGCCGGTTGGGAAGAGTATGGGGGCGAAAAAGAAATCGCTTACGTATTTGTTAACTATTTTAAAGAACGAAGGTGTGATTTTCAATAAAGGAATGAGTTGGATAGCCACCCAAAATGGAAAGAATTAGGTAAATTTTAGGTAAATTTTAGGTAAATTTTAGGTAATTTTTGTCGCAATTTTGTCGATTTTGAGATCACAAATCGTGATGACATAAATATCGTCCTATCCATGACGTAAAACCGGATCGCAGAGAAGTGTCTCTGTGGAAAATATAAAAATATGAACAGCGTTTATTGACGCTTTGTACTTGGCTCTTCGGAATCTCGCAAATTCTAATATATTGTAGTCAAGGCATTGCAACAATGGATGTCTGCTTGTATATTCGTACACAGCCTGAAAGGGGTGTGGTGTATCTATATACGGCGTGGCTTCTTGTTGCTTGACCTACTACAATTGGCAATGCGAGAGCCACGAAGAGCGGGAAAAGTAACATTAAGCCCGCTTTTTTGTTGTGCGGGTGTGAGGCATAAACAAAAGCAGATACCATTATGGCGAAATTAAGTAAGCATGAACTTCGTGAGGCGATTTTGGGAGACAATTCGTTGAGTGACGATGTGAAGGGTCAGTTGTTGGACTTGTTAAAGACTCCGACATTTGGTTTGGTATGGGAGGAGAAAACCGAGGATGTGATTGAGCGATTGCGCGATGAGTTGCCGATATTGAAGGAAGTAAAGGAACGGGCAATCATCAGTGAGGACAAAGCTGCTCCGAACCATGTGCTGATAGAGGCTGACAACTTAGAGGCGTTGGTTGCGCTTACTTATACGCATGCCGGTAAATTTGACGCAATCTACATTGATCCACCGTACAATTCCGGGGCTACAGATTGGAAATACAATAATGATTACGTAGATAGAGATGATTCATACCGTCATAGTAAATGGCTTTGTATGATTGAGCATAGACTCAAAATAGCAAAAAGATTATTAAACCCCGAAAATTCTATTCTAGTTGTTACTATAGACGAAAAAGAATACTTACATCTCGGATGTCTATTAGAACAATTATTCCCAAATACTCACATGCAAATGGTTAGTAGTGTGATTAACACTGCTGGTGCTACAAGAGAAAGTGAATTTGCAAGAACAGATGAATATTTATATTTCGTTTATATTGGAGAAGCCAAGCCACAGCCTCTAGTATTGGGTAAAGAATGGCAAATAGGAAAGAACTCAAACCAAGGTCATATAACGTGGGATTCTTTACGCCGCGCAGGAAGTGGGAATAAAAGATCAGATAGTCCGGGTTGTTTTTATCCGATTATTGTCAGTGAGGATGGAACTCAAATCGTTTCAGTAGGAGAAGCTCTGCCGGCGCACCTCAAATTGGATTCGGTAATTCCTCCTGAAGGAACTAAAGCCATATGGCCGTTGCTTGATCATGGTATTGAGGGTCGATGGCAGACAACCCCTGAGAACTTACGAGAATTAATAAAGAAAGGTTTTGTTAAGTTAGGAAAATTCTCAGGAGAACATACAATGGCTATCTCCTACCTAAAGAGAGGAGAACAGCAAAAAGTAGAATCCGGTTTCTATGAAGTCGTTGGACATCGTCCGGATGGTTCGGTAATTGTAAATGATGATATTGCGGATGCAGCAACAATACCCGGTACACAATGGAATATACCATTACACAACGCAAAGCAACATGGCACCATCTTGCTTAATTCTATTATCGGAAAAGATAAGTTCTCGTTCCCGAAATCTTTATATGCAGTACATGATACATTAAGATTCTTTGTTGCAAATAATAAGTCAGCCAAAATTCTTGATTTCTTTGCAGGAAGTGGAACGACCATGCATGCGACAATGATGCTGAATCAGGAAGATGGTGGACATCGTCAGTGTTTCTTGGTGACGAATAATGAGAGCAATATCTGCGAGGAAGTGACCTACGAACGTAATAAACGAGTGATACAGGGATATACCACACCGAAAGGTGAGCAGGTGGCAGGTTTGACAGGAAATAGTTTGCGTTATTACAAGGTTGAGCATACCCCGAGGAAGCATACACATGAGAACAAGATGTTGTTGGCTCAGGCTATGACAGAGATGTTGCAAATTAAGTGGAATGCTTATGACGAGCCAGAACGTTTTGGTAGTTTGCGCGTGAAGCCGAAGTATATGCGCTATTTCAGTGGCGATGAGGATGTGCTGATTATCTATGTGCCGGAGATCATTCCGTATATTGTGAAAGAGATCAAGGCGATGGATAACGGTAAGAAGTTGCATGTGTATGTAGCGGCTGACGGTAACTACGCTTATAGCGAGGAGTTTGGTGAGGTTATAAAACGGATAGAGTTAGCTTCTATTCCTTCGGCTTACTACAATGCCATCAAATCGATATTACCGGCTCCGACAGAGGAGAAGGGAGAATATGTGCCGAGAGAGGAAGATGAGGAGTTGTTGGCACACGCAGATAAACATGATTTTCAAGATTGATGCCTTATGATAGAATTGAAAGACTACCAGCGTGAAGCGGTTAATAAACTGAAGGTAGAAGTTATTGACCTGCTTAATCTGAGCGAAAGTCGTCAGAAGTTGATTTTCAAAGCACCTACAGGTGCGGGAAAAACGGTGATGGCGAGTACGCTGTTGGATGAGTTAACCGACGAGGTGCGTGATGGTAAATGCAAGTACACGGATGTGGCGTATATATGGATAGCGCCCAACAAGTTGCACCAACAGAGTTATCTGAGCATGCGCAATTTCTTCACGGAGACGCGTCGGCTGCACCCTGTGATGTTTGATGAAGTAAATCCGAGTGAGGGTTTGCAACCGGGTGACGTGCTGTTTGTTAACTGGGAGAGTATCAATAAGGACAATGCCGTGATGATTCGTGACAACGAGCAGAATAGGACATTATATCGCTTGACGGGTGTGACGCAGTTTGAGAAGCAGATACCGATTATTGCAGTGATTGACGAGGAGCATATGTTTGGCGGTCGCTTGGCGAAAAAGAGTGAGTTGGTATTGCAGAACATTCGGCCGAAGGTAGAGATTCGCATCTCGGCAACACCGATTACTCCGGGTCCGACGGTAGCTGTGCCGCGAGAGAAAGTTGTGGCAGAGGAGATGATTAAGAAGAGTATCGCCTTGAACCCGAACATGCCGAACACATTGGAGGATCGGTCACTGAAGGCAGACCAGAAGTTGTTGAAGATTGCTCTGCAGAAACGAGACGACTTGGCACGGGCGTATAAGCAGTATGGCATCAATCCGTTGCTGCTGATCCAGTTGCCGAATGATAGTTCGGATAGTCTGAATACAGAAGAGAAGACGATTGTGGAGGATGTGACGTCGTACTTAGCTGCATATAAGAATATCTCCGTAGAGAACGAGAATATGGCAATATGGTTGAGCGGCGACAAGCAGAACTTGGACGGTATTGAGCGGTTTGACAGCAAGGTGGATGTGCTGCTGTTTAAGCAGGCTATCGCATTGGGTTGGGATTGTCCTCGTGCTGCAGTATTGTTAATATTCCGTGAATTGAACAGTTTCACGTTCACAACTCAGGTGGTAGGTCGTATCATGCGTATGCCGGAACAGCATTTCTATACGAATGACGCGCTGAATTACGGATATGTGTATACGAACCTGTCGGAGGATATGATTGAGGTGACGAAAGACGAGATGAACTATATATCAAAGATCTTCTCCAAGATTCGTCCGAACCTGAATAATATCATGTTACCGAGTGTTTATCAGTACGACCGCAAGACGCGTAACCGTTTGGGTAGCGATTTCAAGGATATACTGTTTAAGACGATAGAGCAATCTTGGCAATCGAATGCAATTGGTGAGATCTTCAGTGCAGAGGATTTCCTGTCGGAGGACGATAAAGAAGACTTGGCAATGGCACCAAAGGATATTGAGAGTCGATTGCTGCATAACTTGGAGATGGCGCGTTTGCAGGGTTTGCAGATGGATGTGACGGGAATCCGTATTCCGATACCGAGGGATGTGAAGTTAAGCGGAGAGGAAGGTGTGACTGAGGTGACGAGCAAGGCACGTATTGCATTGACCGAACAGGAGATCAGTACGTTGTTTGTTAAGTTCTGCTCAAAGAATACAGGTGGTTTTGCAGCCCATGACAGTACGCCGGTATTGTATAACGCGCTGCTGGATATGATGGAGAAGTTCTACGGCAAGAATGAGTTTGATGCTGCACGTATCATCATGTGGTACCGGAACAAACCTAAGTTCCAAGCGCTGATTAAGCAAGCCTTGGAGGCATATGCGAAACACTTGGCATTGAAGGAGTCCAAACGAGCTCAGTACGTATATAAGAACAATGAGTGGCTGGTACCGGAGACGAGGATGTTCAATACGGAGTTCTATCACTCTTGTGAGGATACGATCTTCAATCACGCGATGAAGCCGTTCTTTGAGTTGAACAGGGTATCGATGCCTGAGCATAAGTTTGCGCGTTGGGTGGATAGCCAAACGGAAGTTGTGGAATGGTGGTACAAGAACGGCGATAGCGGTTCCGAGAACTTTGCTATTCCTTATACGGACCACCAAGGAACACCACGTTGTTTCTATGTGGACTTTGTGATCCGATTGAAGAACCAAATGGTATGCTTATTGGACACCAAGACGATGGGTAGCGACGAGGATGCTCCGGAGAAGCATAACGCGCTGCTAAAATATATTGATGAGCAGAACGCAAAAGGCATGCATTTGATGGGTGGTATAGTTATTCAGGACGAGAATAGCACCAACTGGTATTATCCGTCGCTACCGATTAAGGACACCGATTCGTTGAAGGGATGGGATGTGTTGGATTTGCGACAACTGAACAGTAAACTCTTTTGATTATGGCCGGAATAGACAGGAATTTTATTCACTACGGTATTCGTACGCAGGATCTGGATTTGATACGTCAAATGGCAGAGGCGAACGAGTTGGATACCGAGTGGCTGTGTGATGAGGTGCTGAAGACCTATCACGAGCAGAAAGTGACGAATGTAGATCTTGACGACAATGCCGTTGAGAAGATTATCAACAAAGCGTTAAACAAAATCAAGTAGGTTATGATTATCAAACGAATTAAAGCGACCAATTTCAAGACCTATCTTGATTTGGACTTGGACTTATCGGTTCAAGAAGACAAGCCGATTATCTTGATTGGCGGTCAGAACGGTGGTGGTAAGACAACCTTGTTTGAGGCTATCTGCGGCGCGTTGTATGGTCTAAAGATCAAGACGAGACAGCAGTTCAATGAGTTGCTGAACAATGGAGCGTTAGGTAAGGTGGAGCCGAAGATAATGCTGGAGGTGACGTTTGAAGGTCAGATGCTGAATCAGAAGCAGACATACATCTTGCGGCGTACGTACATGCTGCAACAGAGTACGCAAGTGCCGGTGGAGAGTGTGTATCTGAATATGAACGGCACGACGTTTGTCTATGGTCCTGCTACGGCACAGAAACAGCGTATCGAGAGTGAGCAACAGGTGAATAAGATTATCAAGGCAAACCTGCCGCAGGAGTTGAGTCAGTACTTCTTGTTCGATGCCATGCAGACGAATAAGTTGCTGGAAGATGGTGTGTTTGCGCAGATCATACGCGATAACTTTGAGAACGTGTTGGGATTCAACAAATATATCCAGTTGAAACGTGCGAGTGAGAAGTTGCTGCAAGAGAAAAGCAAGGAGCGTCTGAATATCCAAAAGGAGATTGAGGAATACGACAAGCTGTGCAAGGAGAAAGAGTCGAAAGAGCGAGATCGCGATGGAATGGTAAAGGAACAAGAAACCATTTATCGGTTACTGGCTTCGATGAAACAGGCTTATGACACTGCGAAAGCAGGAGCCGAAGATCAAGAGCATATCCGTACGCAAATAGCGCAATTGGACGGTCAGATTAAGGCTATTAACAATGCGGCTGTGGATTATACGGAGAGTGTTCGGCAGTTCTTGGAGAGTATCGAGCATGATGTGTTCCTGACGAAGATGGCTGACGCGTTGTCGCTGGAGGTAGATGCTATATTGCGGAACAAGGCTGAGGTGCAGGAATATCGAGAGAACCAACTGACACCGGCAGAGGTGAAAGAGGTGACAGAGAAAGTGATTGATTATCTGCAGACATTCTCATTGGTGAACGGAACGGTGGATGTGAAACAGGTAGTGGAGCATATTTTGTTCACCTGTAATGCAGATGCCGTGGAAGATGAATATGCATACTTGGATGCGTCAGAGATAGATGCTATCAAGCAGTTTGCCAATATCAAGGCATCGAATCGGTTTATTCAGATTGATACGAACAGGAAGAACGTGGATGCAGATATCGCGCAGTTGCCGGATCTGATAGCACAGAAAGAGCAATTGCAGAAGACTATTACGCAGAATAATCAAGCGATTATCACAGAATACGAGAACTATCAAGCGCGTATCAAGCAGTTAAAGGACGATGAGAAGAGTCTGCGCGAAGAGATTAGTAAGTTGGAGACGCGTATCCATGGTTACGACATCCAGATTCAGCAGGAACCTGATCCGAAATACGATACGCTGGTTAAGTTAAAACCGTTCTTTGAGGAAGTGGCGGATACGCTGCTTAAGCGCAAGAAAGAGCAGATTGAGCGTGAGATGTGCGAGCAGTTGAATGAGTTGTTGTTGTCGTACAAAGGTGTGATTGACCGAGTGGAGTTATCGGATAAGTTGGAGAACTTCACGATTAAGATGTACCACCGTGCCGGTAATGAGATTTCGCTCAATCAGTTGAATGCGGCAAGTAAGCAAATCTTCATACAAGTGTTACTGAAAGTGCTGCGTAACTTAGGCGATTATAACCCACCGGTTATGATTGATACCGTAATGGGTGTATTGGATAACGAGAGTCGTGATGTACTAATGGAAGAGTACTTCCCGAAACTGGCCGAGCAGACGATACTGCTTTGTACCACCTCGGAGATACGCAAAGACTCGGATTATAAACGATTGGAGACCTTTATCTCAAAGACCTACACGTTGGAGCGCAATGTAAACGAGCAGAAGACGAGTGTGGTAGAGGGATATTTCGGAATCGCATTAGAGGAGGATTGATTATGGAAATAGCATTGGATAATATTCGTCAAGCAGAGGGTATTCAAGACGAACTGCTTGGAGTAAAAGAAAAGCTGGAACAAAAAGTCAATCTGGAACCGATTCCGGCAGGTTGCAAGCGCAATGCCATCAACGGCAATAAGATTATGCGTATCTGCTTGTTGGCGGGACTGTATCAAACACAGAAACGTTCGATAGATAAGGTGGATGAGATTCAGTTGTCAAAATGCAGTCTTCGTATCCCGTCGAGTTTCTTCACGTACTATGATTTGAAGTCGCTCTTCTCAGCGCTGCTGAAGATCCGATACAAGGATTGTCATGTCAATTGGTCGGACAATCCGTTAGTGTCGCGTATTATTGCGCAGGAGATGCTGTTGGGGCGCGATTACTTGTTGCAAACAAGCAATATGGATGCGTTCCTGTATGCAATCAGTAAGACGCGAGGAAAAGCATTCTCCGGTATTCCTGAGTTAGATTTGCAGATTGGCGAATACGACGAGAACATACCGGCTGTGTTGGATATGAACAGCACGGCTGTGACGAATACGCAAGTGCTGGTGGCAGGTGCAACTGGTTCGGGAAAGACGAACTTGCTGGCCGTGCTGATTAACCAAATGCGTACGTTATCCATCGAGAGCCCGTATCCGGTGAACTTCCTGCTGTTTGACTATAAGGGCGAGTTCTCAGATCCGGTTCATGATGATTGGCTGAGGCTGTTTGAAACCGACCGTTCGGCAATCTTTAATCCAGTGGAGAAGCCACTGCCGTTTACTCCGTTTAAGGACTTTACAGGCAAGACATTAGGCGATATCAATCTGTATTCAACCGAGATGGCGAATGCGTTGTGTGCACTGGATAGAACGGCGATTAGTGCCAACATGAGCAACCGGTTGAGCGAGGCGATTGTTGCGGCATATAAGAAGACTTTACAGGCTCCTATTACGTTCGAATTGATGCTGCGTGAGTACCAGAATCTGCAAGAGAAAGCGGATAAGGACGATAGTATCACGTCGGTACTAAAACAACTGATTCGCAGTAACTTGTTTGATGTGGAAGACCGCATTGATCTGGTAAAGGAATGTGCTATCATTAAGATGGATTCGTTCCCGAAAGATGGTCCGGTTGCTAAAGCGATTGTGTACTTTGTGATATCGAAGTTGAATAATATCTATGAACAGTTGTCGCCGCAAGATAATGATGGCAAGCGGGTGCAATTACGGCATTTCACGATCATCGACGAGGCGCATTATATGCTCGATTTTGACAACCGACCGCTGCGCAATCTGATTGCTGTAGGACGTAACAAAGGTCTGAGTATTATTCTGGCTACACAGAATATGGATAGTTTCTTGAGCAAGCATTTTGACTTCTATGCGAACGCTCAATACCCGCTGCTGATGAAGCAACAGACCATCAATGACAAAGTCATCAAGAGCGTCTATGGTGTGTCAGGAAGCGAGTTCCAGGAACTGAAGAGCGAGATTGCGCTATTACAGAAAGGCGAGGTTATTATCAAAGATAATATGGCCATCGCTATCGGCATGGGCAAGAAATGGAAGAAGATACACATCAGTCATTTGATATAGTGGAAGCGCGTCCTTCGGGGCGCGCTTTTGGTGTCGGATAGTATCCGATAGGAATGGACAACGTTTTCATGCGCACGCCATGCGCTCGTTTTGTGCGGGCACATCGCGGACGGATATTGCGGGCGCGTTTCGCGTGCCAATTGCAATGGCGCGCGAGGAGGCGCACATACGCGAGATAATGAAGGATGTGAGGCGGAGCTTACGCTCCTTAAAGGGGACGTACTGAAGGGTGCCGGATAGAATCTCGGCAAACGGACGAAACCGGCATCCAATGCCGGGCTAATGGACAAAGGACACCGGATGGCATCCGGGATAATGGACGATGTGACCCGATTGGCAATCGGGGAAATGGGAAGAAACTTGTGACTTCAAGATTTCGTCGCCACTTGATATCGCAAATTGCGATTTCAAGTTTCCTGAATCATCGTCTAAGGTCACAATTTGTGATCTTAAAAATTCATCAGATGTCGTCACACTTTGTGATGACATATTTTCATTTGGAATGGATATCGCAAATTGCGACTTCCAATTTTCAAACTCATCCTTAGAAAGCTGGAACATAAAGTCGCAAAAAAAATGCAGATTGTACGAAAAACGGCCACAAAAAATGTGACCGAGATGCAAAATAGGCGGGATACGATCCCGAATCAATGGACGAAACCGGCATCCAATGCCGGGCTAATGGACAAAGGACACCGGATGGCATCCGGAACAATGGACGATGTGACCCGATTGGCAATCGGGAGAATACGAAGAAACTATTTGGATAATTCGATGAGGCGGTGACATCACCGCAGGTGGAGAATTCCACCCCGTGCTCATCCTTGAATTTTCGTCGTTGAAATGTCTTCATTGCTCTCTTCTATAATTTTATTATACTTGCTAATTTGCTTCTTTAAGCGAGGAACTTCCAGATGAACAATAGTCTGGTTAGGAAGCCGCAAAAAATACAAGGCTTGCTCTCTTGTTAGATTGAACCTACCCATAACCTTTTGCACAAGTTCTTCATGATCTTGCACATGACAATCATCTATGAACTTGTGAACTTCCGTTAAATGTTCAGCAAATATCATCTTCACTTCCAAGCGAGCGAGTTGCTTTTTAGCATACTCGACTGACGTTTTATCAATCTTTTCCATAACTTTCTCTATTTAGTAGTTTTTCCTCGTTAATAGTACTGAACTCAAAGACGAAATCTCGGCAGAAGATAAAATCTGTGAGAGCAAATTTTGTATGGTCAAAAAGATTGTGGAAGGCACGATTGATATGGAGATCTTTCGTAAGTTCGGAGTCAAGACCTTCATTCCAGTTAAACGGTTTGCAGTCCATGCCTCTGATAGTGTCGAAAGGCACGTTTATATCACGTGGTAAATCCAATGCAAAAGTAACCCCATCTTCATAAAGTTTGTTCCAACCGAAATCACATATTGCATCAAACAAATCTTGTCTGTCTTCTTTTTGGTAGGGGTGCAAGGCAGGATAGTCATAAGCAAGATAACATTTGGCGGTTAACGTAATGTCTGGCTGAATAGCAGACATCTGACGATAGAGTTCATGCGCGCGATCATACATACGTTTAAGCGCGTCATGCAAGGCATCATTAAAGGCTATTATGTCAGGAAGAAGTTCTTCTTGAGCTTTACGCGTACATGCTTGCTCGTTCAAGATTCTTTTTCGTAAGTCAAGCAAAAATTCACTTTGCGGATAGCCTGTTACATCGGATTGATAAATGTAGGTAATTTCTTCTTCAATAAGTTGAAGAGTCTGTTCGTCATATTGTATCATAGTAAAATAGAATTATAGTTTCATCCTTTCTAATCGTTCACGTTCTGCAGCGATTTCTTCCGGAGTAAGAATCACATCATATAGTGAGATTTCGGTAAACATTGTAGCTATCTCCGGCGTGCAATGCGTGAGTTCGCAAAATTCCTGATAAGGCGGAATTTCCGCGGCACATTCTTCACTAAGGAGAAGAGCCATTTTACTTCGGATCTTAATATCCGACATAAATAATTCCTTAAGACGCAGCAATTCCAGCTGGTCATCAATAGACTGCGTGTCCATAACTATTATAATTTATATTAGTCCCAAAGATTGCGATAGTATTTGTGGAAAAGGTCAAGTCCCTCCTCTACAATTGGGTCCTCTTCGTCTGTCGGAGTATATGGGCGACTTAATATTTCAAAGGCGTCTATCATCTTTTGGATAGTGCTATCCCATTGTCGTTCATTATTCATCTCCGAAGGGAAGCCATGTTTCTTTAAGCTTTTAAATGCCTTTAGCCGAGGCGCAACGAAAGCGGCAATCGTGGTTTCTGTATTCCAGATCTCCTCAATAGGAAAGTCATGACAATGACTCCAATACGCTTTTTCTGTGTGGTTTTTCTTGCTCATACTATAAAAATTACAGCGCGAATCTTTCGAATCACGCTGCAAAATTACTATACCACTCGTTCACAAAATGGGAGGGGGTGAATTTTTATGAAATTTTTTCTGACTGAAGATGGCTCGTTGAGATCAAACCAGCTTTCAAAAGGTCAACGCCGTACTTGCTGACGAACAAGTTGTTGATCTTGGGTTTGTTCTCGGTGACGTTTGATCTTAATGGGTCAGACATTGATACAGGAGTGGGCATCTCGACGAACATCTCTTTCTCCAAGCGAATTCCGTTCACGGTTCCGCTGCTCTTAACTGAAATTCTCCAAAGTGCCATAGTAGTATTATGATTTTAGATGTTAATGCCAGCTATCATTGCATCCTTCATGATGGTCGTTATCTCTTGCATTAAATAGTCTATGAAATCATTTCGATTCTCTGGAAATAGATATTCCCATGAATTCCAATCTGATAATGGCAAGAAATGTTGATACCCTCTCTCCAAAAACTTCCAACCAAAAGGCCAGCCAGATTCTGGCCAACTTAAACAAGATAGGCACTCTTTCGGCTCTTGTGGAGTTTCACTTGTTATCCCTATAAAAGTACCTCCTCCTGCCTTCGTCATATTTATGTAATACTCTGCATTTTCATTAGTATAAACACTAATATCACCTATACCATTGTTACGCAAGATCCACCCTTTTCCTTCAACCTTTTCTTTTAATATATCTGCGAATTCATTCCAAAGGCTCTCTTTCCAAGCACCCGCATTTTTCAATACCTCTAAAGTGCAAGCTAAATTTTCGTCTTTCTTCAGTACATCAAGTACAATATTATTCTCTTCCATTTGATATGTTAATTGCTTTAATAGGTCAATATATTGTTGAATAATCACTCTAACTATATTTGATGAAAGTTCATCTATACAATCCTCTAACCAATCTATAATATCTTCCCGATATGTAATAGGAAAATAATCTTCATTGGGAAGTAGTTGGCTTTTATTATCTTGCGTAGAAGCTTCAGAAGCAGAATCTTTGTTTAGGGTGAGATACAAAAGACGATAGTCTGCGAAATTGCCCTTGGCATAATTATTATAGCGAACGAGTTGCTTATATTGGTCCTGAGCATAAATCTTATTCTCTATAATAATTGCTTTTTTACCGTCTTCAACAATTATATCTATACGTCCACCGTTATCGTAATTTTCGTCAATGTCTCCAATAACTCTTTCAACTTCTATATATGCTTTTGATAAATCTAACTGCAAATTTCTAATTTGCATGTGTGAAATGAACTTTCTCAAAAAGAAATTGCCCATTCCATGTGTACCATAGGGATTTAACAATTCAGCAATGAATGCCGAATGCGTGCGAGTCTCATTTGAACTTAGCCTAAGCACATTGAACACATTAAAATAATCACCATTCTTAACGCGTTCATCATGGTAGGCTTTCTGCCGCTCATAAGCAGCAAACAACTCTTGAAAAAAGTTTTCTATCATAAATACTCATTTTGATTGGTTATATAAATTAACTATTCAAATCTTGCTCTAATAAAAATTGTTCCGCAATAGAAGCAGATGAACCGAGATAAAGATAAAGCCATCTGGAAATAGGGAGTTCTGTATAGCCTTGCTCCTGAACGTATTGATGCACTCTAAATGCTATTGAAGTAATTTTGGGTACAATTTTATCCACCTTGAATTTTAAGTAATCAGGGATGGAATATTCGAACTCTTTTTCCACCAATGCTTCTTCTATATCAACGTATACTTCTTTCTCATGGTTGCCGATAATAGTGTAATAGAATGCTTCGTAAGCCCAATCAAAAACATATTGGAATAAAGCAATGGCATTCCCTCTACAGTCATCATAGGCACCATTTGCATGTATGGCTTCAATCAGCAGTGCAATTTGTCTAAGTATAGAACCGGTAGTCTGCATGTGTAAACGCGCTTCAGACTCTTCGATTTTATTTACTCGATTTCCAGTTAAAATAGCACAATCCTGATAATCAGAGCGACCTCTTGCAAGATTGTTCGCATACATAATGACATCTTGCATCATTTCAATTTCAGTTTTCATAATGGTATATTTTTCGTTTACAATATCTGCATTGCAATCCATGCGCAGGCTTCAGCGTCGGCGAGAGCGTGGTGGTGGTTCTGTAGATCATAGCCACAAGCAGCTGCAACCGTGTGTAATTTGTGATTCAGGAGAGCAGAACCAAAATAATTGCGCGATGCTGCAAGGGTGTCCATAAACTCGTAGTTTGGCAAAGCCAAATCAAAGGTGGCAAATGCAGCACGCAGGCAACCTTCATCAAAGCGTGCGTTGTGCGCTACAAAGGGTACTTCACCGTTTTCTATGAACGGGAAATACTCGTGCACCTTTTTCTGCAAGCGTGCCCACACTTCCGGAAAGAAGTCAGCATCATCTGTGTCGCAGTAGTCCAAACCGTGCACCTCTTGGCAGAACCATGCATAGTAGTTGGGCGTGGGCTTTACTAAGGAATAGAAGGAGTCAAC